>Ga0207421_10007972_pt1 | contig 11124 bp, 9 predicted proteins | sample SodLakKL_010_SED_4_FD_187542 | JGI IMG/M metagenome (GOLD analysis project Ga0207421, IMG submission 187542) | Alkaline sediment microbial communities from Lake Tanatar, Kulunda Steppe, Russia - 8KL_010_SED (SPAdes) (version 2) | ecosystem: Environmental > Aquatic > Non-marine Saline and...
CATGGCGTATTGGGTCCGTTGGTAGCGTTTAACCAAACCCAGTTTCCCTTCCATCTGTTCTAGAGTCTGGGTAGACCGTTTCAGCATATCATACACGGCTTGCCGGCTGACGTCGAACTCTTCACTGATCTCACCCAATGAAAGATCCTCGTGGAAGTACATTTCATAGATGCTCTGCTGCCGCTCGGTCAAAAGCGGGCCATAGAAGTCAAACAGCAAGCTCATTTTCAGGGTTTTATCCATGGGACCTCCCTGTTAAGTGAAATGACTTTACAGGAGATAGTATACCACTCCGGGATTCCTTGTCAAGGGTTGATTGGCGTTTGGCGTTGCTCATCCGAAGAGGGCTTCCGCAAACTCGACCGCGTCGAAATCCTGCAGATCATGATACTGTTCGCCGACACCAATGAGTTTCACGGGAACTTTTACCTCTTGGGTGACTGCCAGCACAATTCCCCCTTTTGCAGTGCCATCAAGCTTCGTCAGCGCAATGCCGGTGACCGGCACAGAATCGGAAAATATCTTAGCCTGCGACAGGGCATTCTGCCCGGTGGTGGCATCGAGAACCAGTAGTATTTCGTCGATGGAGTGGTCTAATTCCCGCTCCAATACCCGGTGCACTTTTCCCAGCTCCTTCATAAGATTCGTCTTTGTCTGCAGCCGCCCGGCCGTATCCAAAATGAGAACGTCGGCGTTTCTGGCTTTGGCCGCCGCCAGTGCGTCATAGGCCACAGCCGCAGGGTCGGAGCCCGTACTGTGGGAGACAATTTCCACTCCTACCCGTTCTGCCCAAGCTTCCAGTTGATCGATGGCCGCCGCTCGGAAGGTGTCGCCGGCACCTAGGATCACCTTGGCGCCTTCCTGTTTTAAGCGATAGGCCAGTTTGCCGATGGTGGTCGTCTTTCCGGAACCGTTGACGCCTACGACCATGATCACACTGGGGCGATGTTCTGAAATCTTGAGGGTGGTGTCGTCCACAGCTAATAGTCGCGCTACTTCATCGGCCAAGGCAGTTTTCAGTGCGCTTCCTTCGGTGATTTTCTCCGACCGGACGCGCTCACGCAGGCCGTCCATGAGTTTCATGGTGGTATCCACACCGACATCGGCTTGGATGAGCAGGTCCTCTAGATCTTCGAAAAGATCTTCATCCACGGCCCGGCCGCTTACCAGTGACTCCACTTTGTCCACAAATCCCTGCCTGGTCTTGCTGAGCCCGGCCCGAAGCCGCTGGAAGAGGCCGAGGGAATCTGCCTCCCGTTCGGGTTCAGGAGACTCCTGCTCGGCCGCTGACTCCCATGTCTGTTTGTTTTCAGGTCCGTGAACTTCCGCGTCGGCAGTTTTTTCCTTTTTGCCGAATAGGCGTTTCAATACCATTGTGGGCCCCTCCCTTATGCTAATTTCACTGACATCAGCTGTGATGCTGCTGAATGTTCCATGGTGACGCCGTACAAGGCGTCGGCCGATTCCATGGTAACTGTGCGGTGCGTGATCACAAGGAATTGCGTGTCCTCAGCGAACTCTTCCATGAGGGCAGCAAAACGGTGCAGGTTAGAATCATCCAAAGAGGCATCGATTTCGTCAAGAACGCAAAACGGTGTCGGTTTGACCCGCCGAATGGCGAACATAAGCGCAATGGCCGTCAATGAGCGCTCGCCGCCGGAAAGGAGGAGGAGATTTTGCAGCTTCTTTCCCGGAGGCTGTGCCACCACTTCCACACCGGTGGTGAGGAGCTCTTCGGGTTCACTGAGGATCAGATCGGCGCGCCCGCCGTTGAACAGCCGCGCAAAAATGTTCTGAAACTCCCGTCGCACCTGCCGATAGGTCTCGGCGAAGCGTTTCTCCGATGTCTGATCCATTTCTCTGATAACAGACTGGAGTGCTGCCCGGGCTTCCTGCAGGTCATCGTATTGGCTCTGCAGGAAGCTCTGGCGCTGTCGAAGCTGTTCATATTCATCGACGGCGGTTGGATTAACTAGGCCCAGCTCCTTGATTTCACCCCGAAGCCGGGCTATTGCCCGAGACAGCTGCTGGGAAGAGCGTTCGACATCTCTTTCCATAATGTCTTCCACGAGGCAATCGCGATTGGCGGCTTCTTCGGCAATCTGCTGCAGTTCCAGCTCTACGCCGCGGTTTTCCATTTCCAACTTGTGAATCGCCTTTTCTTCCTGTGAGGCCCTGCTGCGAAGCTGTTTCTCTTGCTTCTGTTTTGCTGCAAGATCGCTTTGGATTTGACTGCGTTTGCCTTTGGCTGCTTCGATTGCACTGCGGATCTGCTGCCGTTGCTGCTGCAATGCTTGCTGTGCAGCTTGACTCTTCCCTAAGTCCTGCTGATACTTGCCGTGTTTTTGCCGTAGATCATCTATCTGCTGGCGCACTTCAGTAGACTCCTGGGACAGTTCTGAGAGGATCTGCACGGTATACTGCAGGTTCTGTTCGGCCTGATCGCGCTGGCCCTGGAGCTTCGTTTTGGCCACCTTAGCGGCGGTCAACTGATCTTGAAGCGATTCCGCATCGCTCTTTTCTGCTTTGCACTGGGTTTCGAGGGCGGCGATATGATCGCGGCGGTTGGTTTCTTCATCTTCCATGGAGGAAGCTCTGTGTTCGGCATCGCTTTTTTCGTCTTCCAATTGGGCTTGCCTCTCATCTAATTCCGTTTTCTGGCGCTGCAGACGTTCGATAGTCTGCTGGCTGCGCTGGAGATGGCGATTGTACTGTTCTCGCTCATAGCCATGTTTGTCTATCTGGGACTGATATTGCCGATCTGTTTCCCGCAGTTCACTTAAGCACTGCTCGGCCTGCTCCCGTCTATGAGTAGCCGTCGCTAGTTGCGCTTCCGTTTCGTCTAGTTGGCCCTGGAGCTTTTCTGCTTGGTCGTCCAAAGACGCGATCTCTTGACGGCGGGAGAGCAATCCGCTGCGGCGGGCCTTGATGCTGCCTCCGGTCATGGCCCCCGACGGTGCGATTACATCTCCGTCTCGGGTTACGATGCGGCTGAACGAACCCAGTTTGTTCTTGAGGGCCACAGCATCGTCTAGGGTTTCGGTCAGTGCCACACGACCTAGTACAGAGGCTACGGCTGCTTCGCAGCCGGCCTCAACCTCGATGTGGTTCATGGCCGGGCCGATTACACCTGGCCGCTGCCAGTGTTCGTTGTATGATTCGGGAAAGGCTTGGCCCCGCATGGAATCAAGAGGAAGAAACGTGGCACGTCCTGCCTGCTGTTTCTTCAACCAATCGATGCCCTGTTGTGCATCAGCCTTCGTGTTGGTGATGATATGCTGCACGGCCGAACCTAGTGCAATTTCGATGGCGGTTTCCCATCCTGTCGGTACCCGAATGACATCGGCCACTGTACCCACCAATGGCAAATCTGAGGGGGCATCGGTCATCAAACGGCGTACACTGTGAAAATATCCTTCATAGCTGTCCTCCAGGTCCTGCAGGGCCTGCTTGCGAGACACAATGTGCCGCTGTTTTCTTTGCAGTTCTTCGAGCAACTGCCGCAGGCGTTCGTGTGCGTCGGCATACTCCTGCAGGCGTTCCTTGGCATCTTTCAAGTCATTGCTGGTCTCTTGGCGTTGGTTTTGGACTGCCTGCAGGGCCTGCTCCAGCTCTGCCCATTCCTCTTTGAGGCGTTCATGTTCCTGGAGCGATTCGCTCAATGTCTGTTGCAGTGCTTGCTGCCGCTGGGCCAGAGAACTCTGTTCCTGCTCGACACTGCGGACGGCATTGCGGGCATCGGCCAGGTCCCGCAAAAACTCCATGAATAGGTTTTTCTGTTCTTCCAGCTCGTCTAGGGATTGCTGTTGTTTTTCCCTGTGAGCCTGCTCGGCCGCGGTGAGTTCCTTCAGGGATGCTGCAGCGTCCGTCAGTTCCCTGTCGAGCCGCTCAAGGGCCTCCCGCTGCCTTTGGCGCGCCTCTTCCTGCTCCTGTATCCTGCACCGGCGCTGGCTTTGTTCCTTTTCCAAACGCTCCACTTCTCCGGTGCAGTGCTGCAGGCGTTCTTTGGCCAGCTCCTCTTCGCTCGCCGCTCGATTCCAGTTCTCGGAACATTCCATGCTGCTGTCATTGAGTTCTTCGATTTCGGTCTCCAATGCTGTGGCCTGCTGCTGCAGCTCGGCGACAGCGTTTTCTAGGTCTGCCAGCTCAGCGGTGAGCTTTTGATGGTTCCCGCGCCGCTGGTGCAGGGAATCGGCGTACTGCTGGCGCTTCTCTTCTAGCGTATTGAGGCGGATACTGAAATGATCCAATTCCGCTGTCAGCAGTTGGGAAGCAAGCTGCTGATAGGTTCGGGCTTTTTCCGCCTCCTGCCGCAACGGCCCGATACGGCCTTCGATTTCCGATAGTATGTCCTGTACCCGAGAGGCATCCTGGTCGACTTTTTCCATTTTTCGGAGGGCTTCTTCTTTCTTGGTGCGGTACTTGATGATGCCAGCGGTTTCTTCAAGCAGGATTCGCCTGTCATAGGAGCGAGCACTCAAAACGGCGTCAATCTGGCCCTGCCCGATGATGGCATACCCCTCACGGCCGAGTCCCGTGTCAGTGAATAAGTCATGGATATCCTTCAGACGGCAGGGGTGGCGGTTGATCAAGAATTGGCTTTCACCGGAACGGTACACGCGGCGGGCAATGGTCACTTCGTTGTACTCCACTGGAAGAAATTGATCGGTATTGTCCAATGTGAGATGCACTTCGGCCATTCCCAAGGGCCTTTTCCCATCAGTGCCGGCAAAGATGATATCTTCCATTTTTGCCCCTCGCAGGCTGCGGGCACTGTGCTCACCTAATACCCAGCGAATGGCATCTGAGATATTGCTCTTGCCGCTGCCATTAGGTCCGACGATGGCCGTGATGCCGGACTCGAATTCCAGCTTGACCTTTGATGCAAATGACTTAAACCCCATCAATTCCAGCTGTTTTAGTCGCATGATATCCTCCTACCAAAGGGCAATGAAACGCATGGCCCTGTCATGCCCTGACGCAGCCGCGCAAGAATGCAGGCGGGAAGTTGGCTTTCATCGTGGCGGCCCTGTGCACGGTTTCAAGCCGAGTAGCGAGTAGCCCCGCCGTTGCGTAGGGGGGCCCGTTAAAGGGAAAATTCCCTGGGCGCTGCCCCCACATCCTTGCCTGTCTGTACCTTCACATAGCATTCTATCACAACGAACGCCCAGAAAAAACATGCCCGGGAACCTGACTGGCAAACAGCACACCATAAGGACGGGCAGAAGTCGGCCAATCCCTCGCGGCGGGAAGGCGTGTTCAGCGCAGGGCCCCGGTCGGGAGTCGCCAGACGAAGGATGATAGTATTGTTTGTGCCTGTATAGCCGTGGGTTCCTGGTTGTTGGCACCGACGCGCCGGGCCGACGGCCCATGGGGGTCGTGCTTCCAATGAAGCCAATGGGGCCGCCGATCATCAGCGGGGCAAGGTCCCCCGCGCCAAGAACGACCGCCATGGCAGGTCGGCCGTACTGCATGCTGCGGGTCTGGGAAGACTGCACCTGCCTACTGCTGCGACGAAGGTTTCTCAGGAGGGTAGACAGCTACATCGACATAATCCAGTGCCCGTCGCGCCGCTTCTTGGGCCGCTTCTTTTTTGCTGCGCCCTCGCCCGCGTCCAAGCACTTCACCTTGAAAGCACACATTGACTTCAAACATTTTGTCGTGATCCGGCCCCACTTCCCCGGCCAGTTCATACACCGGTGTTTCCTGGCTGAGCTGCTGCAAGTGTTCTTGAAGGGTGCTCTTGGCATCGATGTGGGAAATTTCCTGTTCATCCCAGGAGGGGAGTAGTCCGAGGATGATCGGTCGTGCCGTGTCGATATCGGAATCAAGATACACGGCGCCGAAGATGGCTTCCAACGTATCACAGAGCAGTGAATCTCTGTTCTGTGCCCCGGTTTGCTGCTCGCCCCGTCCCACACGGAGACAGTGGTTGATGCCCAGTTTTCGGGCCTGTTCTGCCAGAGTGGGCTGGCTGACCAGCAGTGAGCGGATTTTGGCCAGCTGGCCTTCACGCAGCCCTTGGCAGGTAGAAAAAAGATGATCGCTGACGACCAGCTGCAGTACGGCGTCACCTAGAAATTCCAGCCGCTCGTTGTTTTCAGCTGTCGAACGACTGCAGCTCTTGTGCGTCAGTGCTAACCGCAGCAGGGATCGGTCGCGGAAGACATAGCCCAGTTTGCTCTCCAGCGCTTCCAAATTTTTCTTCCGTGTCATGATGTCCACCGTTTAAAGACCAAAACCCCGTTGTGGCCGCCGAAACCAAAGGAATTGGACATGGCTGTTTCCACAAAGGCATCCCGAGGAGCATTGGGCACATAATCCAGTGTGCACTCGGGGTCTGGTGTTTCGTAGTTGTAGGTCCCAGGGATCTTCTGATCCCGAAGGCTGAGGCAGCAGACCGCCGCTTCAACGGCTCCGGCCGCGCCGAGCAGATGGCCTGTCAAAGATTTGGTGGAGCTTACGGGAACGCGCTGGGCGCTGCTGCCGAACACGGCGCCGATTGCTTGACTTTCATATTTGTCGTTATACTCGGTGGACGTGCCGTGAGCATTGATGTAGTCTATGGCTTCAGGTTCAAGGCCTGCGTCCGAAATGGCCGCTTTCATGGCCCGTTGGGCCCCTTCACCTTCCGGCGCTGGTGACGTGATGTGATAGGCATCAGCTGTGGAACCGTAGCCGACGATCTCTGCAATGATTTCGGCATTGCGCTTTTGGGCCGATTCTAAGCTTTCCAGAAGGAGTACGCACGCTCCTTCTCCCATGACAAATCCGTCGCGGTCTTTGTCGAACGGGCGGCTCGCCCGCAAGGGTTCGCCGCAGCGCGTCGACAAGGCTCTGGCTGCGGTAAACCCGCCCAACCCCAGAGGAGATATGGCCGCTTCGGCGCCGCCGGCCAACACAGCGTCAGCGTCTGCGCGGGCTACGATCCGGAAGGCATCCCCGATGGAATGGGTTCCTGTTGCGCAGGCAGTGACGGAGCAGGAGTTTGGTCCTTTGGCGCCCGTATGGATCGATATCTGACCGCTGGCCATATCGGGAATCAGCATGGGTACAAAAAAGGGACTGATGCGGTCGGGACCTTTGGTATGCAGCACTTGGGCCTGTTTTTCTATGGTTTGAATGCCTCCGATGCCCGAGCCCACGAGTACGCCTGTACGCTCCTGCCGTCCATCCATGGAGTATTGTGCGCTCTCCAAGCATTGTACAGCAGCAGCCACCGCGAACTGGCAAAAACGGTCCATACGGCGGGCGTCCCGACGGTCCATGTAATCGGTCGGATCAAACGACTTCACTTCTGCCGCAATGGTGACAGGAAACGCAGAAGCATCAAATCCCGTAATGGTGTCGATTCCGGAAACACCATTGAGCAGGTTCTTCCATAGATCTTCGGTGGAACCCAATGGGGTAACACTGCCGATTCCGGTAACTACGACTCGCTTGTTCACTGCACTTCACCTCTCGTTCTAAAAGAGGAAGCCCTTCCCTTGAGGACTTCCTCTGCAGGGCCCCTAAATCCGGGCCTTAATGTAATCCACAGCATCCTGGACTGTGGCGATCTTCTCGGCATCTTCATCGGGTATCTTGAGATCAAACGCTTCTTCAAAAGCCATTACCATTTCCACTACGTCCAAAGAATCGGCTCCTAGATCCTCTACAAACGATGCTTTCATGGTCACTTTGTCCGATTCCACTCCCAGTTGATCAACTATAATATCTCTTACCTGATCCGTCAATTCCATTGCGGTCACCTCCTTGTCGATGCAATTCTATATCAGCAGGCCGCCGTTGACGTGAATGGTCTGGCCTGTGATATACCGGCTGTCTTCCGATGCCAAAAAGACCACGGCACCGGCAACTTCTTCCGGAGCCCCTGTCCTCTTAAGGGGTATCTGTTCCACAATTGCACTGCGCTGTTTTTCCGAAAGGGCGCGTGTCATGTCTGTATCGATGTAGCCGGGCGCGACGGCATTGACCAAAATGCCCCGGCTTGCCGTCTCCCGAGCCAAAGCTTTCGTCAAACCAATTAAGCCGGCCTTGGCAGCGGCGTAATTGGCCTGGCCTGCAGCTCCTGCAAAACCGACAATGGACGACACGTTGATGATCCGTCCGCTGCGCCTTTTCATCATCGGTCGGATCGCAGCCCGCGCAACGGTGAAAGCGCCTGAGAGGTTTACATCCAAAACGCTCTGCCAGTCCTCGTCAGACATGCGCATGATCAGGCTGTCCTTGGTAATGCCGGCGTTGTTGACCAAAATGTCCAGCTGGCCCCAGGTGTCTACGATGTCGGCGACCATAGAAGCGACACCGTCTTTGTCCGTCACATCAATGGCATAAGGGCGAAATCCAAACTTGGCGGCTGTGTGGTTCAGGAGTTCCTGGTTTCTGCCGCAGATGGCTGTCTGGGCGCCCTCGTTGTGCAGTCGTTCCGCAATGGCCAGCCCAATACCCCGTGTTGCCCCCGTTACCAGCGCTGTTTTTCCCTTCAGTTGCATGCGGCTGCAGCCCCTTTTATTCGTTATGCGAGATTGGCACGGATGCCTTTGACGATGCGCTTGCTGAACGTGGACGTGACCGGGTGCGGTGAAAATTCGACGAGCTCGTTCGCGCCAAGCGCAACAGCGGTTTCTATGGATGTGCTCCAATGGACGGGGGCTGTAAGCTGTTCTGAAAGCTCTTGCTGCAGTTGGGCGGCGTCGGAGAGGGGACGTCCGCTGGTGTTGCTGATCACGGGTCTGCTAGGGTCTGCTATGTCCATCTGCTGCAGCCAGGCGGCCAATTCTGCGGCCGCCGGCTGCATAAGCTTGGAATGAAAAGGACCGCTGACGTCCAGCATGATACAGCGCCGCGCTCCCGCCTCCGATGCCTTGGATGCTGCCATCTCAAGGGCAGTCCTTTCGCCGCTGAGGACGATCTGGCCAGGGCCGTTGAAATTGGCAGCCTCAATCCATCCCCGATGTCGACACTCCCGTGCAACGGTTTGTAAAACATCTGCTTCCAGGCCGAGGACAGCCAGCATGCCCCCGTTTTCCGGATAGGCCGCTTTCATCAGCGAAGCCCGGCGCTTCGCTAACTGAACGCCGTCGGCAAATGAGAAGGCTTCTGCGGCCGCCATGGCCGTGACTTCGCCGAGGCTGTGTCCGAGGAAACAGACAGGCTGTCCGTATGTCGCTTTCTTCAATGACCAGATGCCATAGGATATGGCAAAGATCAAAGGCTGGGAAATTTCTGTGTCCTGCAGCCTCTCTTCGGGTCCCTCTTGGCAGAGTTCCACCAAATCCTGACCAACCATTTCCGAAGCGGCCCAAAGCAACTGTTCAGCTTCGGTGCCGATCAGGGCGTCGGCCATGCCCATCTTCTGGGCTCCTTGTCCGGGAAATAGCGCCGCATACATCAGCTCTCACCTCTTCCCCAACGGATTACCATGGAACCCCATGTCAGACCGGCACCGAACCCGACAATCAGTACGTAATCACCTTCACTCAAGTGACCAGCATCGGAGAGCTCGGCTAGGGCCAGCCCAATGCTGGCTGCAGAGGTGTTGCCGTATCGTTGGACATTGACATACAACTTTTCGTCGGGAATTCCCAGGCGCTGGGCCGAGGCATTGATGATGCGGATGTTCGCCTGGTGGGGAACAAACCACCGTATGGATTCTGGGCTGAGGCCTGCTTTTTTAAGGACGCGTGTTGTGGAGTCACCCATAATCCGCACGGCGAATTTGAACACTTCGTTGCCCGCCATGTGCAGATAATGCTCCCCGGCTTTCACTGTGTCATGGCTAGCCGGTCTGCGGGAACCGCCCGCTGGCAGTTTGAGGAAATCTCCTCCGCTGCCGTCGGCACCTAATTCGGCAGCCACTACACCGTATCCTTCTCCAACAGGTCCTAGAACTGCTGCTGCTGCGCCATCACCAAAGAGGACACAGGTGGAGCGATCACTGTAGTCAGTGACTCGGCTGAGAAGATCAACACCGATCACCAAGATCCTCGCCCTGCCGGTCGCGACCAAATTGGCTCCCACATCCAGGGCGTAAACGAAGCCGGAGCAGCCGGCCGATAGATCAAAGGCCGATGCTTTGCTCGCTCCTAGTCGATCCTGTACAATACAGGCCGTGGCGGGGAAGGCCATATCGGGAGTGATGGTGGCGACAATGATCATGTCTAGTTCGCCGGCACTTACCGCTGCGTCTTCTAATGCCCGTTCTGCAGCTTCTAAGGCCAAATCCGATGCTGCATGCTCCCGGGCGGCAATGCGCCTTTCCTGGATGCCCGTGCGGCTGCGGATCCACGCATCCGATGTTTCCACCATGGTTTCCAATTCTTGGTTCGTCAATATCCGCTCGGGGATCGCAGCCCCTATACCCCAGATCCCTGCCTGTATGTGTGTCACCTTACTCACCTGCCATGGTTTCAGCTATGGTATCGACTACTTGATTCTCTGCGGCTTCCAAGGCAACTCGGATTGCATTGCGTATGGCCTTGGCATTGGAGCTGCCGTGGGCAATAATGGAAATCCCCTGAACTCCAAGCAGCGGCGCTCCGCCGTACTCGGTGTAATCCATGCGCTTCCTTATCTGCCTTAGCCCGGGTTTCAGGAGCAGAGCGCCAGCCTTGGTCAAAGCCGTCTTGGTGAACTCTTCTTTCATCATGCCGAACAGTGCCGAACCGAGCCCTTCGGCGAACTTGAGTACAATATTGCCCACGAATCCGTCACAGATTACCACATCGACATCGCCTTTGGGGATGTCTCGTCCTTCCATGTTTCCAACAAAATCCAGGTCGCACGTCTGCAGAATTTCGTAGGCTTTCTGCACGGCTTCATTGCCTTTGGAGGGCTCTTCTCCCACGTTCAGCAGACCGACTTTAGGCTGCCGCACTCCTAGGGCCCGCTGGGAATAGATGGACCCCATTTGCGCGAACTGCACCAATTGGCTGGCTCTACAGTCCACATTAGCTCCCACATCGGCTAGGAGGCAGACGCCCTTTAGGGTAGGCATCAAAGACGTTATGGCCGGCCTTTCAACTCCTTTAATGCGGCCGATGCCAAACAAGGAAGCGGCCATGGCGGCCCCTGTGCTGCCGGCGCTGACCATGCCGACAGCACTTCCATCTCTCACCAAAG
>Ga0207421_10007977_pt1 | contig 11116 bp, 10 predicted proteins | sample SodLakKL_010_SED_4_FD_187542 | JGI IMG/M metagenome (GOLD analysis project Ga0207421, IMG submission 187542) | Alkaline sediment microbial communities from Lake Tanatar, Kulunda Steppe, Russia - 8KL_010_SED (SPAdes) (version 2) | ecosystem: Environmental > Aquatic > Non-marine Saline and...
GCCTAAGGAAGAATATCAAGAATTGCTTAACAGGCTGACAAAAATAATAAGCCATTTACAGAACAAGAAAGAAACAAATTTCTATGTTGCTAGATAAAATAATCCCGGGGCACCGCTGAATCAGCTAGACTTTTGCTGAGCATGTCATGCCCCGGGAATATGTTTGTCAGCCCGATCCGGCAGTTTATTTCTGTAAGTTTTCTTGTCTTTCATTACTTCACTTTTCATTACCCCGCTTTAATTTGCCAGCTGATAATCAAAGGCAATAACTGGTTCATCGCCTGCTACCCAGGCGTTGTGGCAAGGGAGTTATACTGGCAAGTAATTGTTATACAATTGCTATACAATAAAAATGGTTTTGGGAAAAATCTATTAAATTATTGAGTTAAAGAGGAATATGCCAGGAAAACTTGAATTATATATTACCATGCTAACCAGCAGTTAACCTTAATTTGGGCAGCAAAAGACAACAAAACTCAGGACTGATTAGATGACAAAAAAATTTAATTGAAAATTTGAAAAATAAAACTGTTGAGCAGGAAGAGGATTGATTTTGAACTGAGAATTATTAATCTGATAAAATTACCGCCAGCTAAGCTAATAGCGAATGCTGGCATCAGGGAGTTGGGAATCTTGCTGAATGATTATTCTTATATTAGACAGAATAATCTTGAGATAAGATATGTAGAGGGCTTTGAAAAGCATCTGGATCTAACTCTTACTGTCTTCAAAAAAAGTTATGATTTTCTTGCCAGATTTTTTTCCCGGGAAATTAAGGATCCCCTTCGCTTGATTCTGGTTCCTGACAGAAAGGAATATGATCGGCTGGTTATCAAGCTTCTCGGTGTTGATATCGAAACACCCTCAAATCCAGGCAGGCTGGCCCAGCCCCAGAAAACTGATCTGGTTTTCCTCCACCCTTCCGCTTATGACAGGCATTCCAGCTATGTTTTTTGTCCTGATGAATATACTAGGCTTATCCGGCATGAGCTGACCCATGTTTTTGAAGAATACCTTGCTCCAGATATAGAGTCAAGCCCTCGCTGGTGGAGTGAAGGTCTGGCTGTTTTTCTCTCCAGGCAGTGGCAGTACGCAGATCAGTTTGCCTTTCGTCAGCCAGTTCTGGAAGGCATCGAACAGAATAAGCTGCCAGATTTAACAGCAATACAGAATGATATTGGTCTGGCCTATGATTGGGGTTGGACCCTGGTTATCTATATCTATTTTACTGAAGGAGGGGGCAGGATAGTTGAAATTGTGAAAGAATTGGATTTTTCTCAGGCTGATATCATAAAGGAATTAAGCTCTTCGCAGGAACAGCTGGAATTAAACTGGCAAGAGTGGTTGTTAACCCGGGGAAAGAAGATTATTTGCCCGGCAGCTGATAATTTTAATTTCTTTTGTTAAAGCTAATTACCATATTATTATCCGGTGTTTTTTGTTCCTGACATTATCCTGGCTTTATCCTGGCATTAAGTCATTATTTTATCAGATATAGTAATAATTAGATATGATAATCCGGGAAAGCAGATTGCCGTTAGTTAATTATAATTCCCGTAGCAAAATTCAGGAGTGATTCGATGATAAAAAAATATGATAAAAAATTATCCAGAGTTTTTATTTTATCAGTCATTATTCTGTCACTAACTCTGACAGTCCTGGCCAGTCAGGCCGCCGCCGACCTCAGCGTTCACTTTATTGATGTGGGTCAGGGAGATTCAATCCTGATCCAGCATGAGGCAGAAAATAAAAACATGCTGATCGATGCCGGAGACCGCTGGAACTGGGTAGGCGAAAAAGTGGTAGATTATCTCAATCAGCAGAGAGTTGAGCAGGTCGATGCCGTCGTTTCAACCCATCCTCATGCCGATCACATTGGGGGACTGGACGATGTCATCCGCAACTTTGAGGTTGGCCGGATTTATGACAGCAGTCGGGTTCATACCACTCAGACCTTTGAAAATTACCTGACGCTTATTGATGAGAAGGACATTCCCTATCACACCCCCCGGACCGGAGATAAAATCGAACTGGGCGAGCTGGTTTTCCAGGTTCTTCATCCGGGAGAAGATGTAGAAAATTACAGCCTGAATGATGCCTCAATTGTTCTGCGGCTGGAATATCATGAGATATCCTTTCTTTTCACCGGTGATGTCGAGTATCAGGCTGAAAGTGAGATGGTTGCAGCAGCAGAAAATGACTTAGAACTGGAATCCACCATACTTAAGGTCGGCCACCATGGCAGCTCTACCTCTACCAATGATTTCTTTCTGGAAGAGGTTAATCCCGAAGCTGCTGTAATTCAGGTGGGTGAGGATAACCGCTTCGGTCATCCCGATGCTGAGGTTCTGGAAGCGCTGGAAAATAAGGGCATAGAAATTTATCGCAACGACATGCATGGAGATATTGTTGTTGAAACTGATGGTGCTGATTATCAGGTGCTGGTCAGCCGGGAGGCTGATCCCCGGGCTCCCCCTGCGGATGTACCTGCTGAAGAAGAGGAAGAGGAGAAAGAAGAAGAAGATAAAGAAGAGGAAGAAGACTCTCCCGCAGAAGCAGATCCGGACAAAATTAATCTTAACACCGCTGACCACGATGAACTTCAGGAGCTTCACGGTATCGGTCCAGCCTATGCTGAAAATATCATAGAATACCGGGAAGAACAGGGCGGATTTCACACGATAGAGGAAATCAAAGAGGTTCCCGGCATCGGGCCGGCAACCTTTGAAGATATCAAAGCTGACATCACTCTTTGAAATATTTTGAGGAGAGATCATGATGTGCGATATTAGAGCCACAGTTGATCGAATTGAGGGAGATAAAGCTGTTCTGCTGGTCAGGAATGGTGAGGAGGAGGAAATCATTTTGCCTGTCAGTCTGCTGCCCGATGAAGCCGGTGAAGGCAGCATTCTGGAGCTCAGAATAGAGCTTGATCAGCAGGAAACCTCCCGGGCAGAGGAGCGGGTTAAGAGCTTGATTGAGAAACTGAGGAATAAGACTGCTGACCAGAAAAATGATTCGTAATTATTATTTTTAAAAGTTAATTATTTATAAAAAAAATTAAATTTTCCTGCTGTGAATCCACCCGTCCGCTGTGCTTAGTGCTTAGTCTTAGTGTAAAATAGCAATAGGGCAATTGTTGAAAGAGTTTGAAAATGACTTTAGGTGCTAAAAAGAGGGCTCCTCCCTGATATAATAGTTTCGTACCACCAAAACCATAAATAAGGAGTGAGCCCTCTTGTCAAATATTATAACACAAGTTAGGCCGCTGTGTCGAATATTGACAGATTATTTTTAATATGCTATAATAATTTTCACAAAATTTAATTTTAATAAAATGAAGGAGGGAGTAGATGTGAATTTTCTAAGCAGATTAACCCATGACAGACAGAAGAGAGCAGTGGAAAGCGGTTTTGGTCTCAGAGGTATTGCGATCCTGATGCTAGTGCTGGTTTTTGTCTTTGCTGGAGCTCTGACAGTATCAGCAGAAGACAGGGTGGTTATCGGTCAGCAGGCTGATGCCCCCGGACTTCACACCCTGGTTGATGTAGATGTATACGCCTTTGAAAGAATTAATATGATCAGTGAACCCCTGGTATTTATTGAGCACGACCTTAGCCTGTCCCCCAATCTAGCTGTGGACTGGGAAATCAGTGAGGATGCCATGCAGATTGAAATGGAGTTAAGAGAAGGAGTTTTATGGCATCACGGCCGGGAATTTGTGGCAGAAGATGTCAGATATACCTATGAGTGGGTATTGGATGAAGATAATCCGGCTGCCAACCGGGATCTTTATGCCGCCATTGAAGAGATTGAAATAGTCGATGACTATCATATCATTTTTCATCTCAGCGAGCCCTATACTTTTTTAATCAATAACATGGCTCGAATTGGAATAGTGCCCTATGATTATCATGAAGAAGTCGGCCATGAAGAATTCCGTCAGGCTCCAATCGGCACCGGCCCTTATGTCCATGAAGAATGGGCTGACGATGACTATCATATTCTGACCGCTTTTGACAATTACTGGGGAGGAGAGCCCAACTTTGAAGTGGTTGATTTTAGACCCATCCCCGAAGATTCTTCCCGGCTGCTGGCCTTTGAAGCCGGTGAAATTGACATGTATCAGGGCGGGGTTGTTCCTGAAGAACTGGCCAGGCTGGAAGCAGATCCTGATGTTGTTGTTGACCGCACCACCGGAACCGGTTATGATTATCTCGGTATGAATCTGGCTTCCGAATTTAATCCCGAAGCTATGGCCAATTTAGATCTGCGCCTGGCTATTACTCATGCAGTAAATCGCGAGGCTATAGTAGAACATGTTCAGCGGGGAATAGGCAGCGCCGGTAAAAGCCAGATAATTCCTGAAATGCCTCATTTCAACCCGGATATTGATTATCCCGAGTATGATCCTGATCTGGCCCGGGAATATTTTGCAGAGTCAGGCCTGGAAGATCTGACCCTTCAGATATATGTTCATGAAGATCCGGTAAATATGGAAATTGCAGAAATTGTGGCCTATGAGCTGGGGCAGATTGGAATTGAGGTCGAGGTAAACGTGGAAGAATGGGGAGCTTTTCTAGATAGAATACTCGGCACCAATGAATATGATCTCTTTATCCTTGGCTGGACCGGACAGGTCGACCCCGATCGAGCCTCCTACCGACAGTTTCATTCCCAGGGCACCATGAACATGGTTAACTTCTCAAATGAAAGGGTAGATGAACTGCTGGAACGTGGTCGGGCATTGGATCCCAACAGTCAAGAATCGATAGAAAACTATCAGGAAGTCCAGCAAATTTTGCTGGAAGAGCATCCCAAAGCCTTCATAGCCTATCAGGAATCCGTGGCGCTGATTCAGCCCTGGTTTGAGGGCTTCCGCAACCATCCCTATGGAGCCAACACCTGGCTACAGCTGGTTGATGATATTGTCAGAGTAGAGCAGTGAAAATAATATAGTTTCACAATCATCCCGTTTGAGACCGGGGGTTTTGTCCGGGAAAAATCCCGCAGACAAGCCCCCGGGTCTTTATTTTGCAGGGAAAATATCAGCTGCCGGCAAATAGTTAAATACAAACCCGGTCAGCTAAAAGTAATAAAAATTTATGGAGGGGACAGTTTTGCTGCAGAAATATTCTTGTTACAGGCAGGGAAATGTTGAAATAAAATATATTGAGGGTTTTGAAAAATATCTGGATCTAACTCTCTCTGCCTTTAAAGAAAGTTATGATTTTCTTTCCAGTTTTTTCTCTGAAGAAATTAATGATCTCTTTCGTCTGATACTGGTCCCGGATAGAGATGAATATGACCGGCTGGTAATAAATCTTCTGGGTGTGAATATTAAAACTCCCTCAAACCCAGGCAGGCTGGCACAGCCCCAGAAAACCGATCTGGTTTTTCTCCACCCCTCCGCCTATGCCAGGCATTCTACCTATGTTTTCTGTCCCGATGAATATATCAGGATGATCCGGCATGAACTAACCCATGTTTTTGAAGAATATCTTGCACCTGATATAGAAACAAGTCCCCGCTGGTGGAGTGAAGGTCTGGCTGTTTTTCTTTCCAAGCAGTGGCAGTACTCAGATCAGTTTATGTTTCGACAGCCGGTGCTGGAAGGTATAAAAGTGAACAAGCTTCCAGATTTATCAGGAATACAAAAAGATGTTGGCCTGGCCTATGATTGGGGCTGGACCCTTGTTATGTATCTGTATTTTACTGAAGGTAGAAATAGGGTGGTCGAAATTGTTAAAGAATTTGATTTTTCTCAAAACGATATTATTAAAGCATCCAGCCCTTCAAGAGAAGAGCTGGAAGCAAGCTGGAAAGAATGGCTGTTAATCCACGGAAAAAAGATTATCTACAAAGCAGAAGAAGATTTTGATTTTTTTAGCTAATTTCCAGAGGTTTATTTCCGGAGTTGGTCTACTTAAAAAACTAAAACTTACATAACTTTGAGACCGTTCTCCACCTCTCGTTCCGGCTGCAGCAGAATAACACCCTCTTCTGCTCCTACAACTCCTAATATCAGGCATTCAGAGAGAAAATTGGCTATCTGCTTGGGCGGGAAATTAACCACCGCAATGACCTGCCTGCCCTCAAGTTCGTCTTTGCTGTAAGCATCGGTTATCTGAGCGCTGGATTTTTTCTCACCTAGATCACCAAAATCCACCCAGATCTTATAGGCTTCATTGCGGGCTTCGGGAAAATCCTCCACCCGAATCACCCTGCCAACCCGCATTTCAACCTTCTCGAAATCTTCCCACTTTAACATATTATCCCCCACTTCTGTCTGTAAGTCAGTTGTTCAATGATTTTTCTAGCTAAATTATCTACTAATAAAAAACATATGATTAAGCTGAATCTGATCATATTCAGATAATATCACCCCTATAACAGAATATCTCTCCGTTTATACCCCAGGAAACCTGCTATCATCAAAATCAGGGAAATTGCAGTTAATATTATTAACATCCCGAAATTAATTTCCTCAATTGGAACTTTCGGCACATAACCAAAGGGAGTTAATCCCGCCATCCAGTCAGGAACCTGCAGCATTTCACCAAGATATATTACGAAAAAAGAATAACCCAGATAAATCCAGCTGATGAAGGCCGCCCGGGGTTTGAAGCCTATTATCAGCACAGTCAGGCCGATCAGGGCCCAGACTGCCGGCAGATAAACCAGAGAGCTCTTTAAGACAGCATCCAGGGATACGGGGTCATCCATTACTGCTGCCGCTGCAGTCCACATACCTGCAGCAGAGAGAAAGAGCATCATCAGGCTGGCAGTCAGTGAAATGAAAAGATAACTTCCCATGACCTGTTTTCGGGAAACAGCCCGGGCCAGCAGATGTTCTATCCGTCCGGCCTTTTCCTCGCCTCTGACCTTCAATATCATTATCAGGGCGGGAACTGTCGATATTATTGCAATTACCGACATCAAAGTGGCCACAAATTGATCCACAAAGGGTATATCTTCTGCAATGATAAATATTTCCCGATACATTTCCACACTCTCCAGGAAGGCGTCCACATCTCCAAAGACAGACCCATAAGATGCACCCAGGATGAAGAGCCCGGCAGCCCAGCTAATTAAACTGGTGCGCTGCAGTTTCAGTGCCAGTCCCAGGGGATTTTGCAGCCAGGAAGAAGCTGTTTTTCGACCGGGTTTAGCTGGTAACATTCCTGCCTCTAAATCCCTCAGAGAATTCAGTTTAAAGGCTGCTGCTGTGATAATCAGGGCTGCACCGACGGTTAGTAACAGCGGCCACCAGTAATTATTGACATACACCTGGGTCTGGGTAATCCAGCCAAGTGGAGAAAGCAGGGAGAGTGCCTCACTGCTGACATCACCGAGGGCCCGAATAAGATAAGAAAGGCCCAGAAACATAATGGAATAACCGATAGCACTTCTTGTATTTGCAGTTAACTGGACGAATAAGGCCGTGACAGCCGTAAAGAAAATTCCCGCTGCTCCCAGAGTAGCACCGTAGAGGAGAGAGCCCGGCAGATCTATACTTTCAATTCCCAGCAGAAAGAGTCCGGCACCTGTCAGCAGAGCCAGCAGAATGTTGACTGAAAAAGACACCAAAGTGGTGGCAGTAATGTTGGATAGTCTTCCTACCGGCAGAGAACGAATCATTTCAATCCGGCCGCTTTCTTCGTCCCTTCTGGTATGCCGGGCAACCAGAAATATGCTCATGACAGCTACAGCGATTGCAGTAAGTATCAGCATGGAATGGGCCATCATGGCACCATAGGTATAGTTATCCAGGCCGTAACCCGGCCCTACCATCGCTGTCATGGCAGGATTTCTCATGGTTTCGGCGTAGGTCATTATTTCCTGACGGGTGGTAAAAAGGTTGGTGTAGGCAGCAGCTACAATCATGGTAAGCGCGGTTATAATAATGAGCCAGATGGCAATTCGGATCCTGTCTCTTCGCAGAATTAACCGGGCCAGCCGGCCAGAATTATGAAATAATCTGCCTGTCATCAGGACTCACCTCCATCATCCCGATAATGGTCCATAAATACATCCTCTAATTTTGGCGGAGAGCTTTCCAGTTTCTTAACCCCAAACTTGCTGATATGCTCGATCACCTTATCCAGCTGTTCCGTATCCACCAGGAAGGTTACCCCTTTATTCTGCTTCTTTACATCATGAATGCCCTCAACACTCTCCAGAGAGGAAATTTCCTTTTTTGTCTCCAGAACCATTCTGGTTCTGGTTAAATGCCGCAGATCATCAAGACTTCCGGATTCAATGATTTTGCCCTGACGGATGATGCTGACTTTATCACAGAGTCTCTCCACCTCAGACAGAATATGGCTGGAAAGAAAGACGGTTTTGCCTTTCTCTTTGAATTCCATGACACATTCCTGGAAAACCTTCTCCATCAGAGGATCAAGACCGGAGGAAGGTTCATCCAGCAGATACAGATCTGCCTCAGCAGCAAAGGCGGCAACCAGAGCAACTTTCTGCCGGTTTCCTTTGGAATAAGAACGACATTTTTTTGTGGGATCCAGGTCAAATCTTTCGATAAGTTCCTCCCGGCGGGATTTATGAGTATTACCCCGCAGTTGCACAAATAGATCAATAATCTCACCGCCGGTTAAATTCGGCCACAGATTAACTTCGCCGGGCACATAGGCAATCCGTTTATGAATTTCTACAGCATTATGCCAGGCATCCCGGCCGAAAACAGCAGCATTACCCCTGTCAGCCTGAAGAATTCCCAGCAGTATTCTGATTGTTGTGGTTTTACCTGCCCCGTTGGGACCGATATAGCCGTAAACTTCCCCCTTATTTACTTCTAGATTTATGCCATCTAAAGCCCTTACTGTCCCAAAATTTTTAGATAAATTCTCGATATTTATTGCTGTCATCTCCCGGTCATCTCCTGTCGGTAGTATATTTTTTTCAAAAGATCCAGAAAGTCGTGAAATTCATCCCAGTAAGGCTCGAATTCAATCTCAGCTATCTTTTTTCCTTTCAGCTTGCTGATCAGCTCCTTTTCGTATCCTTCCATTGACCAGCTGATAAGCTTGATTATCCGGTCGGGAGATATATCCTGTCTAAATAATGAAGTATCGACATTTTTATTAAAGTCTGAAATAATTTGCTTTTTTATTCTTGCTGTCCGGGATAGTAATTCTTCCGGAAGTTCTGAGTTTTTATCGTTTATATAAACTGCTCCCAGGAAATTGAAAACATCGGGATTTTTGTTGTAGGCCTGCAATTTTAGCTTGCCCATTTTCCTGTATTTTTCTATTAAATCCCTTTCTTCTTTCTCATCTACTTTATTGAGAAATTCTTTGGTTATAAAATTTAGACTGTACTCAATTAAATATTTATAGAGCTCCTGTTTTGTTTCAAAATAATAAAAAAGCGAACCCTTACTTATACCTGCCTTTCCCACAATTCGATTGGTCGAAGCATCTTCATAACCGTTAGCAGTAAATTCTTTGAGAGCTGCTTTCCGAATTTTTTTCTGCTTTTCTGTATCCAGATTTAAAAATTTTCCCGAAATTTCCAAACACCCCCCTGGTACTATTGAATTGACCGACTTGGTCAATTCAATAGTACCATATTTGACTGATTTGGTCAATCAAAACTTCTATCTCCATTTCTGCGATTAAAAATTTAGCTGAATTTAAGAAGATTTAAGCTTATTTACCTTGAAAATGCGCCTTAATATTTTCAGCTATTGTTGTGTCCCGAAGGGGGCATGCGGGTTTATTTTTATGTTAATAGGTTTGAAAAATCAGTAAATATTTTCATTTGATCATTAATTACATTAATTATCAATTGATAAAGTATTTTTATCCTGTTATAATCTAGTTTATAGGGTCTTATAATCAGGAATGATAACGGCCCGGAATAATATATACTGGAAATTGATTAACTTAAAATTTTAACTGAAAGGATGATCTTCATTGTCAGGGGAGAAGAGTCAGAAATATCAGCCGTCAAAATTTTTGCTGGGATTAATTCTGACAATGGGAGCTTTTGGGGTTATGGGAGGTGGCCTGGTAGCACCGGGAATTCCTACTATTGGAGCTGCTTTTTCTGCTCCGGAAGAACAGCTGGGACTTATTTTAAGTGTTTATACCATCTCAGCAGCAGTTAGTCTACCGGTTATCGGATACTTTATTGATACTCTGGGTCGGCGAAAAGTTGCCCTGCTCTGTCTCACCCTGGACGGGATTGCCGGATTGGGGAGCACCCTGGCTTCCAGCTTTGCTGTCTTACTGGGCTGGAGATTTTTACAGGGTATCGGGGTGGCAGGTCTTATTCCGGTTGCGATGACGATAATAAGTGATTGTTTTCAGGATGAAAATCGATTGCGGGTTATGGGTATGCTGACCGCTACGATTTCGATTGGAGCTGTGATCATACCTTCCCTGGGTGGAGCACTTGCTTCGATTGACTGGCGGCTGGTGTTTTCAGTTTACAGTTTTTCTTTGATTCTGGCTCTGGCTTTTTTCTTCAAACTGCCGGAAACCTCTGCTTCCCGAAAAAATTTAGAACTGAGGGAATTATCGAATCATATTCGCTCATTACTTTCCACGCTTAAACTAAAAGATATCCGGGTTATTCTGCTGCAGGCTTTTGCAACTTATTTTTTTCTGTATGCCATGGTAACTTTTTTGCCGGTTTTTATCTACCTGTATCACGGCATGGGCGAGGTAATTTCAGGGATTTCCCTATCTATTCAGGGATTAATTGGAGCCGTTTTTGCCACCCGGGCTAATTTTTTTGCTAAATACTTAAACTGGCAGCAGCGGACGGGACTGGGTTTTGTTTTGCTGGCCCTTTCCCTGATTTTGCTTCCTTTCTGGCCGCAGGAAAGTTATTTGATTTTTTTAAGTATGGTAATTTACGGCAGCGGTATGGGAATTATAAATCCCACTATTTATAACAGGGTGACTAATCTGCCGCCCGAAGAATTATCCGGTACAGTGATTTCGCTTTTCAATACTTTTAAATACATTGGCATGTCTGCTTCGCCCTTGGTTTTAGGACTGCTGTTAATCTATACCAGTTTACCGACGTTATTTGTTATTTCCGGAATCGCAGCGGCTGCCTGGGCTGGTTCTGTTTTATTGCTGTAAAA
>Ga0207421_10007978_pt1 | contig 11115 bp, 12 predicted proteins | sample SodLakKL_010_SED_4_FD_187542 | JGI IMG/M metagenome (GOLD analysis project Ga0207421, IMG submission 187542) | Alkaline sediment microbial communities from Lake Tanatar, Kulunda Steppe, Russia - 8KL_010_SED (SPAdes) (version 2) | ecosystem: Environmental > Aquatic > Non-marine Saline and...
CACATACCTCGGACCCGAACGAGCCGGGCCGAATCGGCGTGTGCTCGGTCGAGGATGTAGCGGAGTTTGCGCCCGAGTCTCACGTACCGGAGGACCGTGCTCACCGGCTTCTCGGAGCACAGGGAAACCTCTGGACCGAAGGGCTTCCCTTCGGGAAGTGGCTCGAGTACATGGCGTTTCCCCGACTGGCGATGCTCGCGGATACCCTCTGGTTGCGGAGCGAAGAGGTCGCCGGCGCGGGTGAACGCGGCCCGCGGATCCGGGCGCACGCCGAGCGCCTTGCAGACATCGGGGTAAATGTATACCGTGGGCCGTATAGCGAGGTCAGCTCATGAGCAATTCCCCCGCGCATTTGGCTCTCAGATGTGATGGAGCAAGCCTGTTCTCCAGCTCTTCCGGCTGGCTATATCCCCTGATGGAGCTCGAGCGTTTCCTTTCTACGAACGCTGTCGACATCGGCCGGTGCACAGTCTATGACAAGATAGTAGGAAAGGCCGCGGCATTGCTAGCGGTTCGCCTCGGCGTAAGAAAGCTCGAGTGTGACGTGCTCAGCGAGCAGGCCGAGCCCGTTCTTAACGCCAACGGAGTCACATACACTGCCGCACGGCGAACGCCTCGCATCGATTGCCAAACCGAAGAGATTCTGGCCGACGAAGAAGATCCGGAAGCCGCGTATCGCCTTATCCGCTCACGGATCGCGAGCGCGAGAGGAGATGCGTGAAGAGGGGCGCGTACGCGGTTCAAACACACACCGGCAGCTTCGCTCACCGTTGTACGGCTCAACCTGGGAGCAGTGATGGAGACACTGTTCTCTCACCGTTCCAGGCCGGACTACGCGAATTCGGCGTCCCGAAATCTCGACGACCCCGTCCGCTTCGAGCTTCTTGAGAGTCCTAACCACGGCCTCTACCGTCAGCCCCGTCAGCTCGGCGAGATCCTTTCGCGGAATGGCGAACTCCCACCCCGCAAGAGTACCCACAACCCGTTCTCTGACTCGACGGAATTCTGCAAGCGCCGCAAGCACGCGGGATCTGGCGTCGTTGTACGCCATGCTGGCCGCCAGCGACTCGGCGTGCTCAAGGTCTTCCGCCAGGCGGCGCATGATCGTGGCGCGAATCGCGGGCTCGGTAGCGAACAGCTCCTCCAGCGCACCGCGCGAGAGGAACACGCCTTTTGTGGGCTCCGATGCGCTCCCGGAAGCCGAAAGAGGCGTGTCGGCAAGCACAGCCCGGTGTCCGACTAGTCCGCCCGGATCCGCGATGCGTGTGACCAAGACGTGCCCCTCGTCCACGGTTTTGTACACTCGAATCTGCCCAGAACATACCGACCACACGCCGGTCGCCTTCTCTCCTTCCCGGAAAAGCACTTCTCCGGTCCCGAGCGCAAACGAGGAGAGCGCCCGAAAGATGCGCGCCTGCTTTTCGGCAGGCAAACCCGTGCAGAACAGGCAGAGTGAGTTCCGAACACCGTGGGGACAACGTGCCGATCGCTGTCCGCCCCCTGAGCCGTTTTCGCTTTGGGCCGTCGAGCTACCGTTCATGGAGACTAGTATAACACTCTAACATAGGAAAAGGCACTCATTTCCTGAGTACGCGCCTCTTATGTGAAACGGGACTGCTCGATAGAAGAACTTATCTCTCATATATTGCGCATCAGGAGGAACAACGAGTATGATCACGTCATGACTGCCAAAAGACCTCAACCTCCAACAGCCCCTCTCGCGGTGCGTTACTTCTTCTATATTGTGGCGCTTGCACTTCTGGTTCTCCCGCTTATCGCCTGGCTCGAGAACGCGCTCCCGTTCTACCAAGCCGGCGGCAATCTCGGCTTCCTTCTATTGCAGCTTCCGGCTCGGCTTTTTGCACTCATAGGATTTGTACTGATGTTCTTCCAGTTCATACTCGGAACGCGGCTTCCGCTGTGGGAGAAGGTGGTCGCGCGAGCTCAGAACCTGAAGCGCCATCGAACCATTGGGAAGATCGGGTTCTTTCTGATTCTCCTCCACGGCCTCATGATCCTGATCCACGACTACATCAGTGCCGGACAACTCCTGTTTGATACGTGGCGCATTGTCGGTATCATTGCTCTGGTTCTGCTAATCGTAGCCGTCATCGCCGCGTGGTTCTTTCGACCTTTGAAGCTCAGTCGTAAGGCGTGGCGGACAATCCATCTGCCGGCTTACGTAGTATTTCCTCTAGGGTTCTTCCACGCACGGGCCCTCGGGACCGAGTTAGCTACCTCGCCGGCGCTCGACATTCAGCTTCTGATCCTCTTCGGGATCTACTGTGTCATTCTCGTTTACCGAATCTATGTGACCTTGCGAGAGAAATTCGCCTCATCGTAGTCGTAGGGACGGCAGGGGTCGGCGCTTCCGCCCTCGGGCCTCCGGCCGCGCCCCAGACGGTCTTCCAGACGCCGCGCCCCAGGCGCCCCCCAGGCGCCCCCCAGGCGGCCCCCAGGCGGCCCCGCATCAAAGGGCAGCGACATCTCTCCTGACTATGTCGCCGCCGGCTGTGGGGTTTTCTGCACCCCATCGCCATCGGATTCGCAGCGAAGTCCCAATCGAAAACGTGCCCCGACCATCGCAATGACCGGGGCACGTACGGACGGGCAACGGAACCGGCAAGCGCTGTGCGCTGCCTTTCTGTGATCTAAGTCGGCCCGGAACCTACCGGGACACGGCGGTTCCTTCAGCCTCGATCGTTCCCCAGTTTATGATAGGAACGAACGCGGAGAGAATGTAGTCTATGGCGGTGAATCCGTAACGGATCTCCAAGTCCGTCACTGCATCGCCGCCATGTGCCTCGAGCTGCGGATCCAGGAGCAGGTCGACGTTCTCCCAGTATTTGTCGCCTAGCGGAACGAGGTCCGGATGGATGATGTACATAAACGACTCAGACGTGTCGACCTGTCCTTCTGCCTCACCTTCGACTTCCGCATAGGCCAAGCGCCCGCTGTCGGAAGCAAAGGTCGTCATGCATCCTGACAACACTACCGCTGTGGCCAACAGCACGAGCCCAATTGCATAGTGCTTTTTCCTCATCGTATCCCCCTTTTCAGTATTTCGCGAGAGTTCGTGCCCGTTCCCGTCCGTCGCGTCATCATGTTGCTACTCGGAAGGACTCACCCTTGGAGCCGCTTCCCCCCTAACTGGCCGGCTGCTGCATGCGTGCCTAAACGGCGACTTCTGTCCACACAGAAGTATTTTGCACACAGAGTTAGTGCATCCGACACTAACAGCCCGCTTTCTTCGTTACCATAGGATCTATAATTAGGCCCTAATTGTAAGAGCAGAACATATCACTTGCCAATCTCGGCGTCAATGGAGAACACAAGAAAACATTGTTTATGCTACCGCCAAGCATTATTCCGTCGCTGACCGTTATCCGATACGCTTCTATATGCTTGCATAATATCGAGGACATCTTGAATATTTTTCCGGTTGAACTGTTGGGCGTGTCGGGGTATTTTGCCGAGAAGGAGGTTGCTTTGAACCCGCCGCTTCAGATCACCGAAACGCTCTACGATTACATTCTTGACCACAATCCTCCCGAATCAGAAGCTCAACGACGATGCCGAGAGGACACCCAACAGATGGCAGAGCGCGGGATGCAGATTCCTCCGGATCAGGGGATGCTGTTTGCCTTCCTGACGAAGCTCATAGGCGCTCGACAGATTTTGGAGATTGGCACCTTCACCGGGTACTCCGCCTTGGCATTTGCCCAAGCGTTGCCCGAGGACGGTACGGTAGTTTCGTGCGACCGCAACGAAAAATACCTCTCCTTGGCTTACGCTTACTGGAAGGAGGCAGGCGTAGCCCACAAGATTTGCACACGGACTGGCCCAGCTCTACAGACGCTCAACACCCTCCAGAAGGAGGGCAACGAGGGCACATTCGATATCGCGTTCATCGACGCGGACAAGGTGAACTACCCTGCGTACTTCGAACGATGCCTCGCACTGGTACGAACGGGCGGTCTAATTCTTGTGGACAACGTGCTGTGGTACGGATCAGTGGTCCGGCCGGAGGACACCGACGCCGATGTGATGGCCATTCAGTCATTCAACGACGCGCTCAGAGCCGATAACCGAATCGATCTCTGCATGCTGGGAATCGGCGACGGAGTGACGCTGGCTCGCCGGCGGCGATAGCTCAGCGGTCCAAATAGCTGTCCAAGATATACCACTCGATCTGCCCGTCGGCTCTCTTTCGATAGGCAAGCAGCATCGCACCTCCAATATGCCCATCCTCGAAATGGGCGTAGATCCAGTGGTTGTCCAAGACCCGAATGTTGTCCTCCGTGTAGAAACCCATCGTTCCACCGAGGACTCCCTCGTATGGGATAAGCTCGGGACGATTCAGAAGATCCTCCACCAGCGTGTCCGCATCCGCGAGGCGGGCCGGTTCAGTTGGGTAAGGGCCGGGCGGTCGCCGCGTCCACGCTCGATTCTCACCCCGATGGACCTCCGGATAGCCGACACCGGTGGCGTCATCCGGTATTGCAGCCTCGGGAGCCGGGCTCACGGCGTGACCGTAAAACAGCTCCTCCACAAACGGAAGCTGTCCGCTAAACGCAAGAGCCGACAGCGCCACAGCCAGCGCAACAGCCATGACTGTGTTCAACACTACCAAGACAGTATCAGCTCGCCTCGCGCCCATGCGTAGAATCTCCTACCTTTCGCCCCGGATGGCAACCTCCCCGGACGCCGTCTCACCCACTGAGTGCCGCCGGCTGCCGGCGGCGACACGGCTTGCAAGCTGCGTCCTGCGATCCGCGGCGGCGAAGAGTCCCTCAACCACAACACACGCGACGCCACCCGCGGTTGGGCAGCCCGGTCCATGGCGGCCGGATCGGGTCTCGGATAACGAGTTCTCCAATTGATCCGCCGGGCTCCCATCTGATATAGAACAGCTATGGCATCTGGAAGTCCCTCCCGCCGGACCGGACTTGCCTCCCGGCACCCGGCCGCTCTTGTCGCACTGGTAGCACTGGTCGTAGCGAGCGCTTGTCGAGACCCTCAGGAGGATCCGAAATCGCGCACGGAGTTTCTGTTGGGGACCAACGCCACCATTTCGATCTACCAACAGGTATCGGATGATGCTTTTGACCGAGCGTACTTGAGGGCTCGAGAGATCCAAGATCTCATGAGCATAAACGAGGACGAGTACAAAGAGACTGAGATTCTTCGGGTCAACCGCCGCGCAGGCAAGGAACCGGTAACAGTGAGCGAGGATACCTTTACCGTAGTCGAGGCGGCGAAGCGGTTCGGAGCAGAAACCGATGGCGCCTTTGACATTACGATCGCCCCGATCGTCGAGCTCTGGGGCATCGGCACGGATCGCGAGGGGATACCTTCGGATGAAGATATCGCCGAGCGCCTTCAATACGTGGATTATCGCCGCATCGAGCTCGATCGGGACGAACGTAGCATCTTCCTGCCTGAGTCGGGCATGGGTATCGACGTCGGAGGAATTGCCAAGGGATTTGCCGTGCGGGAATCCGCCCGAATCCTGCGCGACAAGGGCGTCGAGCATGCGATTCTCGAGTTCGGCGGAGACATAGAGCTCATCGGAACACGTCCGGACGGAGATCCGTGGCGCATCGGCATTCAGCATCCTTCGGGCCGGCGTCAACGCTTGCTCGGGACAGTGAGTTTGTCGGACACCTCGATCGTCTCATCCGGCCCCTACGAACGCTACTTCGAGAAGGATGGCGAACGGTACCACCATATCTTCAGCCCCGAAGACGGGCGCCCCGTGCGCAATCGTCTAACGTCGGTTACCGTTGTCGGAGACGATTCGATCGAGACCGACACATTGAGCACCGCTGCCTTCATACTTGGCTTAGACCGCGGTTTTTCGCTCCTCGAGGAGCGCGCAGGAATCGAAGGTATTATAGCCACGGAAGACGGCGAAGTCTTCGTGACTGGCGGCCTCAGAGACAATTTCGAAGTCACTGCCGACGATTTCGAACTCATCGACTCCCTCCCGCCCCCCCACTGACTCATAAGTGGGACCGCTTCCATTCGCCGGGGGCAGCTGGTCCGCCCTCGCTCATGGCTGTTCCGTCTGCGATAGGCCGGCACGCTCCCTCTACCGAACTGACGGCACATCGGAACGCTGCGATGTGGCTACAGGGCTACGCGCTGTCTCCAATGATTCCGCCAAGAGCGGCTCCATCCTGCAGCTGACAGCATGTTGCCATTAGCCCGTTCTGCACAATAATTTCGAAAGGGGTTGATTTCGTGTCTCACAGAGAACATTCTGGCCAACTATGTGTGGTACTGATTTCTTCGTGCAGAACTTGCTATAGCAGATATATCCAACACACCAAGCATCTACTACAATGTACCACAAAGCACCACTCTTCGCTTCCCGGCCTATCTCGCTTACTTCTGGATTACCGACAGCTGGTATTTGTGTTTGACCTCACCGTCGCCCCGGTGCAGCACTCCACCGTGAAGCGGCTACAGAAGCCGCTACTCACTCACGATTGCAGATTAGCGTGCATCGGCACCACGCCGGATACTTGGAGCTTTGTATATGAGTGCAAGGTTCCTCTGGACGGCCGCTTCTCTCCTGAGGATACCCCGGCGGATATAGCCACCGGTATGACTGCAATGCTCTCCGGCCGGACCTGGTTCAACAGAGAGGACCTGAACGCGCTTCGTGTTTGGAGTCACATTGTGGCACCGGTCTCTGAAGAAACAGCGCTCCCCCTCACGCGCCGAGAGCGGCAAGTTCTCTCTCTGATTGCGACAGGCTTCCGTAATCCGGCCATCGCCGAGAAACTAGGAATCAGCCTTCCGACGGTGAAGACTCACGTGTCGGCCCTTTTGAGAAAAACGAGAAGCAAAAGCCGAACGGCCATGGCCTACCGTAACCTTCCAACACCGGGGCACCCACTTCTTCAGAATTGCCCAACACCGCCGGCAGAAGAAGCCCGCGACCCCTCGCCGGTACCAGGCCTCTGCTGTGCTTCTTCGATGGCTTCAGAGTGCGAAACATGTCCCCGCACGGGTCGATATTGTGACCGCTCACGTACACAGTGGTAGAGTGGTTGTGTACTGAAACGATTCGAGGTTTACCGCCGCGTAGATCTACGCCGAAAAGTGTTAGCTACCGTCAAAAAGGCGGCCGGGTCGACGTTCTCCGGGCCGATATGCACTTCGAAGTGCACGTGCGGGCCGGTAGAACGCCCGGTGGTACCAAGAATGCCCAGCTGTTCTCCCTGCGACACCTCGTCCCCCACTGAGACATCAATACGGGAAAGGTGTGCGTATCGTGTTACCATCCCGAAGCGGTGCTGGACATCTACGTAGTAACCGTACCCGTACTGTTGGAAATCCGTCTCAATCACCGTTCCGTTCGCGGCGGCAACTACCGGAGTATTGGCGCGAAAATCAGCGATATCGATTCCCCGGTGAAAATACCACCTATTGGTGAACGGATTGACGTTGGCCCCCCACTCCATAGTGACGGTCCCGGATCCTCGCCCCACCGGCCAGTGAACAGGAATATCCTCGAGAAAGCGAGAAGTAGTATCCAGAACCTCACCTGCGGAAACGAGTGGCGGCCCAGCCGCCTCCAACCGGCTCCCCAGCCTCTGCAGCCCGGCCACTTCATCTCTCCGATCGGCTTCCCCGGCCAACAGATCATCCAGCCGGCGCGCGCTGTCTGAAGAGCTGTTTCCCGGTAACGAGACCAAAGTATCGTCTAGGATCCGCTCGAAAGACCGGGCACCACCCAGAAGCTCCAGAACATCGTCCCGAAGCGCATCCACACTGGCTCGTGTTTCCGACAGCCCTTCGGTCGAACGCTCCATCTGCTCCATTCGGGCGAATCCGTCGTGGATCATGTATATGGAAGCGCCGGAGAGAACTACGATAGTGCCCAGGAAAAGCAGAATCCCCGCAAGACCGATCCGAACACTGTACGGCTTCTCCACGCCGTGCGGGATGAGCATCAGGGTGAACTTGCCCCGCGCCTTGAACGCCGATGGCCTTACACCGGCAACCACCCGGCGAAACGAGCCAAGGATCCGCCGACCCGTTTCAGCAACCCTACCTTTAGGGCGTTTACCACCTGCCATTCATGACTCCCGCGTTCATACTATCGTATACAGAACAGTCAGTTGCCGCAAGCGAGTTGCTACCCGGGCATCACCCCTTGCGCGCCGCAAGTTCGTGCGTATAGGAGTTTAGCATGACGTCCTTACCCAGTCAAATCAACCGCCCGGCCGACCGAGAAGCATCATACGCGACACGCGGCACCCGTACCTGGTAACCAATCCGCCCGTGGTACCATCAGCGGGCCAGCATACACGCACACCTCCCGAGGTGTACTCATCCTTTCCAAACTATCCATATCGGCGTATTCTCCCAGCGAGATGAGCCCACTTGTCACTTCGCCGATTCCCGCCGGCCTCTTCAACCCGCTCCGCCTCCAGTTTATGTTCTCGGCCTGGCTTGAGACGGTTCCGTTTCTCTTTCTGCTCGTTTTTCTGGCTCTTTCTCTGACAGCAGTGGCACGAGGGGCCACACTCACGGTAGACAGCGGTGTGGTTCTCGCTGCGCGCCTTCGCCTTTCGCCGGTCACCATTGGAGCCACTATCGTCAGTCTTGGCACGACGTTGCCCGAAGGGGTAATCGCAATCGCGGCCGGGCTATCCGGCGCACCCGATCTTGCACTGGGAAACGCGATCGGCTCTATCATCTGCAATGCAGGCCTCATACTGGGGGTAGCAGCTCTCATCCGTCCTCTTCCCCTAACCCCGCGCGTCGCCAGGCGTCAGGGATCTCTTCAGCTCGGTGCTCTGGCACTCCTCGTGCTCCTGGCGCTCGTGTCCGCTTTGGCACAGGCCGGCAGCGCCGGAACCGGAGGGCCGGCCGGATTCACGCAAACTCCTCCGAGCATCCCGAGGGCGGGAGGCGGGCTCCTACTGTTGCTTCTCCTTTTGCACGTTCGGCACCAGATCCGAGCAGCCACGAGTCGTGCCAATTCTGACCGGCGGGGTCGCGCCGCCGGTTTTGGGGGCTCACCCGCGTCGACACTAACTAAGCTCGTCGACACGCAGTCTGTGCGGGCTCAATACCCGGCACCTCGTGATCCCATCGAAGCTTCCCCACGGGAAGGGAGAACATCCCTGCCCCTTATAGTCCTTGGCGTCGGGCTCATATTGCTGGTCGTTGGCTCACAGATCCTCATTCCCGCCGTTGAGGAGATAGCGCGCCGGCTCCTGGTTCCCCAGAGCATTGTAGCCGCAACCCTTGTAGCTTTCGGAACAAGCCTCCCGGAGTTGGTTACGGCAATCCAAGCTTCCCGGAAAGGTCACGGCTCGCTCGCGGTAGGAAACGTTACCGGCGCTAACGTCCTAAACGTTCTGTTCGTGGTTGGCGCGGCGGTTGCTATCAGTCCCGAAGGGCTCCAGGTTCACCCTTCGTTCTTCCTCCACCTCTTTCCCGCGGCGTTCGTTCTCCTGGCGGCATTCCGGTTTGCTGCTCGCGCGCCGCGCAAGTATCTGGGGCGGTGGGCCGGCGCAATACTGATCACCGCATATGCGGGAACGATCATCACTGGAGCGATCTTGCAACTCGGCCCGTGATACAAGCTCTACACACGCCGGATGTACGAGACGGGGTGCCGCGGAGTCAGATTGCCGCAGAGTCAGATAGAAGGCGGCGCTGGTAAGGACGAAGCGGGAGCAAGCGGGAAAGAGCCGGCACCGGCCCAACACCCCCTGCCATTTTCGGCCTACCGGAACCCCAGGCCGGCCAACTTCGGCCGAATCACTGCCTGACAGTACCCGGCATACGGATTCTTCTCGAAATAGTCCTGATGGTACTCTTCCGCCCGGTAAAACTCCGGAGCGGGGCGCAACTCCGTTACGACCGGTTTCCCCAACTGATTCTCCACCTCTTTCATGACCTCCGAGGCTACCCTTTGCTGCACCGGAGAGTGGAAGAACACGACCGACCGATACTGCGGACCGACGTCGGCCCCTTGCCGATCCTTTGTAGTGGGGTCGTGCGCCCGAAAGAAGACCCCAAGCAGATCGCGGTACGAAATCCGCGCTGGATCGAATTCGACTTGGACGACCTCGATGTGGCCGGTTTCGCCCGTGCAGACTTGCTCGTAGCTCGGCTGCGGCACCTCCCCGCCGGCGTACCCACTCGTCACGCCGAGCACTCCCTCCACGTTCTTGAGAACTGCCTGAATACACCAGAAACACCCCCCACCCAGCGTTGCCACCTCACGATTCCGGCTCTCAGTCATAGCGCGTTCCCTCCTCTTCCGTTTCCGCCGCACCCGTTCCGGCGTGGCTGCCGTGCCCGGCGTGGCTGCCTACTCTGCTCTGCTCGCCGCGGTCTCTGCTATGCTTCCCGTCACGCGGACGTTCCGCAGTGCCGCACACGAACACGCCGCCACGGAATGTAGCATCCACCGACACTCGAAACCCCGCAGCCGAGAACGTAGCAGGCGCACACCTGTTGAGTCTACAATTATCGAAGGCCCGCCGCCACGCCGGCGTCAACCGGTCGAACCATCGAGCCACCCGCTCCTTCGGCGGCCGCACATGCTCTACGAACCGGACAATCCCTCCGGGCCTGAGCGTGCGGAATAGCTCCCGCGCCCCCGCAACCGGATCCTCAACGGAACAGAAGACAAGGGTAACGAGCACCGCATCGAAAGAACCGGACCGAAAAGGAAGCGCCTCGACTCGCCCGGTAACCTGTCGAGTCCGGTCCGCCAGCCGATGCCTGCGGGCACGTCGCTGCGACAACCCAGCGGCCGGCCGCGGGTCGAGCAAGGTGAGCGTCCTAACCCGCCCGGCATCGAAGTACGGGAAGTTACGCCCCGTGCCGCTTCCTACCTCCAGGACGTCGCCGTGGACTTGCCCCGCTGCAGACATGCGGCAGTCCTGTACCCCGGCAAGATCCGCGAGGGCAATGGCGCCGTCAAGCAAGCGATCTCGGTACGTATTCATTGCAGTTCTTTTCTTAGCACGCGCGTCAGGATTTGAGAAGGCCTTGGAAAGCCGGGTCCAGGGCAAACGCAGTTGGATCAGTACGGTTCGACGGCGGCGGCCGAAAGCCGCTGAAGCGTGTACTCAC
>Ga0207421_10007981_pt1 | contig 11111 bp, 10 predicted proteins | sample SodLakKL_010_SED_4_FD_187542 | JGI IMG/M metagenome (GOLD analysis project Ga0207421, IMG submission 187542) | Alkaline sediment microbial communities from Lake Tanatar, Kulunda Steppe, Russia - 8KL_010_SED (SPAdes) (version 2) | ecosystem: Environmental > Aquatic > Non-marine Saline and...
TTCGGCAGCCTGGCGGTCGTAGCCCTGTTGGTGGTGGGGCCTTAGACCCATAGCTTTGCGCCCCTTCCTTTCGGAAGGTTTGCCCTTATCGGTCAGGTTTCGGTTACCTGATCATTTTTATTCATACCAAGACTAAATTTACTTATAAATATTATACAGTACATTACCTTGAAAGACAAGGGGTGGCGGAAAATTTATTAAATTTACGCAATTGCGGAGTAGTTGCAATTTAAAAACTATTACGTCAGTTGTGAAAGTGCCGTGTTGTATAGCATCACCTGTTTTGGTATATTAAAGGGTAGCCGAAATAAATACTAATAAGATAACGCCATAGTTATAATTCCGGTTTTCGTGAATGCCACCGGTTAGAGCGCTTAAAAAACAAAATGGAGGGTGATAAAGATATGGTTAAACAGGTAAAAGGCGGGAGCTTTAAGGTTTTTGAAGATAGCGATATGAAGGAAATCCATGAGGCTTCGGTTTATTTGATGGAAAAAGTGGGGGTAAAAATACACAATCGGAAGGTCCGGGAGATATTTAAAAATAACGGGGCGGAGGTGGAAGAACATAATGGAGTGGTCAAAATACCTCGCGCCATGCTGGAAGATGCATTGGCTGCCGCACCGGAAAAAGTTATCCTTTGCGGCAGGGAAGAAAAAAACGACCTGGTTTTGGAAGGAACCAATACTTACCTGGGGACCGGCGGTACCGTGCTAAATACACTGGACCTGGAAACAGGAGAAAGGCGGCCTACAGAGGTGCGCGATGTCTCGGGTTATGCCAGAATGGCCGATGCCCTGGAGAATATATCATTTTTTGTAATCAATTGTTATCCCAACGATGTGGAGACTGAAAACGTAGATATAAACCGTTTTTATCATTCCCTGGCAAACACCTCCAAGCATGTCATGGGGGGTATTTATACCTGGAAGGGCCTGCAGGAAGTAATCAAAATGGGTGAAGATATAGCCGGGGGTAAGCAAAAACTGCTGGATCGCCCCTTTATATCTTTTATAACCCTGATGATGAGCCCCCTGACCATGGAGGTAACTTATACTGATTTCCTGGTGGAAATTGCAGGGCACGGTATTCCGGTAGCCGCGCCCTCGGAGCCGCTGGCGGGGGCAACTTCGCCGGTTACTTTAGCGGGCACAGTAACCTGCAACAACGTGGAATCTTTAAGCGGGGTAGTATTGGCCCAGCTGGTAAACAAAGGTACCCCGGTGCTTTACGGCTCTACTTCCAGTATTGTAGACATGCAGGCGGGCATATACATGGCGGGGGCCATCGAGTCTTCGCTTATTAATGCCGGGTGTGCCCAGATGGCCCGCTATTACAAGATTCCTATTTATGCAACCGGTGGCATGTCCGATTCCAAGTTAGTTGATGTACAGGCGGGTTATGAAAGCGCTGCCACCATGATGGGCGTGGCCCTGGCGGGGGCCAATTATATACACGATGCTTTTGGCCTTCTGGAGTTCTGTACCACTTTATCATATGAGAAGATGGTGGTAGATAACGAAATAGCGGGTATGGTTCTTCGCGCGGTGCAGGGGATAGATACCAGCCGGGAATCTATTGCCGCCGAAGTAATTGAGGATATCGGCCCGGGAGGGCATTTTCTGGCCCACCCGCACACGGCCAAACATGTGCGCCGTGAATTCTTTTTCCCCGGGGTATCCAACCGGCAGCAGAGGGATACCTGGGTAAAAGAAGGCGGACTGGACGCCACCTCCAGGGCACGGGATATGGCCCGGAAAATACTGCAGGAACATCGGCCGCTGGAATTTGAAGAAGATATGGAAAAGCACTTGCGGGAAAAATACCCGGGAATCAAGTAGCGGTTCGGTATTAAAATCTACTGCCCCGGGAAATTACACTTGTTTAGATGGTTTTTTTCTGCGCCTGGCTGCAAAATATACCGGCAGTAAGACAATTATAAAAACACTGCCGGTTAAAAGGGCCAGGTTTGCCGGGTTGGGTGTTTTAATGGAGGCTTTTATTAAATTTTTTTTATAAGGGTCTATTTCCCATTCCAGGGTTTTGCCGTCTTCGGAAATGTGGTCTGCATTGTGTTCTTCAGGTTCAACCGGCAAGGTAAGGGCAAAGGAAAAGTCCGGTGCTAAAAAACTTAACAGGCCCCGCTCTTCCATAAGCTCGCCGGTTATTTTCCCCGGATCTACCTCTGCTTGAAAGTGGTGGGTGTCAAACAGGAACCCTTCTTTTTCATGAAAATCAATTTCGCTTTCTATAACCTCCGGGTCTTTTGTCTCTTCTTCCAGGTAAAAATCCTCCAGTGATTCCACGTGCCTGGTGGCTTTAAACCCGGACTTGTTGTTTGTCTCGTATGTTTCCAGTTCGAAGCCTTCCTGTTCCAGTGTTTCCCCGAGTCCTTCCAGGTTTATTTCCGCCAGGCTTTCTGCCCTCTCTATTATTGCTTTTTCTGCTTCGACGGTAATATCTATTATTCCGCTTCCGTCTTTTTCTACGGTAAGGTGCATCCTGGATTCCATGCATCCGCCTGTTTTAATTGCAAAGGTAAGGAGTAATACAAGAATCAATATACGTGTTTTTACATTTATCATAGATTAATCTCCTGTTGGCCGGGGTTATGAGCCCCGGAGGTTATTTACGCTTTATAGAAATAGTAAAGTCAAGTATAATATTAAAGGAGAAAGAAGAAAAATTCAACCGATAACCGGAACCGGGGAAGGACAGGAAGGAGATAATATGAAGGAAAAGATAAAATTTAACAGCGACAACCTGGAGCTGGAAGGAGTTTTGGAAAAGTGCGCCCGTGAAAAAGAATCGGGGGCAGGGGTAGTAATCTGTCATCCTCACCCGCATTTGGGCGGAAGTATGGATAATAACGTAACTTTTGCAGTAAGCAGGGCTTTGACTGGCAGGGGTATTATTGCCCTGCGCTTTAATTTCCGGGGGACAGGCAGGAGTGAAGGAGCTTATGATGAAGGGAAAGGGGAGATAGAGGATGTGATTTCGGCAGTTAACTTTTTGGAAAGCTGCAAGGGAGTAGAGCCCGGAAGAACAGGGATCATGGGTTATTCATTTGGAGGAGCTGTGGCCCTGGCGGCGGCAATGCAGGAAAACGCGGGTAAAGCGGTAGCGGCTGTGGCTCCTACGGGCCTACCCGACTTTAACAGCGCTAAACCCCGTTTGATTGTTTGTGGCGGGGATGACGAGCTGGTTTCCCCTTCACTTATCTATCAGCACGAGGAAACAATAGCAGGTGAAGGGGAAGGAGAAATTAAAGTAGTTAAAGGTGCGGATCACTTTTGGGCAGGCCAGGAGGAAGAGTTAGGGGAAATAATTGCCGATTTTTTTGCGGTCCACCTTTTTTAACTAAATCGCAGGGACTGCCCTTAGAGCCTGGGTAAACTTAGTTAGTAGGTTGCTACTATTGACCAGGAAGCTCCCGCTTCAAAGCGAAGCGAAAGCGGGGGTAGTTCACACCGCGGGCGTTTATAACCAAAAGTCCGCCTTGCAGCAAAATGTAATAATTTGGGGAAAGAGGTGAAGGTAAATGGCAAACCTGGCCTTGAAATACGAGGTAATATACTGGCTGGTTACCGGGGCTACTGCTTTTTTTTCTTTTTCCCTGCTTGGGCTGCTCCTTGCTTCTATAGGGAACATTTACGTCAGGGATGGCCTCTCTTTAGTCCGGGGCCTGGTAGTCCTGTGGTTTATAGCATCGGCGGCCCCCCTGTTTGAAGAGCCGGGAACCTGGGATAAAGTAATAGGCAGTGCAGGTATCCTGGCGGCGGTAGTAGTGTTTTTTTATTATTTTTCCCTGGAATCCAGGGAAAAAAAGCAGGAAAAACATCAACCTTTACTGGTGGCGGTTTTCAGCGCTGCAGTTTTGGCTGTAGCCCTTTACATGACCTGGGCGGGGGTACACGCCCTGACCGGAGCGGCATGGCTTCCGGCCCTGGTTTTCCTGGCTCTATGTGTGTATTCTTTTATGACCCGCAATGGGGCGGAGATTTAAAACCAGCATGCCAGTATATTATTAGAAAATAGGTTTTTTAAACATGTTTTCCGGCAGGCTGTCAAATAATTCTTCTTCAAGGTTGAAATGGAACTCCCATTCTCCCGTTCTTTTATGCACTACCGGTCTTATGCTGGCTTTTTCCAGGACTGCTATCATGGGCTGGTTTTCCGGGAGCACAAATGCGGCCAGTTTATTTATGTTCCTGTTTAACGCGGTGGAAATAAGGTATTCCCGCAGGAATGAGGCAATGCCCAGGCCGTGGTATTCCTGGTCTACTACAAAGGCCATTTCGTAGTGATCCATGTCTTCGTCGTAAGCGTACCTGGCTTCAGCAATAATTTTTTCCATTCCCCTTTTTTGGACTACCCCTACTATGGAGAGGGTATAGTGGTAGTCAATATTTACATAAGGCTGCATTTTGCGGTGGGTTATTACGCGGAAAGGGGAAAAAAATCTCCTGTACCTGGCTTCTTCGGTAAACTGGTAAAGGAGCCTCCGCATCATATCTTCATCGGAGGGTTTTATAGGACGGAAAAATACCTTTAAATAATTTTTAAATATCTGTTCTGTTTCCAGCTCATGGGGGTAGTTAATGGTATTTTCCGGTATATTTATCTGCTCCGGCTGAAGGTAGCCCTGTTTCTTGGCTTCTTCAAAGAGGGGTCTCCTGTGCCGGGGGTGGGCGATTTCAATCAGGGCTAGCGTTCTTTCCCGTATGGACTTGCCAAAAATGTTGGCAATTCCGTATTCCGTTACCACGTAGCTGGTAGTCCCCAGGGTAGAGCGTACGTGTTCTTTGTTGCGGTTATGCTGTATAACTATGTTGCTACTGCCTTGCTGGTCCAGGGAAGGAAGCACCACTATAGATTTACCCTCGCGGGAATGGGTGGCTGCTTCTGCAAAGTTTAATTTTGCGTCGAACCCTGCTACTTGCAAGTCCGCAGAATAGATGGCCACGGAATCACCGGAAGCGTCTATTTTTTTTACGTTCATTACGCTGCACAGCTGCCTGATATTTTGTATTTCAATTTGCCGGCGGGAATAGAGCAGCGGCTCAACTTTTAAGTAAGGGTTCCGGTGGAGATAGCGGTAAAGCCGGTTGGAGCCGATATAAGAAGAAGCCCTTACCGGGCTTTTCCACCTTCCGATTTTCCGTGGTTTTATGGCTCCTGCTTCTATAAGTTCTATTACCCAGTCGGATACCACGTGCGATATAACCTTGAGGTTTTCTTTCTCTTTTAGATGTTCTGCAATGGCATGGTACATCCGGCCGGTACTGAGGGAAACAGTAGAGTTATTGTTTATTAGCTGCTTTACGTTCCAACCGATGGTGTCCATAACCCGGTCGTAATCTTTTACCTGGTATTCCAGCAGGGGCCAGCTGCTTTCTACCAGGTAGTCTACCTGGCTGATATGGAGCCTGGTTTTCCCGCAGGCAATTGGCACGTTTGGGTTTACTTCGGCTATTACCGTAGAGGCTTTTTGAAGGGCAAGTTCCGTTACGTCGGTAACCAGCCCCAGGTTCAGGTATCCACGGCGGTCCGGCGGGGATACCTGGACAATAGCAATGTCTACCCCTATCACGTCAGTGGTAAACAAATGGGGCAAACCTACAGTAGTAGATGGTATCAGGTCTACCTTCCCTTCTTCAAAAGCGTGTTTAATGTTTTCGCCTACCGTAAAGGTTTTTATACGGAAAGTAGTGCTGCTCCCGCGGTTTTGCTCGTATACGTTACCCAGCAGAGCCAGCTGAATGAACTCCAGGTCCGAGCAGTTGGGGTGGTGGGAATTTAGTATATGCTGCAGGCTGTAAACCGGGGTTACCGGTCCGCTGCTCAGGAAAATTCGGTAGCCGGGTTTGATAAGTTCGCATATTTTTTCTACCTTTATTTTTTTCTGCCGATAAATCCTATCGGGCTTGCAGAAAAAAACCACTTGATTTTCCCCCGGAAAGATTAATTGTTTTAATTGTTTATATTATAGCACAATTTTTTATTAAATAACAATATTGGGAATTTTATAAGAGTATTTTTAAATTATTTTCAAAAACCGGAGGTTTAGCCGGTAGAGTTTCCTGTTTTTGCTGCAGCAAATAAAAAAATATAAAAGGATTTTGGGCGTGTAAAGTGGAATTGTATTTTAAGAAGAAAACTGTATTTTAAGACTGCTTTACCTTGCTGCATTACTACACCTGATGTGTGTGGATTCCAGTAATATACAGGCAGGCGATGAAGAAAGGGGTGGAGTTTTCTGATCCGGTTACAGGAAGTTACCAAAGTATACCCGGGTAGCGGTGTGCCGGCGGTTTCAAAAGTAGATCTAACCATAGAGCAGGGAGAGTTTGTTTTTTTTGTAGGTGACAGTGGGGCGGGAAAAACTACCCTGATCCGGCTTGTATTTCATGAAGTAGTGCCTACTTCCGGGGCTGTTTTTTTCCATGGAAAGGACTTGTCCCATTTTAACCCCGGGGAGTTGCTGCGCTACCGGCGCAATATAGGCATGGTGTTTCAGGATTTCCGGCTTTTATCCCGTAAAACCGTGTTTGAAAACACTGCTTTTGCCCTGGAAGTTTTGGGTCGCTCTCCAGGAGAAATAAAAAAGAAAGTGCCGCGGGCCCTGGAACAGGTGGGGCTGTCTCACAAGAGCCGCATGTTTCCTTCCCAGCTATCCGGGGGGGAGCAGCAGCGGGTGGGTATAGCAAGGGCTATTGTCAAGGAGCCTTTGTTAATCCTGGCCGACGAACCAACGGGGAATGTGGATCCCAATAATGCCAGGTATATTATGGAGTTGTTTGAACAAATCAACAAGACCGGCACGACTGTAGTGGCAGCTACGCATGCCTGGGAACTGGTAAAAGAAATGGACCAGCGGGTAGTATCCCTGGAAGATGGAAAGGTAAAAAGCGACAGCAAGAAAAGGGGGTTTGCCCGTGTTACTTAACCTGTTACGCTATTCCCTGCGCCAGTGTTTCCAATCCCTGGGCAGGAATTTTGGACTGGGGTTGGCTTCGGTAGGGGTAATTGCTGTAACCTTGATGGTGTTGGGAAGTTTTCTTTTGATAGCTATTAATACCGAACGCCTGGTGCAGGCCATGGGAAGCAATGTAGAAATAGGGGTGTTTATAAACCGGGAAGCCGAACCTGAAGAGATAGAAGAAGAACTGGAGGGTATTCCAGGCATAGAAGGGTATTCTTTTGTTTCCCGGGAAGAAGGGCTGGAGATGCTCTCCGATTGGATGGGCGAAGAAGAAGTAATGCAGGATATGGAAGGGGAAAATAACCCCCTTCCCCATGCTTTTCAGGTACGTGCTGCCGATGCAGCCCGTGTTCCGGAGCTGGCCGGGCAGATAGAGGATATTGCCGGGGTGGAAAAAACGGATTACGGCAGGGACCTGCTGGAGGGCATCTTGCAGGTGGGGCGCTGGGCCAATACGGTTTTACTGGTTGCGGGCATCTTGTTGGCTGCGGCTGCAGTATTTCTTATCCTGACTACAGTACGCCTTTCCCTTCTTTCCCGTTCTGAAGAAGTGGGGATAATGAAATACCTGGGGGCCAGCAACTGGTTTATCCGCCTTCCTTTTCTGCTGGAAGGCATGATTATTGGGTGGGCTGGAACGCTGCTGGCTGTAATTTTGCTGGGGACGGGTTATCATTACCTGGCTTCAGCTGTAGGAGAGGTGGACTTTTTGTTTCTGGTGCGTCCGGTCACCGATCCGGCGATACTTTACCAGGTATGGTTGGGCTTGCTGGTAGCGGGCACCTTAATAGGCGGGCTGGGCAGCTTGCTGTCTTTAAGAAGGTTTCTCAAGGTTTAAAGGGTAATTTAAAGTGAAAATAAAATGAAGTAGTGAAAAAAAAGTGAACTCGCAGTAAAAAGGGGGAGTGCAGCTTGCCCTGGAAGAATAAAATAACCGGTTTATCCTGTGCTGTTTTCCTGGTTGCCTTATTAGTTTTGGGTTGGGGTGCTGCCGGTGTTTTTGGCCAGGATCATGAAGAGGAGTGGGAAGAAGTAGAAAGAACCAGGGAGGAAATAGAAGAACTGGAACAAAAGATAATCAACCTGGAGGCCGGAGTGCGGCAGGAAGAAGAAAAAATGCAGCAGATTGCGGTGGAACTTGAAGAAGTAGAGGAGCGGTTAGAAGAAGCTAAAAAAGAGCTGGAGATAGCGCAAAAAAATTTGGAAGAAGTAAGGGGGCGGCTGGGAAGCCGCATGCGCAGCACCTATGTAAGCGGCGGTTTTTCCTACCTGGAAATTCTTTTTGGAGCTGAAAGCATGGGAGATCTGATACTGCGCACTGAATACTTATCCCGGGTATTTCAACAGGACCGGGAATTGATATCCAGGGTTCGACAGGTCCGGGAGCATGAGCAGCAGCGTCGGCAGGAGGTAGAGGAAGACTATAAAATAGCGGAGAAGCTTTACCAGGAGCACAAGGAATCAAAACAGAGATTGGAAGAGAGACGCGTAGAAAAAGAAGAGATGCTATATGCCGCAAAAGATGACCTTAAAGAGCAGCTGGCCCGAATATCAACCCGGGCGGAAGCTCCACCGGTATATGGTATGGTTATAGATAATTCATTGAGGGCGCGTCCCCAGGACGGCCTGTCGGAGGCCCAGCTGGTTTATGAATATGAAGTGGAAGCCAGCTTGACCCGGTACCTGGCGCTTTTTTCCGAATTTCCTTCCCGGGTGGGTCCTCTTCGGAGTGCCCGGGTTCACAGCGCTATGCTGGCCATGGAAAACGAGGTTTTAATGGTGTATGCCGGGGCTCACGAAAGTGTGCAGGCCAGGCTGGACCAGATGGGAGTCAACCATGTAAATACCCTTTTCAGCAACGGAAGTGTTTACCGCGATACCTCCAGGAGCGCCCCGCACAACCTTTACGTTAACCTTTCCACCCTGGGCCGGGTTCCCCCGCCCGACAGGTCGGAAATCAAACCGGTACATCCCCGGAAAGAAGGTAGCCCGGGTGAAGAAATATCTTACAGCTACAACCACTTTACCAACGTGAGTTACCGTTATGATCCGGTGGACGGCGTATATCAACGCTACCTCAACGGGGAAATCCACCGTGATGCCGGGGGGGACAGAATTAAGCCCCGCAATGTAATACTGCAGCATGTAACTTACCATAGGGATGGGCACGGCAGGCCTACGGCTAACCTGGTAGGGGAAGGGAAAATAGATTTTTATTCCAACGGTCGGCATTTCCAGGGAACCTGGGAGAAGTCTTCTGAAGGAGCTCCTACCCGTTTTTATTACCAGGATGGAACGGAAATAGAGATACCCTACGGGCAAACCTGGATTCAGCTGGTGCGGGCCCGTTAACACGGCGGGTAAAAAATATTTTAACAGGTGGTGATATTTCATGAATTTACGCGGGGAAGAGTCAAGGGACCTTTTAATCAAGATGTTGCCGTATTTAAAAACCTTTATGGGAAGAGATTTAATGGCTTGTGTTACGGACCGGGAAAAGTTCCTTGCTTACGCTAAAGGGGATAAGATTGATGTAGGGATAAAAGAAGGAGATGATATTCCGCAGGAGGCTAATATCCGTAAAGCCATGCAGAAAAAAGAAACAATAATAGATATGGTGCCTAAAGAAGTATACGGGGTTACTTTTAAGGACATAAGCACTCCTGTTTTTGATGAAAAGGGAGCGGAAGTTATTGGCTGCGTTTCCGTAGGTTTAAGTATGGCCACGGAAAAAGAGATAATGGAAGTAGCGGAAAACTTAAAGAGTTCTTTTGAGCAGGCTGCGTCTTCGGCCCAGGAAATTAGCGCGTCGGCAAACGAGGTAACCTCTGAGCAGCAGAATCTGGATGACGACATAAAAGAAATTACCGACAAGATATACGAGATAAACAATGTCCTGGGTTTTCTGCATAAGCTTGCTCGAAGCAGCAAGATGCTGGGCCTGAACGCGTCTATTGAGGCAGCCCGGGCCGGTGAGCAGGGTAAGGGTTTTATGGTGGTGGCCGAGGAAATACAAAAATTTTCGGAGCAGTCCATGGATTTATCCAACAAGATAGAGGATCTTACTACTCATATAAACGAAAAGATAGACGAAATAAAACAGCGCTCGGAAAAGACCCTTTCTTACGTGCACGAGCAGGCTTCTTCTACCGAAGAAATCAGTGCCTCGATCCAGGAGCTGGCCTCTATATCACAGGAGCTGGAAAACCTGACATCAAAGTTATAGGAGAAAAATGTGTTACCGGGCTCCCGGGGAAATGCTCCCCCGGGTAACAGCGCCTGCAGCAGCCGGAAAAAGGCGGTGGTAAATAGTGCGCGATATTGAACTTGTGAAAAGCTACCAGGAAGCCAGGGATAACGTGGTTCAATTTTATAAAGATTTAAAGCACGATTCGGGTTTGTTAAAGAACCTTTCTCGTTACAGGAATTGGTACTACTTTCCCCAGCTGGATATGTTCGGACCCAGTAAATTTATTGGCTACAGGCAGATGAATGCCGCTCTGTACCAGGTGCTGCAGCAGGTGGAAAACAATAAACAGCTGAAGGGGCGGCTGGTGGACAGCCGCAAAACGGCGCGGGTTTTATCCCGGTGGTTTAAAAAAGTGGAAGAAGAAAAATACCGGGAAAGATTGCACGAAAAACTTTCCTGCACCCTGGAGCTGTATGGTAAAAGGCCCAACAAAAGATGTAATATTTTTTTGCCCCGGTAATTAAAATTAAAGTAAAAGTTTATTTAGCCCCGTTTATTTAGCCCGGATAGTTGTTTGTTGTCTCTTTAATGGAGGTCGTGCATCAGTGTTCCCGCAATTTGACGAATTTTGTTGTAGATTTATTCTATTTGTTAAAATATTATAAATATGATATTGCCTGACCAAAAATGGTTGACTAACCCCACTATTTCCTATAGAATAACAGTGGAACAAATGATGAAGACAATTTGTAATTGTCAAAATAGTTACTTCAGGAGTCATATTTTTAACGTATTGCAGTCAAGAAGTCTTCCACCTCTAAGGTGGGAGATGAATTGTGACGGAACATTGCCTAGCGAAAACCAAGCAATGGCAATGGTAGAGCATATCATTAGCTGGGTAACTGGCATAATCGGGGCAGGGACTGCCCTTAGAGC
>Ga0207421_10007982_pt1 | contig 11111 bp, 9 predicted proteins | sample SodLakKL_010_SED_4_FD_187542 | JGI IMG/M metagenome (GOLD analysis project Ga0207421, IMG submission 187542) | Alkaline sediment microbial communities from Lake Tanatar, Kulunda Steppe, Russia - 8KL_010_SED (SPAdes) (version 2) | ecosystem: Environmental > Aquatic > Non-marine Saline and...
CGATAACCAGGCTTATTGGAGTAGCTTTTATTGACCTCACCGGCTATTTTAACTAATATAGCTTCTGAGAAGAATAAGCCGAATTTAAAAATTCCTATCAACGAATTGAATACTGGATAAGGAGCAATGAGCATGTCGTATTCCATAGCGCTGGACACAAATGATTCGCCTGAACTGCTGGACTGGCGGGAGCTCACCAAGAGGCAGATGGACCGACTTCTGTCCTCGGAGTGGTACGATCCGGACGGGGTCGTCCGTCTGAACGACGAGCTGGGTTCGGACCTAGTGAACAAAGCTCTAATTATGAATAATGCGAGGATTTTACTGGAAGAAGCACGAAACGGATTGGAAACGACCGCCCGGGGCAATCTTAAACGAAACGTGGTGGATGATTTCCTCGAGCGAATGCAATGGCCCGAGGGATACGAGGAGGACATCCGGAAGTACAACAAGGTCATCAACGAAGGGGACGTATGGCTGTTGCACCGCCTGCGTGTACTGGTGGAGCTGGCCGGACTCATCGAAGATACCGGGGGCGCGTTTGAACTCACTCGTGAAGGTCGTAATGCTCTTCGTCCTGAGATGGCGGGGACGCTTTACTCGACTCTGTTTCACGCCCAGTTTCAAGTGATGAACTTAAATTATCGCTCCCGGTTTTCGGGGCTTGAGAACTTCCAGGCGACCATCAATTACACGTTGTTCCGGCTCTCCGAGCTGGACGATCGCTGGTACGAAGAGCAACAGCTTCTCTCGCACATAATCTGGTTTCCAATGTATCTCAAACATTTCAAAGAAGAGGAAGGGAAGGACATGGCTTGGGGACTGTACTGGCGATTGTTTGAGCCCCTGCGGTTGTTTGGCTTGTTGAACCTACGTGAAACACGTTCTTCGGAAGAAACGAACCGGTTTCTCAAAAAAACGGAGCTTTATAATGATTTCTTGAGCTTCAACCTGCCGGATCCGGAGCCTGAGGCGTCGGACGAACCCGGGGAAATTCCAATCTCCCGCGAGGAACTTCTCGACGACATTTCGGCGGACAATCTGGAACGCATCCTGGACAACGTGTTCTGTCTGGATTGCGGTACCGTGCGGATCGTGGACTATGAGAACTCGATTTACCGGATTCAGCACGGGGACACGGTTCTGCGGGGCAGGTGTGCGGAATGTGGTCGAGAGGTTGCGCGGACCATTGAGACGGGTGATCACTGGTGACTGTGATTGCCGACGAGGAGGAAATCAAGGGCCGTATCTCGATGCTGAGTGATTCTCAGTAACCGAAGAGTAAATGTAGGACAACGTATCAAACACGGTTGAAACCGGAGCCGTCGCCACCCGGCTGGAAGATCGATGATTACTCCCGAAAACTGTTCCCTTCTACGAACTTTAAGCTTGTTATGTAATAATTTAGAAGAAAAGGCTTTATAGAGATCCCAACGCGAAATGTAGTTTTGGACCCTTGCGATACTCATTCTCAATTCGCCTCCAGCGAATCTCCGAGGTATAGAAATTAGTAATCAGCCCATCCGGGGGCTACTAATTTCTATAAATCCGTATACGAAGGGTCCAAAACCTTTTATCGAAGTTAAAAGGTAAATCCTAAGTTTTTCTACGGAGCCGAAGAAAACTAAGAAGAATAATTTGACTCTTTGGAGGTTACATTATGCAAGAAGAAGTTGAAGAAGTCCTGGCAAAAATTGAGCCCGCGCTGGCCGCCGACGGCGGCGGGATCGAGCTGATCGACGTGGACGAGGACGAAGGTATCGTCGAGGTCCGTCTGACCGGTGCTTGCGGCGGCTGTCCGATGTCGCAGATGACCCTTACCAACGTCGTCGAACGCACGCTGAAAAGTGAAGTTGAAGGAGTCAAGAAAGTAGAAGCGGTAGAATAGCGTGCAGACCGTCATTCCCGTCCTCAAGCAGACGGAGCTTTTTTCCGGTCTGGAGAGCGAGGCCCTGCAGAAGATTGCCAGGATAACAATAAGCGAACAATACGAAGCGGGAAACATCGTCTTTCTGGAAGGCGATGAATTACGCGGGTTTTACGTCCTGGCCGAAGGACGGGCCAAGGGCTACCGCAACTCACCGACCGGCAAGCAGCAGATAATTAAGATACTCGAACCCGGTGACGTCGTCGCCGAGGCAGTTATTTTTGCCGGTGAAGGCTATCCGGTCAGTCTTGAGGTAACCGAGCCTTCACGTCTGCTCTTCATCCCCCGAAATGAATTCATAGACCTATTGCACGAGGAACCGGACTTTGCCGTCCGCATGCTGGGGGAGCTAACCCGCCGTCTACGGTTTTTAGTCGGACTGGTCGAGGACCTCTCACTCAAGGAGGTCTCCTCGCGTCTCGCCAAATACCTGCTCGACCGGGCCGTGAGCAAACACGAGCAACTACAGGACGAGATGGAAATAACTCTGGCCGCCCCCCACCACGAGCTGGCCGCTGCACTGGGGACAACTCCCGAAACACTCTCTCGCAACCTCAAAAAATTAGAGGAGAAAAAAATAATCGAAAAGAAAAACAAGACAATAACCCTCAAGAACATTCCCCGCCTGCAGCAGCTTTCCGCAGGCAAAACAGGAAGTTAAGTCTTTTTTAAAGAAGTAACTTGACATAATCAATCATCTTAGTTTAGAATCTAAACAAGGTGTTGATCAGTGCTCATCAATTTTTAAAGAAGAATTATTTATGCGTAAGTTCATTTTGTTAATCTGCTCATTAGCTTTACTCGTTGTTTTTTCATCAATATCAATCCAGGCAGAGGTTAATGTCCAGAGGGAGGACAGACTCAGTTTCGAAACCGAGGACGGTGATTTTTCACTTTCCATAGGCGGACGGCTTCAGCCGCGCTACGAGTATGAAAGCAAGGAGGCCGACAGGAGCTTCTCAACGTTTGACATCCGGCGGGCCCGGCTTGATTTCCGCGGTCACATTTTCAGTCCGGACTTAACCTACCGGATCGAATCGGACGCTAAAAGCGGATCTTTGGAAAGCGGTTACTTCAACTATAAGGTCTCACCAGCTCTGGAGATTCAGTTTGGCCAGGACGACATTCCCTGGGGCTGGGAGCGAGCCACTTCCTCAAGCCGACACATGGTTATTGAGCGTTCGGTCGCCAACAGCGAATTTGAGTGGCCTGACGACGACATCGGCCTGCTTTTCCACGGCGAACTGGGAGACTTCTCTTACGGCGCCGCCGTCATGTCCGGCGAAGGCCCTGTGGACGGCCGCACTGACACAGCAACCCACGGCAATCTCTACGGTGCCCGGCTGGAATACGTCCCTCTGGGCGAGCAGCCCAAGCCGGAGGCAATACTCCAGCCCGTCGAGGGCTTGAACTTGGGGCTTGGTCTCGGAGGTTACCACGCCCGGGACAATCATCTAATTGACTGGACTGAGCATAATGGTAACAATGGTGAAAGTGCCGACCGGGTTACCGGTTACACTGCCGACCTTGCCCTGCAGACGGGACGTTTCACCCTGCAGCTTCAGGGTTTTGACCGTTCAATTGAACCGGCAAACAATGATGACGATATTGACGGCCAGGGTTACACGGCCGGAGCCGGTTACCTCCTACGTCCGGAAGAGCTCTTCCTCGGAACAAGGTTTTCCTACTCCTACCCCAACGAGGACGATCGGGAAACTCGGAAACGGGAGACAAACCTGGCCCTGCAGTGGTTTCACAACGGCCACGAGCGTAAAACGCATCTGGAGGTAGGTCGTCAGGAAGATTACGAAAGTAATGGCGACTGGGAGGAGACTGATTTAGTTCGACTGCAGCACCAACTGCTTTTTTAAGCTGATTGCCTCCCCGGGAGTGGTTAGGCGCTTCATCAGCCACCCTACGAACCATAAGAACCAAGCTTTAACACTAAATTTCAATCGTTGACGTAAGCGGCTCTATTGAAAACCTTGTTAAAGACGGGCTACTCAAAGGTGTTGGGACTCATTCTTCCGAGCACTCAATTTAAAGCGTAAGAAGTAATAGATGTCAAAATTTGCTTTCATATGTTTTATTGAGTGCTCGGTCCGAGGTATAACTGGCAATAATCAGATCCTCCAGGATTTATTGTCAGCTATAAATCCGTAAAACACCTTTGAGTAGCCCAATTAAAGTTTATGACTATTCAAAAGGTAGCACTAATCAATTGCTCTCTAAGATAGCAAAAAGGATTTCAATAGTGCCAAGCAAGCAACTAAATTTTGAGCTATTATCCGGGGAGGCTACAAAATGCGCAAAAAAATTCGTAATTTACTACTGGGTATCGTAGCCGTGATAGCGATTATCGCCGTCACGGTCGGGGTCAGCGTCACTTATGTTCAGGGCAACCTGCTGGAGTCCATCGTCGCCGATCGTATCGACTCATCCATCCAGGCCACCGAAGGAATGCTGAACGAAAAGATCGAGCAGTCCCTCATGGCTTCTGTTTCCGTCGCCAACATGCCCGGAGTTACTGGTGCAGCAGACCGCGGTGACCGCGAGGACGCTATCGACCACATAATGCCCGTCTTTGAATCCCTCCGAGAACATTTCAACGTCGAAGTAATGCACCTGCGCGTGCCTCATAACACTTCGTTCATCCGCGCCCACGCCCTGGAGCGCTACGGTGACGAGACCGACCGGCAGGCCATACTGGACGCCGCCGACCAGGAACGTCCGCTCAGCGGCTACCACCAAGGTGCCTTCGGCATGGGAATGCGCGGCTGGAGCCCGGTTTTTCACGAGGATCAGCTGATAGGTGTGAACGAGGCTAACATTGACTTCAGCGACGAAATACTGAACGAGTTGAGCGAGGCCGTCGGTGTTGACTATGCCGTTTATGAACCAGCGGAAGATGACTTTGAAAATATAGCCGCAACCCTGTCTGAACCTCCCGATGTGCCCGAGAGTTTGCTCGAGCAAGCGCGGGAGGAACAAAGCGACGTCCGGGTTGTCGGAGAACAGGCTTATGCCCTCTTCCCGGTGCGCGACTACGACGGCGAGCTACTCGTGTTGATAGGTACCTTCGTCGACGTCTCCGACTACAACGCTCTGATCAGCAGAGGTCGCAACTGGATTCTGTTTCTCCTGGTTGTCATCGGCCTCCTGTCCCTGGGCGCCATATACTGGCTGACAAAACGCATGATCGAGCAACCCGTGAACATCCTTCAGACCCAGGCCCGGGCGATTGCCCGCGGTGAATTCGACGCTCCGGTGCTGGCCGAGAAAGTTGAGGGAACGCTCGGGGAAACTTTCGGCGAGATGGTCGAAGTCCTCGTTACCCTGACCCGGCAGGCGGAGACAATAGCCGAAGTTGACCTTGACGCCGACATACTGGAGCAAGACATAGAAGGGGACCTGGGGCGCGCATTCGATCAAATGGTGGAGAGCCTGCGCGACCTCGTGGATCAGGCCGACGCTATTGCCGCCGGTCGACTTTCCTCTGATGTTCTGGACCGCCGCCTTGCCGGCGATCTCGGTGCCGCCTTCAGCCGCGCCGTCAACCAGCTGCGAAAATTGACTCGCCAGGCCGAGGCAATTGCGGAGCTGGACCTCGCCAACCCGGTGCTTGATGAAAAAATTGAAGGTGAGCTGGGAGATGCCTTCTCTGAAATGACTGCTCGACTGGCCAATTTCGCCCAAAAACTCGACAACCTGGCCGGTGAAGTAAACAGCTCCAGCCGTGAGCTGGCGGCCAGCTCACAACAACAGGCCGCTTCACTACAAGAAACTACGTCTGCCGTTGAAGAGATCGCTTCAATGATTGATCGGAGCGCCGATAACGTACAGGACAGCGAACAACTATCAAATGAAGCCGCATCCACGGCGGCCGACGGACAGAGTCAAATCGACAAGATGGCCGAGACTATGGAACAGATTAACGCCGACAGCACGGATATCACCCGGGCCGTTGAGATGATTGACGACATCGCTTTTCAAACTAATCTGCTGGCCTTAAATGCTGCTGTTGAAGCAGCTAACGCCGGCGAACATGGTGCTGGCTTTGCCGTTGTCGCCGACGAAGTACGGCAGCTCGCCCAACGGAGCGCCGCGGCAGCTGACGAAATTAGCGAAATCATAGAAACAAGCGTCAAAAAAACCAGCGAGGGTACCCGGAAGGCTGAACGCTCACGGGAGGTGCTGGACGAAATCAACGAAAAATTTAACCGGGTCAACAAGCTGGTTGAAGAAATGGCCGCAGCTACTAAGGAACAAGAGGCAGGAATCGAGGAGATTAACCGGGCGATGACCGAGCTGGAGACGACCACCGACGAGAACGCCTCGCAGGCGGATCAGTTGGCGACAGCCAGTAACCGCCTGGCCGACCTTGCAGCCGAAATTAATCTCTAATAGCCGTCAACGGCGGGGAAAAGCAACCAGCTCGTGACCGGGGTCTATTTTAACTTCCACCGGCGTGCCACCCGGCAGCAGGCGGGAGTGGTGCAGCAGGCTGTGGACCCGGCGGCCGGAGCTTAATCTAACCCGGTAACGAAATAGTCCGCCGAGAAACTCATCCTCTTCTACTACACCGTCTGCCTTCCCCTCAGCCTCCCTTATAAGAACATCGTCGGCCCTGAGCATCAGGTCATATTCTTCGGCCTCTCCCTTAAAATCAATCATTTGCAAGGGCAGTTTACCTATCTCTGTTCGGGCGGCCTTCCCTTCCAGAGTTACCGGAACAAAATCAGTTGGTCCCAGAAACTCAGCAACAAAACGGGTCTCAGGTTTAATCACCACTTCTTCGGGTGCACCGATTTGTTCCAGCCGTCCACTCCGCATTATTCCCATCCGATCGCCCAGATACAGCGCCTCCTCCTGATCGTGAGTTACAAATATAGCCGGAGTGTCACTTTCTTTAAGAATTTTTCTGATATCACTTCTCATTTTTTGGCGCAGCTCTTCTTCGAGATTGCTCAGCGGCTCGTCAAGAAGTAAAACTCGCGGCCGCGTTACCAGCGACCGGGCCAAGGCTACCCGCTGGCGCTGACCGCCGGAAAGCTGTTCCGGATAACAGCTTTCCCGCCCCTCGAGACCTACCAGTTCTAGGACTGATTCAACTCGTGAACTCGCCTCAGCGCGGGAACAGTCCAGGCCAAAACAGACGTTCTCACGCACGGTGAGGTGCGGGAACAGAGCTAGGTCCTGAAAAACCAGTCCAATATCCCGCTGCTCGGGTATGATAAAATCCACCTGATCAGAAATTATCTTCCCCTGCAATTTTATCTCTCCCCTGTCAGGCCTCTCAAGACCACTAATCAGACGCAAAACAGTAGTCTTGCCACAGCCGGAGGGACCAAGCAGCGTAACAATTTCAGAGTCGTTGAGCTGAAAGTTAAAATCATGAACAGCCGGGGGCTCCCCCGGTTTGTAGCGTTTGGTTAAAGAACTCAACTCCAGGACAGGAACAGTCATAACTATACTTTCTCCTCCTCAATAAAATCCGGATTTAAGTAAAATATTATCCCCACTACCAGCAGGGTAACACCTATCAGAACAAGTCCGTGAAGTCCAGCACGGGCAAAAAATGCTTCCTCGGTGGACTCCCAGATTCGAGTGGCAAGCGTATTGAAACCGGTTGGTCGCAATAACAGGGTCGCTGGCAACTCCTTCATCGTACTTAAAAATACCAGTACCAACCCGGAAAGCAAGCTGGCTCTAATCAGGGGGAGAACTATTTTAGAAAAAATTAGAATTTCGCCCCGGCCAAGTGTCCGGGCCGCTTCAAAAAGTCGCCGGTTTAGATTTGCTAACGAGTTTACTGTCGGTTCCAACTGCAGTGGCAAGAACCTGATTGTATAACCAATTATCAGCAAAGCAAAAGTCTGATAAAGAAGCGGAAAATGAGAAATAGATAAAAATATTAAGGCCAGACCTACGACGAGGCCCGGTAAAGCATAACCAATGTAAGCCAGACGATCAGTTAGCTTCCCTAACCCCCCTGAATTTAAATTAATAAAATAGGCAAGTGGCAGGGAAATTAGCAAACAGACGATACCAGCCAGCAGTGCTACGCCCAGCGAGTTCACTGTCGCCTGCCAGGGAAAGCCTGGAAGCATACCACTGAAGTAACCACGCCAGACCCAATACCCGGAGACGGCTACCGGTAGCAATATTGTTAGAGAAAAAATCAGGCTCATAAATAATTGGGCCGGGATCTGCAGCAAACCAAGAGAATAACGCTCAGTCTTCAAGCGAGCATCCACATCGGCGGTGCGACGACTACCTAACTGATTTCTAAACCAGTTTTCCAGTAAAAGTATAAACAGAGTAAGAACCACAAGGAGCAGAGAATAAAAAGCCGCGAGATGGCGGTCAAAACTAAAACGATACTCAACATAAATTACACGGGTGAAGGAGTCGAACTGGAGCAGAGAAACGGCACCAAAATCGCTGAGTGTATAAAGAGCCACAAGTAGCGAACCGGCTCCGAGAGCAGGCACGAGGTAGGGGAAGACTACTTTAAAAAAAGCAGTTAACTTATTTTTTCCCAACGTCCGGGCGGCCTCAAACATCCGGGGGTCTAACGATTTGAAGGCAGCGTTTAAAGGTAGATAGAGAAACGGATAGGTGAATAGCGTGATTACTATTACGGCTCCCCCCCAACCGTAAATAGACGGTAATTCCGTGACACCGAGAGGAGCCAGCCAGCGCTGGAGAATACTACCCCGCGGCCCGGCAAAAGCAATCAAAGCAAAAGCACCGATGTAGCTGGGAACCACAAGGGGCATAGCAGCGGCAACTTCCCAGAAGCGCCGAAACCTTAAGTCCGTCTTTGTAATCAAAATTGCAAGCGGGAAAGACAGAAAAGACGAAAAAATCACCACCGCAACAGCAAGGCCAACACTATTTAGAAGAACACGAGCGGTCTCAGGACTGGTAATAGTTTCAGCTATAACTGCCGGAGAAACGCCAAGCGCACGCACAGAGAGATAAAACACGGGAGCAAGGATAAGAACTGCCACGCCCAGAGAGAAAATCGCCCCGAGAGTCCACCAGCTTACGTCAAAACGTTTCCACATAAATCTATTCTCCCCAATTTCTAATTTCGGAACGCAAACTACAGAACGTTGACATCACGTAGTAAATCAACTGTCTCCTGTAGTTCAGCCAGGTCTTCCACCTGAATCTGGGGAATCTGAATTTCTTCCAGCGGCTTCTGGCGCCCAACTGTCTCAATGCCTTTAAGAAGCGGATATTCGTGAGTCTCAGAGGAAAAATACCTCTGGTGCTTTTCGGATAAAAGCTGCTCAATCACCTGACGCGCCTTTTTTTCCCGATTAGATCCCGTTACGATTCCAATACCGCTAACATTCATCATAGCACCGGCGTCTCCAGCAGTATAATGTTCGCCCACCGGAAAATCAGGGTCTTCTTCCAGAAAACGGTAGAGATAATAATTATTCACCAGGCCGAGCGAAATTTCACCACGACCCAGCGCCTCAACTATCGGTGTGTTACGGGGATACCTACGGGGCTGGTTGGCCTTCATCTCCTCCAGCCATCGGCGCGCCTCGTCCTCGCCCTCGAGCTGGCGAAGCGCCGTCACAAACGCATGGAAGGAGGCGTTCTCCGGGGCCCAGCCTATCTCTCCCTCCCAGCGCGGGTCGGTCAAATCCCAGATAGAATCGGGCAGTTCTTCCGCCTCTACCAGCTCGGTGTTGTAATTTATGACGCGGGCTCGACCACTTATTCCGATCCAGTAGTCTTCGGCAGAACGAAATACTGGCTCTACTTTTTCCAACAATTCGGCGGGCAGCTTCTTTAGTTTGCCCTCCGCCTGCAAAGCCCCCAGGCCGCCGGCATCCTGGGCGTAGTAAAGGTCGGCCGGCGTCCGTTCGCCCTCCTCCTGGATGGTCGCGGCCAACTCCGCAGTTGAACCGTAACGCACCTGTATTTCAAAAGGTAGCTCCCTGGCAATCTCCTGGAAGACCGGATCAACTAATTCAGCGCTGCGACCCGAATAGACTACGACAGCATCTTCATCCGGGGCACAGGAGTAGAATAAAGTTACAACTCCGAGTAATAGTATTAAACAACTAATTTTCAATTTAAAACGCAGCATGAAAATCAACACCTTTCGATTAATCTCAACCATTGTTAGATAAGTTTAACATTTATTTGAATTATTTGCAAAGTTTTATACGCTTAACTTTTTGCCGGGGGGTTCATGTTACCTCTGCACTCTTGTATTATCCATGAGATACATCAATTTTTACACACATTTACTTGCATGACTATAATTATTTTTTCATATCCCCGTTGAAATCCTGGCAGTCAACGGACCACTCAATTGCTCTAAAGAAAACAAAAAAGGATTTCAACAGAGGCCTCTTCAATTAACTACTGTAAAAATTGAGCTATATCAAGGAAGTGGTGTCCAAAGTTCTCTATACTTTCACTGGAAAGTTTAAAAGAGGAGGTGATCAAAGTGGCTAAGGTTGAAATTGACGAAGATCTCTGTATTGCCTGCGGCATCTGCTACGGTAGCCATCCTGATATTTTTGCCGACGACGGAGAAGGAAACGCAATCCTTGTCGACAAGTTTCAAACCGATGGTCAGCAGACGGGTGAAGTCCCGACAGAGCTGGGAGATTCCGCCCGGGAGGCTGCCGAACTGTGCCCGACTGAAGCAATAACGATTAATTGAACTATCTCCTGTAAAAATTGAGCCCTGTCAAGGAAATCTCCGGACTTCCGGGGTATATTATTAGAGACGAAGAGACGAGCTTGAGAAGAGGTGCAAGACCGAAAATTAAGTTCAAGAGAAAGGTCAAGTTCAAGAGCATGAGTAAGATTAAGATTATGAGAACTTAATGAATTTAAATTAGCTTTCAGCTTTTGGCTTTGAGCTTTAGGCTGAAGTTTTGCGATGGGGCGAGTGGGGGATGAAGACAAATAAATATATTAACAGAAACAAAAAAGCTAACCCGCTTAATGCATGAAAATTTAATTTTCTTGCATTAAGCGCCTCTACGAGGCAGCCGTCAAACTTAAAACGCCAAATAAATCAAGTTCTAATAAAATGTCCAGGTTTACAGAGTGTTTTTATGGCAATAATTCTATTAGTTTGACAGCTGGGTTAGCCCAGCCCTCAGCGCCCTGAGGGCTGTCCTCTGGACGAATTATGCTC
>Ga0207421_10007983_pt1 | contig 11109 bp, 12 predicted proteins | sample SodLakKL_010_SED_4_FD_187542 | JGI IMG/M metagenome (GOLD analysis project Ga0207421, IMG submission 187542) | Alkaline sediment microbial communities from Lake Tanatar, Kulunda Steppe, Russia - 8KL_010_SED (SPAdes) (version 2) | ecosystem: Environmental > Aquatic > Non-marine Saline and...
TAGTAGTCTTTTTTTGTATCTAATAAATCGAGAAGAGCATGAAGAAGAGGAGGTGGAGCTAGTTGAGAAGATTTATAGAAATGAAAAATTGGGATACACTATCAGCTATCCGGAAGAATGGGAAGTAAGAGAAGTCGAAAATCTTTCTTTCTTTCATCCTGCATTGGTCAATGAAGACTTCTCGCAAAAAAGGATGGATTTTAAAACCTATAAGCAGATTTTTGGAGTTGATTTTATTGGAACTTCTCCTCTTGTATATATTGACGGGAATATTACTTACAATATTGAAAAAAGGGTTTATCCAAATATTAATGAATTTACAGTCAGGCAGTGGTATGACGTAGCAGCCATTGCCGATGCTCGACATGCACAAAAGATAAGTTCAGCGCATTTTATAAGAAAGAGTAATCGTGTGATAGAAAGTAAAGAAGGTATTTCAGATGACGGAGAAAAGATTTTTGATCCATGGATGACAAGAGGAAAAAAAATGATGGCAGGAGAAAAGGAAGTCTTAAAAACAGTCAGAGACGGGGATTATCGTTATGACGGATATCAGTACTATACAACTTCCTTGGGAGACTATATTTTTGTTTTTCGGTTTGGTTACGGGGGGCCGGTAACTCCTAGGGAAATGTGGGAAAGAAATAATATGTATATAAAGGAAATGATCGATTCCTTGGAGCTGCTTTAAGAGGTTGGTTAAATAGACTTTAGTGCCGAGCAGTGCTCGGTTTTTATTTATTTTTTGTAGTGTTATAATAAGGTAGGTAATTATGAATTATCAAAATTTTGAAAAACTTGTCGAGGAAGCGGTGGAAGAGCTTCCGATGGCTGTAAGAAAAAAGATGGATAATGTTGCAATCTGTGTTGAGAAAAGGCCAAACCGCTATATTGAGAGAAGAAGGGGCGGAGCGCGTAAGAATAGCTTTTTGCTGGGTCTTTATCAGGGAGTTCCTAGGAATGTATGGGGGAGAGGCTTTGGTGGAAATTTGCCGGATAAAATTACCATTTTTCAAGAATCAATTGAACGTTTTGCAAAAACGGAAGAAAAGATAAAAAACACAGTAAAAAGAACGGTTTACCATGAGATCGCTCACCATTTTGGATTTAATGAAAAAGAGGCTAGGGGTTTAGAAAAAATTTTTCATGAAAAAAATAGAAATAATTAGCAGGGGAGTTGTTTTTAGCAAGAATAAGATTTTGGTTTGCAAGAACAAGGGTAATAAAAACTACTTTCTTCCGGGAGGGCATGTTGAGTTTGGTGAATTTTCACAAAACGCTCTTTTGCGAGAGCTCAAAGAAGAGCTTTCCCTGGAAGCAGAAGAAACTGATTTTATAGGAACGATTGAAAACATATATAAAGCGCGAGGAGAAACTCATCAAGAGATAAATTTTCTTTATTTGGTAAAATGCGGAAAGTTGAATATTAAAAGTAATGAAGAACATATTGAATTTTTTCTTTTTAGTCAAGAAGAACTTAAAGAGAAGGATGTGCGTCCCAAAAAGATAAAGAAAGCACTACTTAAATGGAAGAGTGACGAAGAAATTTTTCATATAACTACAAAAGATTAATGTATTTAAAAATAAAATGGTGGCAACTTATATTTTATGAGATCGCGTTAGTTTCTTTAGGAATTATCATTGGTGCTTATTGGGAATTTTTCTTTTCCGATTATCTTTATTTTTTACTTTTTCTATTTGCTGTCTGTGGGGGATATACTCTATATATCTTCACAAACCAGTTTGAAACCTCTGACAATAAAAAAGAAAATAATAAAAAGTAATGTGAGAAGTGTTTTTTAAAAGTAAGAAAATCTTTCGTTAAAATTGATTATGTCTCAGTATTATCGTGGAAAAAGGAGTAGAAACATTTATAATCCGCAAAGCAGTGAGCCGTTTAAAATCAGCAGGTCAAAGATTGATCTTTTTTTGAAATGCCCGCGTTGTTTTTATATTGACAGAAGGCTTGGAGTGGGAACTCCTCCCGGGTTTCCTTTTGCGATAAATTCGGCAGTGGATAAACTTTTAAAACAAGAATTCGATTTCCATAGAGTAGAAGGAACAAAGCATCCTTTGCTTGAAAAATACGGTGTAGATGCGGTTCCGGCTCAAAGAGAGGAGATGGAGGATTGGAGGGAAAACTTTAAAGGAGTTCAATTCTATCACGAAGACACCAATTTGATTATTAGTGGAGCGATTGATGATTTGTGGATTAATCAAAACGGAGAGTATATCGTGGTGGATTATAAGGCAACCAGTAAAGAAGGGCAGATTACGGAGCTAAACCATGACTGGCAAGATTCCTATAAAAGACAGATGGAGGTTTATCAGTGGTTGTTGCGACGCAACGGACTTGAGGTTTCTGATACCGGGTATTTTGTTTACTGTAACGGAAGAACGGACGTAGAAGCGTTTGACGGAAAGATAGAGTTTGATGTTACGCTTATCCCCTATGAGGGTGATGATTCTTGGATAGAGAAAACACTCCATGAAATAAAAGAGATGCTAAACAGCGAAAAGGTTCCTGAAAAGTCTATAGATTGTGATTTTTGCCTGTACAGAGAAGAGGCAAACGAGGTATTAAAGGAGAAAGGATATCAAAAATAATTGGTTTGACTTTTTCTGCCCCTCTGTTAGAATCATCTTGCATTATTCACTAATTTTAAAAAAACATGAAAGGATATATAGGTAATATTGAAAAAGAAACAAAAGAGAACGAAAATTTTCGCAAGGTTCTTTATACTGCAAAAAATAGTCAGCTCGTTGTAATGAGCATTTTGCCTGGAGAAGAGATCGGAGAAGAGGTGCATGATTTAGATCAATTTATTCGAATTGAAGAAGGAAAAGGAGTAGCGGTATTAAATGATATGGAAGAGATGTTAGAGGATGATTATGCTGTAATTATTCCTGCTGGAGTAAAACACAACGTTATTAACAAAGGAGAAACCCCATTGAAACTTTATTCCATATACTCTCCCCCTGAGCATCGTGATGGAGTAGTGCACAAAACAAGGGAAGAAGCAATGGAAGATGAGGAGCATTTTGACGGAACGACAACTCAGTAATGAAAATAGAAGCTATGCCCCACGTTTTTGAAAACGTGGGGTTTTCTTTTTATCATTAAAATGGTAAAATAAATAATCCTTTTTATAGGATAGAAGGGGTTTTTCCGAAAGATCTTTAACATAATTTTATACAATAGGAGGGCTAATGCATGCTTGTCAGAGAAAAAGCGCTAAAAAGACTTCTGAACTTTAAGATAAAAAAAACCGAGGAAGCTGTTGTTGCAGCTCAAAAAGAACTTAAACAAGCTCAACAAGAATTTGGGACAATGACAGAAGTCTATTATCATCTGGACAATTTGAGAATACACCAAAACAGAGTTGCTTTTTTAAAAAGCATAAAAGATGCGGCAGAAAAGAAAACATTGTGCGAGGCAGAAATCTATATGATCTCTTGTAGTGGTACTAAAAACGGAGAGGTTTGTAGTGATGAAAAATGTGAAGGTGAGGAGTGTTGCGAAGGAAAAAGTATATTTGTAAGGGTGATAGTAAAGAATTCAGAGAGCGGGTATTCTTTATCACCCTATAAGCGGATTATTAGTGAGCACTCTGACCTTGCTCGTGCGATAAAAAGTAGCGGCGCAAGCGGCTGTGTAGTTCAGTTCTGGGTAGAGTCTCCCAAAACGGGAAAGGCAACTAAAAATAAAGCAAGAATTATTAGTTGTGAGTTCCCAAATTAAATTATTTATAATTTAATGAACTTTCTATTTCTTTCGGAAAAACCCCAAAAAAGGAGGATGCAATATCCTCCTTTAATCACGAAAAAAAGGAAAAATATTTTTATTGACAGAAAAAGTTCTTTATGTCAGTATATATACTGCTCAAGCAGGCAAGGCAATTGCTTCCCGCATGTTTTTGTGGGAGGAGGAAAGTCCGAACACTCAGCTCGTTTGACGAGCAAGGGTAGCGGGTAACTCCCGTCAATCGTGAGATTAGGGGTGCGAACAGAGACGCCTGAATTCGCAAGGATTTAGGCTTCCTTTATCATTATGATAAAGGAATAGTTTCGAGAGCAATCTCGGAAGTGAAACGGCTAAATCCCTACCCGAGTGCAAGAGCAAGCATATCGGTTACACTTTATGTGAACCGGTAGGGTAGCTCGCTAGAGTCTTGGAGTAATTCAAGACCCAGATAAATAATTGCCCCTCGACAGAATTCGGCTTATTCCCTGCTTGAGCTTTTTATTAGATAAACGTATTTGAACGCTCTCCTTATTTTTAATTTTTATTAACATTGATCAGAGAAGATGATTAGGAGAATCATAAATTCACGCTCTAAAACAATAACTTTTTCTGCAGGACTCATTGCGTTTTCGGTTGGAATAAGTGCTATCTTAGGTCTTTTACGAGACAGGCTTCTTGTTAGTTATTTTGATATTGAAAAGTTAGATATCTATTTTGCGGCATTTGCTATTCCTGATTTTGTTTATGGAATTCTTATAACTGGAGGAATTGTTGCCGCCTTTCTGCCGGTATTTGCCGATACCCTGGAAAAAAACAAGGAAGAAGGTTGGAGGCTTGTAAACAACACTCTTGATGTTCTCTTAGTCGCAATCGCTTTCTTCTGCGGTATTCTTTTGATTTTTGCTCCTTATATTGTAAAAGTCGTTGCTCCGGGATTTTCTCCAGATTATATCGCGAAAACGGTTCTCCTAACAAGAATAATGCTCCTAAGTCCCGTGATTTTGGGAGCATCAAGTTTATTTTCCGGAATACTTCAATATTATGATCGTTTTTTAGCATATTCATTAGCGCCGATACTTTATAATGTTGGAATTATTTTTGGTATTTTCTTTTTTACTCCTCATTTTGGCATTGTCGGACTTGCGTATGGAGTTATTCTTGGGTCAATACTACATCTCTTGATTCAAGTTCCTCCTTCTTGTTTTTCCGGATTTTCCTATAAACCGGTTTTTGACCTTAAGCAGAAGGAGTTAAAAAGAATATTTTATCTTGTTCTGCCTCGTATTGTTGGCCAAGCTTCTTCGAAAATAAATATAGTTGTTATCACCGCTCTGGCATCGCTGCTTACCGCCGGAAGTATTTCTGTTTTTAATTTTGCAAACCACCTGCAATCTTTTCCGGTAAGGGTTATCGGAGTTGCTTTTGCCGTTGCCGCCTTTCCCGCTTTTTCAAAGTCACTAGCTTCAAACGACACAAAGAAATTTTTAAGAAACCTTTCTTCGGTAATATGCCAAGTGCTCTTTTTTATTGTCCCGATAAGCGTTATAGTCTTTCTTTTACGTGCTCATATTGTTCGACTTGTTCTGGGAGTTGAGGGCTTTGGATGGTGGGAAACACAACTTACAGCCGCATCTCTTGGTGTCTTTGCCTTTTCTTTTTTTGCAGCTGCACTGGTGCACGTTCTGGTCCGGGTATTTTTTTCCTTTCAGGATACAAGAACCCCGGTTATTGCCGCTTTAATTTCTATGGGAACGAATATCGGGCTTTCGTTCTTTTTTGTCTGGATTTTAGGATTTGATAATTCTTTCAGAAGTTTTCTTGCTGGCATTTTAAAGCTGGAAGGGATAACAAATATCGAAGTAATTGCTTTTCCTTTGGCGTTGTTGTTTTCAACTACTTTACATCTCGCACTTCTTGTTTACTTTTTAAAAGAAAGAGTGGGTGTTTTCCGGGACATGGGGATTAAGGGCTGTATAGGTAGATCTTTCTTTGCCTCTTTTGTGATGGCGGTGACAGTTATGTTAACCTTAAGAATATCGGGAGGAATGATGCCTCTTGACACTTTCTTTGCAGTATTAACACAAGCACTTATAGCATTTACGGTTGCTGTCCTTACTTATATTGTTGTCTCAAAAACAATGGACTCACCGGAGCTTTTAGGAATTAAGGAGGCATTTTTTAAGAAAAAATAGATTTGCAACAAGAAGATAAGTATTATATTTTTATAATCAATTATAAATACTGATTATAGATTGTCTTTTAGGAATTTTTTAAAAGAATGAAAGTAAGAAATTTTTGTATTATTTCGCATATTGATCATGGAAAGTCTACTCTTGCAGACCGGTTTTTGGAAATGACCAAAACGGTTTCTGAAAAGGATATGCAGGAACAATTTCTGGACGACATGGATCTTGAAAGGGAAAGAGGGATTACCATTAAGCTTCGTCCGGTAAGAATGATACACAAGGATTATATCTTAAATATGATCGATACTCCCGGGCATGTTGATTTTTCTTATGAGGTTTCGCGTTCTTTGGTTGCCGTGGAGGGAGCGGTGCTTTTAGTTGATGCAACCAAAGGCATTCAAGCACAAACATTGGCTAATCTTGATCTTGCTCGCGAAAGGGGAGAGGATTTTAAAATTATTCCGGTAATAAATAAAATTGATCTTGATAGCGCAAGAATAGAGGAAACTGAAGAAGAAATGGTCCAAGCCTTGGGAGTAGAAAAGGAAGAAATTATTAAAATTTCCGGGAAAAAGGGATTGAATGTCGAAAAAGTTTTAGATGCGATTATTGAAAGAGTTTCGCCTCCAAGGAGTGATTTTTCTAATAAGGAGGAGAAACCTTTGAGGGCTCTTGTTTTTGACTCTGAATATAATCCTTATAAAGGAATTATTGCTCATGTGCGAATTGTTGACGGTGAGATTAATGTAAAAGATAAAATTTATTTTTCCGCATCGAAAGCGGGCGGCGAAGCAAAAGAGGTCGGGTTTTTTTCCCCAAAATGGGTTCCGCAAAAAAAGATTGTTGCCGGAGATATCGGATATATCGCCACCGGAATAAAAGAAATCGGTGTGGTGCGATCAGGAGATACGGTTTGCAAAAAAGAAGAAGATGTTCTGCCTCTCCCCGGATATGAAGACCCAAAGTCTATGGTTTTTAGCAGTTTTTACCCTAAAGATTCTACAGATTATGGTACTTTTCGTAATGCACTTTATGAAATAAAGCTTACCGATCCGGCGCTTACCTTTGAGCCGGAGTTTAAAGAAGTTTTTGGAAGAGGGTTTCGGTGTGGATTTTTAGGATCACTGCATTCGGAAATAATTTCCGAACGGCTAAAAAGAGAATACAATCTGGATCTTATTATTTCCGCTCCTTCGGTAACGTTTAGGGTAATAAGAACTAACGGACAAGAGGAAGAAATTAAATCTGCCTCTGATTGGCCGGAAGAAAACGAAATAAAAGAAAAAAAAGAACCCTGGGTAAGACTCGAGGTGGTTACTCCTGAAAATACGATCGGAAATGTTACGGAAATACTGGGGGAGTTGAGGGGGAATTATAAGGAAACTCGCTATCTTTCCTTGGATAGAGTTCTTCTTGTTTACGATGCTCCCTTGCGGATGGTAATAATTGCTTTTCATGATAATTTAAAAAGCGTTACAAAAGGATATGCTTCGGCAGGATATAAACTACAAGGGTTTTATCCGGAAGACTTAGTGAAGATGGAAATTTTGATTGCTCATCAGGTAGATGAAGCTTTCTCCACGATAGTTTCTCGTGATGAAGCATATAAGGAGGGTCAGAAAATGGTATCAAAACTCAAAGATTCAATACCTCCTCAACAGTTTGCCGTTGCTATTCAGGCAAAAACGGGAGGAAAGATTATCGCTCGGGAAACAATTAAAGCACGAAGAAAGGATGTTACCGGGGATCTTTACGGGGGAGACGTGACGCGGAAGAGAAAACTTTTAGAGAAACAAAAGAAAGGAAAAAAGAGACTGGAAAAAGAAGGGAAAGTAAATATTCCACAAGATGCGTACTTCAAAGTTTTTCGAAAATAACCTTTCCTTATAGTCTGAATTAATATATAATGTGGTATGGGAAAAATGAAAAGAAAGAAAGAAAATAGACCCAACTTTCTTTTTCTTATACCGCTCATTGGGGTTATTGTTTTACTTGTTGTTTTTAATATAAACCTCTGGAATCAAAGAAAAATAACTACTGCGCAACTTGCAACAACGAAGGAAAAACTTGAAAGAGTATCGGGTCAAGAAGACATAGAGAACTACGAAGAAGAAAGTGATGAGAAGAGAATAGAGAGAATGGCGCGAGAACAGCTTCTTTTAAGGAAAGAAGGGGAGAATGTAATTGTTATTTCTCGAGAAGAAGAAAAAGAGGGTGAGGAAGAAACCGAAAAAGAGGAGAAAGAAAAGGGATTTTTTGAGAATGTTTTTGACTTTTTACCATGGATAGATAATTAGTAGGCCGAGGTAGCTCAGTGGGAGAGCAATCGCTTCGTAAGCGATAGGTCGTGAGTTCGAATCTCATCCTCGGCTCATTGACTTAAGACAATACAAAAAGTGATATTTTAAAAACAAGATTATATGGAAGTAGAAAAGGAAATAACTGAAATTGAAAGCAAAACCCGCTATTTGGCGGAGTGCCTTTGACATTTCGGCAAAAAAAAGCAAAATAGAGATATTGGAAAAAGAACTCACCGATCCGAATATCTGGGATAATCCGAAAAAAGCAGGCCAAAAACAAAAAGAACTTTCTTCATTAAATGAGGAGGTGGAGAAAATCGGTGACCTTCAAAAAAAAGCAAAAGAGATAAAAGAAATTTTTGCTGAAATTGATGAAGATGATTCTCTGCTTGAAGAACTAAGGGAAAATATACTCGCGCTAAAGAAAGAAATCGGAAAGGAAGAGTTTAAAATATCTTTTTCGGGTAAATTTGACAAAAACGGAGCGGTGCTTGAAATATCATCTGGAGCGGGCGGAAGAGACGCTGAAGATTTTACAACAATGCTTCTGCGAATGTATCAAAGATACGCTGAAAGGAAAGAATTTAAAACAAAAGTAATCGCAGTTTCTTATGGAGAAGCAGGAGGACCGGAAGGAAGAACAGGCATAAAAAATGTTTCTTTGGAAATAAAAGGTAGTTACGCTTTTGGATTCTTTGAAGAAGAGAGCGGGGCACACCGATTAGTGAGAAAATCTCCTTTTTCTTCGGCAGGATTAAGGCACACTTCTTTTGCACAAGTTGAAGTTTTTCCGATAATAGATAATAATGATCTTCAAGTTGATATTAAAGAAGAAGATCTGAAGATTGATACCTTTAAGGCATCCGGTCCCGGCGGACAATATGTTAACAAAAGGGAGAGTGCTATTCGTATTACTCACTTGCCGACTGGAATTGTGGTAAGTTCGCAAAGTGAGAGGTTGCAGGGAGAAAACAAAAAAACTGCGATGAATATTTTGAGATCAAAGCTTGAACGTATTCAAGAGGAGGAAAGAAAAGAAGAAGTCGAAGAAGCAAAAGGAAAGACGTATGGCTCGAGCTGGGGAACGCAGATAAGGAATTATGTTCTTCATCCTTATAAATTAGTAAAAGACTTGCGTACGCAAGCTGAAACGTCGAATGTAGAGAGTATTCTAGATGGTGATTTAGATTTATTAAAAAATGATTTTTTTCAATAATTTAACGAAAATATATCCTGCCTATTTAACAAAAAAAGAAAAAGTTGTCTTAGATGACGTTTCTTTTAAAGTTGAAAAAGGAGAATTTATTTCTATTGTCGGTAGGTCCGGAGCGGGGAAAACAACTCTTTTCCAAATTCTTTTAGGAGAGGAGAAACCAACGAGTGGAAATGTTCTTTTCGATCAAAAAAATATTCATAAAATAAGTGCTCGTGAGGCTTGTCAGTTGCGGAGAAGAATGGGAACCGTATTTCAAGACTATAAACTGCTTCCCTCAAAAACCGTTTATGAAAATATTGCCTATGCCTTGGAGGTTACGGGGTCGTCTGATGAAGATATTGAAAAATATGTTCCGGAGGTGCTGGATACGGTGGAATTGGTTGAACAGGCAATGCATTTTCCTCATCAGCTTTCCGGAGGAGAAAGGCAAAGAACAGCGATTGCTCGCGCTTTAATTCATAAGCCGGATGTTATTTTAGCGGATGAACCAACAGGAAATCTTGATCCCTATAATACCAGGGAGGTTTTGGATCTTTTATTAAACTTAAATGAATCAGGAACAACAATAATACTTTCTACCCACGACAAAGAGGTTGTAAATAGTCTTGGAAGGAGAGTGGTTACCCTTAAAGGAGGAAAAGTGGTAAGTGATTCAAAAAAGGGAAGGTTTATTTTATAGTAATAATCAATCAACATGAAAAACAAAAATATAAATTCGCTTAAAAGAGCAATTCGACTCGCTTGGAAAAACTTTTATCGTGAAAGCGGTCTTTCTTTTGTTGCTGTTTTTGTTTTAACGATTGTTGCTACGCTTTCTGCTTTAATTTTTCTTGCCAGTGGAGTTGCAGAGATTATTATTAAAGATATAGAAGATAAGGCTGATGTGACTGTTGATTTTCATTTAGCTGTTCCCGAAGAAGTGATTTTTGAGATTAGAGATGATGTAGCGGAAAGCTTTGAGATAAGCAATATAGATTATGTTTCTCGTGAGGAAGCAAAAACAAAATTTATTAAGCGCTTCGGTGATCGTCCAGATGTTATGGAATCTCTAGAAGAGGTTGGAAATCCTTTTCCCGCATCACTAAACATCAGAGCCGATGATCCCTATATATACAGACAGATAGCGGACTTCTTAGAGAAAAATCATGGAGATGATGTTTATAATGTTGATTTTTATCATCGTGAAGAAGTGATTGGCGCTATTTTCAATATTACGGAAAATATTAGAAGGGGAGGAGTCTTAGTCGGAATAGTTCTAGGAGTTATCGCTATTTTAATTGTTTACAATACCATAAAGCTAGCAATTTACGGAATAAGAGAAGAGATTCGCGTGATGCGCTTAGTAGGGTCTTCTAATCTTTTTATCAGGAGTTCCTTTATTATACAGGGAGTGATAATGGGAGCAATTGCTGCAACAATTTCTTTTGCCTTACTCTTCGCATTAGGACTTCTAATTCCGCAATCCTACAATATTACTCTTGAAGTAAATCTTCACCAGCATTTTCTGGAAATGCTTCCTATCGTTTTACTTATTCAGTTTTCCATAGGAATTATACTTGGAGTTAGTTCCAGCTTGATTGCAACCGAAAGATATCTGAAATAGAAAATGCCGGGTCGTCTAATGGTAGGACGCGAGTTTCTGGCACTCGTAGTATAGGTTCG
>Ga0207421_10007984_pt1 | contig 11109 bp, 10 predicted proteins | sample SodLakKL_010_SED_4_FD_187542 | JGI IMG/M metagenome (GOLD analysis project Ga0207421, IMG submission 187542) | Alkaline sediment microbial communities from Lake Tanatar, Kulunda Steppe, Russia - 8KL_010_SED (SPAdes) (version 2) | ecosystem: Environmental > Aquatic > Non-marine Saline and...
CGGCGTTGCGCTGATCCTGCTGGGGCTGCTGGTGATGGTGGATCCGGCCTGGCTGCCGAGCCTGGTATCCGATCACGGCCTGCATGCGAGTCATGGGCACGGTTCGCACTGAGGCAATTTCCTTGTCGACGAGCGGCGTGGCGGGGCCTGCAACGGGTTTCGTCGCGCCGCAGACGACGCATCACCTGTCCATGCCATGGTGACCCGTTGCCAAGTTGGCCTGCTTAGGCGAAGCCGCCGAGGGGGTCTCGGGTCGATACTTGTGTCCTCTCCATTATCAAGGAGGTCACCATGCAACATCTATCCGAGGTCAAGTCAGCAGCTCGCTCCGCGTGGGCGCGGGGCGACTATGATGCGATGATGCGCGCAGAGAACCTCTACGAGGTCGGTGCCCAGCTCGTGCGCAAGCTCGATATCGGTGCCAATCAGAAGGTTGTCGACGTCGCCTGCGGCAGCGGAAACGCCGCTATTCCGGCCGCACAGGCGGGCGCCCGAGTCACTGGCGTGGATCTCACCCCAGAGATGCTGGAGACGGCGCGCGCCCGCGCGGAGGAGGCCGGGGTCACCGTCGAGTGGGTCGAAGGCGATGCCGAGGACCTGCCATTGCCCGACGCCGAAGTCGACGTCGTGCTGTCGACGTTTGGCTGCATGTTCGCCCCCCGCCACGAGGTCGTTGCCGACGAGCTTGCCAGGGTGCTCGCGCCTGGCGGTCGACTCGGGCTGTGCGCCTGGACGCCCGACGGAGTGTTTGGCAACTTTTTCCGCATCGTCGCCGGCTACCTGCCTCCCGACCCGGCGTTCGTCGACCCACCCCTGGCCTGGGGTGACGAGAAGCAGGTCCGTGAGCTCCTGGAGGGCACCGGCCTTTCGCCTGGCTTCGAACGCGCCATCTGGGAAATCACCCACTCCTCGGTCGATGCGGCCGTTGCCTGTTACACGGATAACCTGGGGCCGGTCAATCTGGCCTCCGAGCTGGCCGCGTCCGAGGGTCGATGGCCTGACCTGGAAGCCGAGCTTGCGGACCTGTTCGCGCGATACAGAGCCCCCGATGGCCGGGTCGTGCTTCCGGCCGAGTACCTCGTTATCACCGGCCAGCGCCGGTGAACGGAGCAGGTCACGGGAACGTCGCGGGCCGCCATGGCAGGCGCTCAAGGGCAGGATGACCGATGCAGCACCGCGACGATCCTCGCCTTGCCATGGTGCCTGCTAAACTGAGAGCGTCGCTTTGTGCAAGCCTGGCCGTACCGCCCCCGTAAGCGGAACGGCCTTCCCGTCTTTGCTGAAGGGGTATTCAGGCCACAGGATCTCTCCATGACCGAGTCGTCATTGACCCAGGAGGCGGTTGCCGAAGGGTATCGCGCACTCGCTCAAGGTGGGTGGGTGAAGGCGCGGTCGTGCTTCGACTCGGTCCTGGCGCAACGCGATGATCCCGCTGCACTCGAAGGGTTGAGTTGGGTCTATTGGTGGCAGGAAGACCTTACCGCCTGCCTGGCAACGAGGGAACGTGCCTATCGCGTCTATCACGCCTCAGACGACCTCCTCGGGGCCGCCCGGATGGCGATGTGGATCGGTGATGATCACCTATGGTTCAGGGGCGTGTTCGCTGTTGCGGATGGGTGGTTCGCCCGGGCCCGGCGTCTCCTCGACGGACTGGACGAGTCTCCGGAGCATGGCTGGCAGGCGGTGTTCGATGCCTATCTGGCGCTGGGCAGCCGGCAACTCTCCGCCGCGCATTGGCTGGTGGGTGAAGCCCAGCGGATTGGCCGGGCGCACGGGGCGGTCGGGTTGCAGATGTTCGCTGTTGCCATGGAAGGGGTCGTGCTGCTGGAGCAGGGGAACATCGCTGCGGGATTGCGGTGTCTTGACGAGGCGACGGCGGCCTCGCTGGCCGGCGAGTACGAAGAGCTCGTGCCCGCGGTATGGTCGTGCTGCCTGCTGCTCTCCGCCTGCGAGGAACTGGGTGACGACGAGCGAGGCTGGCAGTGGAGCCAGCAGATCACCGCGTTCAGCAACCGACTTGGTGTGCCGTTCGTGGTCGGAAACTGCCGCTCTCACTATGGTCGGATCCTCACCCGCCGAGGCTGGTGGCGTGATGCCGAGCGGGAACTCGTCACCGCTGTCGACCGACTCCCTCATGGCCCGCAGGCTTGGTATGGCGACGCCCTGGCCCGGCTTGGAGATCTGCGCCGCCGCCAGGGGCGTCAAACCGAGGCCCGACGTGCCTTCGAGGAGGCCGGCGAGCAATGGTTCGCGCAAGCTGGGCTGGCGGCGCTTCACCTAGAGGCGGGAGACGCCGCCGGCGCAGCGAAACTCGCCGAGCGTGCACTTCGTCAACTGCCGGAAGACAGTCCGAAGCGGGCGGATGCGCTCGAGATTGGCGTACGTGCCTGGCTTGCGCTAGAGGCCCCTGACGAAGCGGCGGAACTCGCCCAAGAGTTGCGTTATCTCGCGGCGGCCATTGGCACCAGCTCCTTGGTGGCGACGGCAGGGGTATGTGAGGCGAGACTCGCGACCGCCGCCGCCGATGCCGAGCTTGCGGGACGACACTATGCCGATGCCATCGCCAGCTTCGACCGCGCCGGCATGCCTTTTGAGGCCGCGCTGGCGCGCCTCGAGCTTGCACAGGCGCTGGAATCGACCGCCTGCTCGGAACTGGCTGCGATCGAAGCACGCCGGGCATGGTCGGCGCTCGAGGAGCTGGGCGCTTCCCGCGAGGCGGGTCGGGCGACCGCCCTACTCGCTGAGCTGGCCGGGGACGATGCCAATCGAGAGCCGTGTCCGCTCACCCCGCGACAGGTAGAGATCTTGACATTGGCGGCAGAGGGCCTCACCGAATGGCGGATCGCTGAACGCCTGGTGCTGAGCGAGCACACGGTTCATCGTCACTTGGCCAACATCTACACTCGTCTGGACTGCTCCTCGCGTGCCGCCGCGGTTGCCAAGGCAAGTCGCCTCGGCATCCTGTAGCGGTGCTCTCATCTCGATCCCCCTGTCCTCGCCAGTCTGCCGATTGGCCGGCCGCGGCCGGCGTGGTATTGCTAGGGGCCGATATCATCATTGCAAGGAGCCCCGCGATGCCCCAGCCCCCCGACCTTCCGCCGGCCAACCCCGACTATCGGACCGAGGTGGCGCGCATCCTCCAGGCGGCGCCCTTTATCCGGGCGCTGGGCCTTGAGGCGGAAACGATCGCGCCGGGACTCTGCGAGACCCGCCTGGTCGTGCGCGAGGAGCATCAGCAGCAGGATGGCTTCGTGCACGCCGGCGTGCAGGCCAGCGTCGCCGATCACACCGCGGGAGCCGCCGGCGCCACCTTGATCCCCACGGGGGCGATCGTGCTCACCGCCGAGTTCAAGATCAACCTGCTGCGCCCCGCTCGGGGGCCCGAGCTGCGCTGCATCGCCCGGGTGCTCAAGCCCGGGCGTAGCCTGATCGTCGTCGAGTCCGAGATCCACGGCGGCCCGGGCGCCGAGGCCCTGGTAGCCAAGGCCACGGTGACCCTGGCCGTGGTCACGCCCCGCCCGAAAGCGGAGGCCGCATGACCGTGATCCGGCCCGCCGCGACCCTTGCCCTTGTCCGAGACGGCGACGAGGGGCTTCAAGTTCTGCTGCTGCAGCGCACCTGGCAGGCGGCCTTCCTTCCCGGCTACTTCGTCTTTCCGGGCGGCGCCGTGGACCCCTGCGACCCGGACGTGCGGGCCTGCGCCTCCGGCCGCGAGGACGGCGCCATCAGCCAGACCCTGAGCCTCGACGAGGGTGGGGCCGACTACATGATCGCGGCCCTGCGCGAGTGCCTCGAGGAAGCGGGCCTGCTGCTGGCCGTGGACGGACAGGGGCGCCTGCTGCCAGAGGATCACCCTGTCCTCACCGAGGGGCGCGAGGCGCTGCGGCGCGAGGAGACCGGCTTCCGGGCGCTGTGCGAGTCCCATGGGCTTACGCTGCCGCTGGACCGGTTGGCCTACGTGGGCCACTGGGTCACGCCGCCGGGGGCCCCGCGACGTTTCGATACGCGCTTCTTCGTGGCCCTGGCGCCGCCGGGCCAGCAGGCGAGCCATGACGGTAGCGAGACCATTGCCCATGCCTGGCTGACCCCCGCCGAGGCACTGGACGCGCATCGTCACGGTCGGCTGGCGCTGGGCTACCCAACCCTGCGCACCCTGCGCCTGCTCGCCGACTTCGGCACCAGCGAGGCATTGCTGCGCCATGCCCATGCCAACCCGCCGACGCCGCGTCCCAGCCGCCCCTGGCCGGCCCGCAAGGGCGGCGGCGACTGGCAGGTGGAGCCGGATGCTCCGGCCTACGCGGAGGTATCCCGGCTGGATCCTCATCGCCAGGGCACCGCCTTCGCCGAGATCGTGCCCGGCCGAGCGGTCCTGCTGGCCCCGGGAGTGACCCGGGTGACTGCGCCCAACCCCGGGGTGATGACCGGTCCCGGCACCAACAGCTATCTGCTGGGCGACGGTCGCGACCACCTGGTGATCGACCCCGGTCCCGAGGATCACGCCCACCTGGAGCGGCTGCTGGCGCTGGCCGGCGGACGCATCTCCCGGGTGCTGGTGACCCACACCCATATCGACCACTCGCCGGGGGCGGCCTGGCTCAAGGCGCGCACCGGCGCCCGGCTGGTGGGCCTGCCGCCGCCGGCCGGGCTCAGCCAGGATGCTACCTTCTCCCCGGACCATCTGCCGGGCCACGACGAGCGCCTCGACACGCCCGCCGGGCCCCTGAGGGTGCTGCATACTCCCGGGCATGCCTCCAACCACCTCTGCTACCTGCTGGAGTCCCAGCGGCTGCTGTTTGCCGGCGACCAGGTGATGCAGGGTTCCACGGTGGTGATCAACCCGCCGGACGGCGATATGGCCGCCTACCTTGCGGCGCTTCACGCCCTGGGCGAGGAGCCCTTCGATACCATCGCTCCGGGACACGGCTTCTTGATCGGCGAGGGCCACGCGGCCATCGACTTCCTGGTGACTCACCGCCTGGCCCGGGAGCACAAGGTGCGCCGGGCCCTGGCGCGCCATGGGCCTGCCACCCTGGCGGAGCTGACGCGCTACGCCTACGACGATGTGCCGGAGGCGAGACTGGGAGTGGCGGAGCGCTCGGCCCTGGCCCACCTGCTCAAGCTGGAGGCCGAGGGGCGCGCCGAACAGCGGGCAGGGCAGTGGGGCTCGCGGCAGGGTTGAGGGACATCTGCCCCTCAGGCGCCGGGCCTAGGCCCAGCGGTCATCGGCGGTGAAGGCCACGGTGAACCAGCGCCTCTCCGGCGGAATGGAGAGTCCGGCACTGATCTGCTCGCGGATCTCATCGAGCGCTGAGATGCCCTGGCCCTTCCCGAACTCGGGGGCAGTGACGATATGGATCTCGATAAAGTGGCCGCGGCCGGATTTGGCCACGTGGCTGTAGTAGGCGAGCAGCCCCTCTCGGTCCATCACCGGCGCCATGGCGGCGTGCACTTCGCGGTCGACCTCGCTCGGGGCCATGAGGAAGATCTCGCGCATTGCGCGACGCACGATGCCCAGCGGCACCGGCATGAAGCAGGCGGTCAGCACCATGAGCAGCAGGGAGTCGATGTAAGAGGTCAGGTGCGCCCAGGGGGTATCCTGCAGCATCAGGGCGATGGCGAAGGCGACCAGCAGGGCGGTGGTGATCAGCGCCGCCATCAGCCAACCCTGTATGTCGATGCGCACGAACTCGGAGTCGGCGCGACGATTCAGGTGCTTCTGGTAGATCACCATGGTGTAGCAGGTGATTGCCACCACCACCGCATAGGCGATGGCGATATCGAAGTCGAGCTCGCGGCCACCCTCCATCAGCCCCTGGGCGGCGTTGAGGAAGGCGTAGAAGCACAGCAGCATCAGGATGGCGCCGTTGAGGGCCGCCACCAGCGGTTCCAGGTGCCAGTAGCCGTGCTGGAAGCGTTGGCTTGACTCGCGGATGGCGAGCCGCGCCACCACCAGGGAGAGACCCGACATGGCCGCATCGATGGTGGAAAAGACGCCGTCGAAAAGTATCGACTGTGACCCGGCGAGCAGGCCGAAGGTGACCCCCAGGCTGGCGACCACCAGGGTGACAATGATGGAGACCTTGAGGGCGCGTTGTTCGAGGGTGGCCTGCATGAGGGTTCTCTGATTCGAAAAGCCTACCATTCTAGCCCGGTCATTGGGTCGATCGCGATTGCCAAGGTCGTCGACGCTCATTCAGACTGAATCTACCATCCCACCTTCTCGTCAGGAGCCCGTCATGAGTCAACCGATCGTCGCCGACAATCAACCGAAGCAGGTGTCGCTGGAAAAAGGCAAGAAATATGCCTTCTGCGCCTGCGGCCATTCGCAGACTCAGCCCTTCTGCGACGGCTCCCACAAGGGCACGGGATTGACCCCCAAGGTCTTCGTGGCCGAGGAGGGAGGCGAGGCCTATCTCTGCCAGTGCAAGCAGACTGGCAACACGCCCTGGTGCGACGGTACCCATAACCAGTTCGCCAGGGAGCAGGTGGGCAAGCCGGCTCCGGAGTCGCAAGGGTGAGCCCCTCTGCTACGAGGCCGCCGGCGGCGACCCTCGTGCCACCCCCTAACGGGGGCGAGGGCAAGGTGCGCCTCGAACGCCTGCCCCCCAGTTCACCTCATGTGCTGAAGCTGGCCCGCTGGGAGTTCCAGCAGTGGAGTTACCTCACCCCGGAGCGGCGGTTAGGTGAGGCCCTCTTCTGTTTTCGCGAGCAGTGTGGCCCCGGCGGCGTGCCATCGGTGTTCATCGCCCTGTGGGAGGATACCCCGGTGGGCATGGCCAGCCTGATCGCCGATGACATGCACGACCGCCCGGACCTCACGCCCTGGCTGGCCTCGGTCTATGTGGTACCTGCCTGGCGCGGCCGAGGCATCGCCTCGCGGCTTGTGCAGCGAGTGGAGGAGGAGGCCTCGGTCCACGGCATCGAGCAATTCCACCTCTTTACCTCTGACCGGCAGACGCTCTACCGGCGCCTGGGCTGGTACGCGCTGGAAGAGTGCGTCTACCGCGGCGAGGCGGTGACGCTCATGGTCAGGCAACTGCCTCCCGCCGGCGATCATGCAGGACCGGCATAGGCCTCAGGGCCGGCAGACGAAGTAGTCGTTCTGGATATCGTGCTCGAGCTGCTGCACCCGGATGTCGCGGAAGCCGGCTTCTTCCAGGTAGGCCAATGCCCGTTCGCGGCCCCACATGGTGCCCAGCCCCTCGCCCCCCTGGGCCAGCGAAACCGTCATGCAGTGGCTCACCGAGACCGCATAGAGCAGCGCACCCAGCGGGTGCTCCCGGTCCAGGTGGTGATGGCTCGAGGCGTGGATATCCTGCACCAGGTAGATGCCGTCCGGCGTCAGGCTGCGATGGATGCCCTTGAGCAGCCGGCGCGGCTGGCCCTGGTCGTGGATGCCGTCGAAGGTGGTGACCAGCTCGAAGGCGCCGGGCTCGGCGGTGGCGTCGAAGTCGCTCAGGTCGCGAACCTCGAAGCTGAGGTTGTCGAGCCCCGCCGCGGCGGCCTGCTCACGCCCCCAGTCGATCGCCTCCGCCGAGAGGTCGTAGCCGACGAAGCGGCTGGCCGGGTAGCGCTCGGCCATGGCCTGCAGTGCCCGGCCGCGTCCACAGGCGCAGTCCAGCACGCGAATGCCGGCCTCGAGCCGTTCGGGGAGCTCCGGGGCCAGGGGCAGGATGGCGTCGAACAGCGCCGGCAGAACGGTCTGGCCGCTGTCGCTGGCCATCACCTCCTGGAAGCGCGGATAGCGCGAGTAGGGCACGCCGCCACCCTCGCGGAAGCAGCGCACCACGTCGTCCTCCACGCCGCCCAGCATCGAGATGAACTGGGCATAGACCGCCAGGTTGGCGGGGCCGGCATCGGTAAGCAGTTCTGCATGCTCGGCCGGCAGCCAGTAGGTGCCGGCCTCCGGGTCGGTCTCGACGACCCCCCCGGCCACCATGCCGCCGAGCCACTCGCGCACGTAGCGCTCCTGGAGGCCGGCCCGCTCGGCAAGCGCCTGAGGCGTGACCGGCCCGACGCCGGCGAGGGCTTCGAGCAGCCCGGTGCGGTGGCCGATGGAGGTCAGCAGCAGCAGCCCACCCTCGTTGAGGGCCGAAACCAGACGCGTCTCGAAGTCGTCGGTGCTAGCCTTGTCGTCATGGGGAAGGGCGATGTCGCACATGATCGTGTCCTCTTGTCGTGGTCGGTAGGGACAGGTTCAGCATAGGGCGGCGGCATCGCCGACATGCAGGCGTTTCGCGCCGCAACCGGGGGTTTCCTGCCATGAGCGAACCCGCCGCCACCATCGCACTGCTGGCGGTGCCCGAGACCACCGCCTCCACCCTCTTTGGCATGTTCGACCTGTTCGGCGCCGCCGGCCGCGACTGGGAGCTGCTGGTGCACGGCCGCAGCGGCTCCTCGCTGCTGCGTCCTCATATCGTCTCCAGGGACGGACGGGGTTTTCGCACCGCCAACGGCGCCTGGATCCAGCCCGACGGTTCCCTGGACGAGGTTCATGAGCCGATGGCCATCTGCATTCCCGACCTGCTGGTGGCGCCCGAGGAGCCACTTGCCGGGCGCTATGAGGTCGAGCTCGCCTGGCTGCGCAAGGCCCATTCACGGGACGTGCTGCTGGCTGCCGCCTGTACCGGCGCACTGCTGCTGGCCGAAGCGGGGCTACTCGAGGGGCAGGTCGCCACCACCCACTGGGCCTACTGCGACGTGCTGGCGCGGCGATATCCCGGCGTGCAGGTACACGCCCACCGCGCGCTGGTGGTGAGCGGGGAGGGGGAGCGGCTGATCATGGCGGGTGGCGGTACCACCTGGATGGACCTGGCGCTGTTCCTGGTGGCGCGGCTGGTGGGCATCAACGAGGCGATGCACCTGGCCCGGGTCTACCTGATCGATTGGCACGGAGAGGGGCAACAGCCCTATGCCGCGCTGTCCAGCGCTCGACAGGCTGAGGATGCGGTGATCGCCCGCTGCCAGGTGTGGGTGGCTCAGCACTACGATACCCACGCTCCGGTGGCCGGCATGGTTGAGCAGAGCGGCCTGACCGAGCGCTCCTTCAAGCGACGCTTCAAGCAGGCCACCGGCATGACGCCCATGGACTACGTGCACACCCTGCGCCTGGAGGAGGCCAAGCAGATGCTGGAGAGCGGCGATTTGCCCATCGACGAGGTGGCCGAGCAGGTGGGGTACGCCGACCCCAGCTTCTTCCGCGCCCTGTTTCGCCGCCGCGTCGGCCTCACTCCCAGCCATTACCGTAAGCGCTTTCGCGGCATGCGGCTGCGGCTGCAGTGAGCCCCGGCGAGGGGCCGAGGCTGGTCCGGCGATGCCGGAGCCCAGCGTTTAACCAGCGCCCGTGTCGCCACTGGCGGGGGCTGCCTCACTCTTCCAGAATGACGGCGATGTCACCTTCCAACGGATTCAGGAGCCTGCCATGAGCCAACCGGTCATCGCCGACAACAAGCCGAAGAAGGTCACTCTGGAGGAGGGCAAGGAGTACGCCTTCTGCCGCTGCGGTCGCTCCGGCGACCAGCCCTTCTGCGACGGCTCCCACCAGGGCACCGGCTACACGCCGCAGATGTTCACCGCCGACAAGGACGGCGAGGCGTACCTCTGCCAGTGCAAGCAGACCGGTGATAGCCCCTATTGCGATGGCACCCACAAGCAGTTCGGCAGCGACCAGGTAGGCCAGGAGGCGCCGGAGCTCGATGACGAGGACGGCGAAGACCGCACCCCGAAGGCCGAGGCCACCGAGGAGGAGCCCACCGTCGCGTTCATCCACCAACTGGCCCGAGAGGGGCTAGACGGTGTGGGGCGCCACGGGCCCATATCCGCCATGGGTGTTCCGCGCCATACGCTGCCCGAATGGGATGACCTGCAGCTGATGGTGGCCCAGCTGGCGACTCAGCCGCTGCTGGACGATGCCGAGGTGGCCACCCGCCTGGTGGTGGGCCCCGAGGCCAAGAAGCCGTTGACCCTGGAAATGCCGCTGCTGGTCTCCGACATGAGCTTCGGTGCCCTCTCCGAGGAGGCCAAGGTGGCGCTCGCCCGCGGCGCCGAGCGGGCCGGCACCGGCATCTGCTCCGGCGAAGGCGGCATGCTGCCCGAGGAACAGCAGGAAAACTCCCGCTACTTCTATGAGCTGGCAAGTGCCAAGTTCGGCTATGACGAGAGCCTGCTCGAGGGTGTGCAGGCCTTTCACTTCAAGGGCGGCCAGGGGGCCAAGACCGGTACCGGCGGCCACCTGCCGGGCAACAAGGTGACCGGCAAGATCGCCGAGGTGCGCGGCCTCGAGGAGGGCCAGCCCGCGGTCTCGCCGGCCACCTTCGAGGATCTGCACAGCGTGGCGGACTTCCGCCGCTTCGCCGATCGCGTGCGCGAGATCACCGGCGGCATTCCCGTGGGCTTCAAGCTCAGCGCCAACCATATTGAGCGCGATATCCAGTTCGCTCTGGAGGCCGGCGCCGACTACCTGATCCTCGACGGCCGCGGGGGCGGCACCGGTGCGGCCCCCAGCATGTTCCGCGACCATATCAGCGTGCCCACCATTCCCGCGCTGGCCCGCGCACGCCGCTGCCTGGACGACGAAGGAGCCAGCGGCCGGGTGACCCTGATCGTCACCGGCGGCCTGCGACTGCCCATCGACTTCGTCAAGGCCCTGGCCCTGGGCGCCGACGGCGTGGCCGTCGCCAACAGCGCCATGCAGTCCATCGGCTGCGTGGCGGCTCGCATCTGCAACACCAACAACTGCCCGGCGGGCATCGCCACCCAGCGGGCGGACCTGCGACAGCGGCTGGATATCGACAAGTCCGCCAGACAGCTCGAGACCTTCCTGCGTTCATCGACGGCGCTGATGCAGGTGATGGCGCGCGCCTGCGGCCACGACAGCCTGTCCGGCCTCAACCCCGACGATCTGGGTACCTGGAAACGCGAGATGGCCCTGCTCAGCGGCGTGCGCTTCGCCGGGGTGATGGCGCCCGGGCACTGAGGCGTCGTCATCGTCACGGTGACGCCGTATCGTGACTGACGGCGAGAGTTACCGGCTGGGTAAATGCAATACGCCCGCTCGGGGCGATCGGGACAATCCCTGATCGCCCCGAGCTGACGTTGGTTTCACCGGTG
>Ga0207421_10007985_pt1 | contig 11109 bp, 12 predicted proteins | sample SodLakKL_010_SED_4_FD_187542 | JGI IMG/M metagenome (GOLD analysis project Ga0207421, IMG submission 187542) | Alkaline sediment microbial communities from Lake Tanatar, Kulunda Steppe, Russia - 8KL_010_SED (SPAdes) (version 2) | ecosystem: Environmental > Aquatic > Non-marine Saline and...
TCCCCCTCTCAGGGCCCGTACCCGTCATCGGCTAGTGGGTCCGTTACACCCACTACTACCTGATAGGCCGCAGACTCATCCTTGGGCGCAGATGCTTTCGATCTCGGCGCATTCCAGCATCCGAGGTCTATGGGGTATTGTCCTCAGTTTCCCGAGGTTATACCCCACCCAAGGGCAGATTATCCACGTGTTACTGAGCCGTCTGCCGGGCGCGCGAAGCACCCTCGACTCGCATGTCTTAATCAAACTCCAATAGCGGTGACCGCCGGCAGGATCAACCGGAATTGAGTATGGAAGCACAACGAATTGGCGGGTTCGTTGTTATAGTATTAGAATCCAAATAAGTGATTACCCTGCACGGCGGGGTGAACAAATTACACCTTTCATTATACGTCTGTCGGATTCAAGAGTTCACGAAGCATAACTCCGGGTTTCTTGAATCCCCATTTGAAGCGTTCTTCCCACAAAGAGACATCTATTTAACTTTTTGGATTGCTCTTTGTGCATACCCAACTCACTAATCGAGTGGGATATAAGCCATTGTATAAAGATGTATTTAACCCTTTCCACATGGATAATTTATATCTTATTGAACTATTTCTAAGAGAATAGGATATTCATATTTGAAGCTCTACAAATAACCTTTTTTCACCCCAAAAACTTTTTATTTATCCATATTCTTCAACCCTCGATGGCTAGAGAACGCTCAACCTTGAGGAATTTTATTTACTTGCTCATCTCGGTAGTAATCCCCATTATAGGGATTGGAATCAATCATCTTTACAGACCCGATAATATACTACTTTCTATTTTCTTGGTCGTATGGATAGGGTTTTCTATTTTGGCTCTAGAGCCATTTGATACAGAAGATAGTGAAACCGTAGAACCTTAGATCAGTACTCAAGATCTTCATCATCGCCTGGTTAAAGGCTCAGTAAGGGTCTGGTCATCATTCAATTTTGTTTAAAGAAACTTTTTCGATATAAATTCTTCTCTTCCAAATCTTTGTTTTTTTTTCGAAGAAGGAAATAAAATCAGGATAAGAAGTCACTTTTTCACAGCTCTCCATAAATTTTTATCGTGTGGTGACTTACAAATAGAACGATTCCTGAAGTAACTACTATCGGTATCGCCGGTAAAAATCCAAAATCAGGCACAATCTCGAACTGATATAGAAGTAGCATAGTCAATCCGGTTAAAATTGAAATTATACATGCTTTAGCTTCAGCTTTCCAATAAAGTACTCCTAAAGTAGAAGGGTAGAGTATAGCTAATCCTGTAAATGCCCAAGTAACGATCGTAAATATAGTCGCAGGGGGATTATAGGCTATAGCAAGACCTATAAGCGCTAATAGGACCACCATTATATGACCTATAGAGTAGTCAAAATCTTCGCTATCAAAAGGAGTATAGGGATGAAATATATCTCTAGTAAACATAGAACTCATGGTTAGAAGTTGACTGTCAGCGGTGGACATGAATGCTGCGAAACCACCACTCATTATCAACGTGGATAGCCAAAGGGGAGCATATCTCTCAAGCATCATAGGAAGGATACTGTCTGCTTCCTGCCCGCTGAGTTCTGGGATCGCACCTCGACCCATAACCCCTATCATGATTGGTAGTAAGAATAATAGACCTGTAACTATAGGGAACATTATCGATGCTCTCTGCAAACTCTTCTCGCTGTCTGGAATAAAGAATCTCTGGAACAGTTGAGGAAACATAGGGTTACAAAGCGACCATAATACAGAGAAACTGAGCCACGTCTTAACTGTTATTGTACCAGATCTGACAAACAGACCTGGATTTTCAGCCATAGCTCGTTCATGAGCAACTTGTAGCCCTCCTAGGTTGTAGGCAAGTACAACCACAGCTGTCAATAAAAGGAAGATTATCATCAGTCCTTGTAGAACATCGGTCCATGCGATGGTTCTCATCCCTCCAAGGAAAACATATGCGATAATAAATACAGTTAAAAAAACCGCACCATAGAAGTACGGTATTGCACCATCGGTAAGTGCACTCAATACAAATCCAGCGCTCATAGGTTGAACAGCTAGATAAGGCAAAGTAAAGATCACCATAACAGCTACGTACAGCATCCTCAAAGTATGGCTTTTTGTTTCACCTCCTATCAGCTCTGGAGGAGTGATGTATCCTTTTTCCTTTCCCAAAATCCAAACTTTACGGCCGATTATGTAAAAAGAAAGAGCAGTGAAAGAAGTTCCAAAACCCATCACACCATAAAAAGCATATCCTTGAGTGTATGCTTCCCCAGCAAATCCCAGGAAAGTAAAGGCCGAGAAGTTAGTGGCTGCTAGAGTAAAAAATAGCACAAGGGGTCCTATCTTTCTACTAGCTAGAAAATAATCCTGAATACTTTTCTCAGATACTTTATATCCATAGATTCCAAGAAGGATCGTGAGAGAGAGATAAGAGGTTATGATGGTCAAAACAAGAATTGTAGCATTCAAATCAGTCCCTCCAATAAAATATAACAAAAAGATAAATCAGTGCAGATAAAAGAATCTGCAAAATTATCAAACGTAATACCCAAATAGGCAGGAAACCAAATACTAGTGTATCCACCTCCCAATACCAAAAGTCTATTGAAAGTATGAATATCGCTCCGAATATAACCATCCAAAGTGCCCTGTTTTCCTTAAGCCAACAGTGGGATCTCTCTTCCATACAACCACCTATTCGCTGTTTCCTGGCTTGGTCGGCTGGAAACAGGAAAACATTGCCTGTCATTTTGTTAGCCTGATTTAATATATATTTTTTTCCTCTTTGCATTTGTCTAACCGAAATTTCTTTTAATCTTGGTTTAATTGATAACACCATGACGGTACAAGACAAAAGATTCAAAGTGAAAACGAAAAGCGAATTAGATATCAAAAATATCACTGAAAAAACAAAGAAGATAGTCCAAAAAAGTGATATCCAGGAAGGTACAGTTACGCTATTCGTAGCCGGCTCAACAGCGGCTATAACCACTATTGAATACGAATCAGGGCTGATCCATGATATTTCAGAAGCTTTGGACAGACTATTTCCAAAAGATATACACTACAAGCACCACGAAAAATGGCATGATGGTAACGGACACTCACACATAAGAGCGTCTTTCATAGGTCAGTCTTTTACAGCTCCGATAACCGATGGAAAAATCGAACTCGGTACATGGCAGCAGATCATACTCTGCGATATGGACGTAAAATCGAGGAGTAGAGAAGTGATAGTCAAAATGATGGGAGAATGAACGTCAGTCTTTCTTGGAGATAGCCGCTATCAATGCTTCAAGTTGGATCCTTTCGTTAGAGCCTTCTACTAACCTGAACTCGGTCTCTCCGATCCTATCTACAAGTTCCATTTTTTTCCGATTATCCATCGGTATTTCATATATTTCACGGTGAATTTGTTGTACTACGTCCTCTCCTGAAAGACCATTTTCGACTATCAATTCATCCAACTCTTTCTTTGCTTCCATGAAATTTCCTTTAGTGGCTTTTTTGATCAATTTTCTTATGTCTTCGGGTTTAGCTATATTGGCACTTTCTCTAACTATTTTTTCTGTGATGTTAGATGTTGTAGATGCAGATATCTGAAGAAGATTGGTAATCCTTCGAAGGTCGCCTCCTACCACACTGATCAAAAGCTCTTTAGCTTCCTGCGAGATTTCTAAGCCCTCCTCTTCGGCAATGTGTTCTATCCATTTTTCTACATCCTCATCTATTAGAGTTCTAAATCTGAAAACAGCGCATCTAGATTGTATTGGATCGATTATCTTTGAAGAGTAATTGCATGAAAGTATAAATCGACAGTTATGTGAATATTTCTCCATAGTCCTTCGAAGAGCAGCCTGTGCCTCCGGTGTTAATGAGTCGGCCTCGTCCATGAAAATGATCTTAAAACCTATCTCACTGACCGTCGTCGTTTTTGCGTACTCTTTTATCTTGTTCCTGATGACATCTATTCCTCTTTCATCTGAAGCGTTCAATTCGAAAAAGTTAGTTTTCCAATCTTCTCCATACATCTCTTTAGAAAGAGCGATAGCAGAAGTGGTCTTACCAGTTCCAGCAGGACCAGCAAATAGAAGATGAGGCATGCTTTCCTTTTCCACATAAGCTTTTAGCCTTTCTACAACTTTTTCTTGACCGTATACTCCTTCAAGTTTTTCTGGCCTATATTTTTCTGTCCAAATCTCTCGCATCTTACCATGTACAGTAAATAAGACATCGTTAAATTTTTTCCCCTTTTTTAAGCTGTATTTGATTCAAAAAGATAAAATATTGTTAGAACAATGATACTAACGATAAGATGCTCAAAGTAGATGAAGAAGAGGCCCAGCAGATGGTGTATGAAAATACTAGAGAAGAGTTAAACGAGCTGGCTCGCGAAGAAGGTGTAGAAGAACCAGAGGAACTACCTCGAAAGATGGCTGTCGCTAAAGAGATCTTAAAAGCGAGGAAGGTTAAAAAATATGTGAAAAAACCTACTGGGCTTTACATAGACGAATGAACGATTTTCTTCATACTCACAACTTTTATTAATCTGCTTTTGTTATCAAGGATAAATGAGATTTAGAAGAGGTCCTAGAAAAGCTAGTGAAATCCAGAAAAAAAATCTTATAAAGAACGCTAAGAGTTTGTCAGAAGACCCGATGAAGGTCGTTCCTGAGTGCCAGGATAGTTGCCTTTTTTGTAAGTTCGGACGAGCCAAAAGGAAAATAAAAAAAATAAAAAAGTATGTAGACAATGAGAGAAAACTAGAAAAATATGCCAAAAGAGGGCCTGATCTATCTCAGGCCGTGGCAGGCACGATACTTTTCGGCATACAAGAAGAGGCAAAAAAGATAACTACGGCCAAGTCTCCCGAGGGAGAGATAGCCTATGCAAAGAAAGGGGGGGCAACGAAGAAAAGACTAGTGGGAGTCCAACATTTTGATGACCCAAAAAAGAGATTGATCGCCTTTAGTAAAGAAGCCCAAAAGGGATATTACTTCTATTCTCTTGAAGGTAAAATTGTCTGTACCGGCAAAAAACCAAACCCCCCTGACAAGTTCGTTGAAACGGCGATTGAAAATGTACCTTACCAGATCTCCGAAAAAGACGGTGATTACAATTGTGGTCACGTTAGAAAAGATAAGGGAATATTGGATTTGCATTGGGAAAGTATTGACAAGACGTTTTCTATCTGTGAAGACTGTGCTCAAGATTCAATAAATCTGTTTAAGACTCTAACTGAACGGATGCTTTCTCCAGATAATTCAAAATCATTCACTGTAGCAGCTAGAATAGGACTAAAATGTGAAGGAGATTGTGAAAGTTGTGAGTTGACAAGGAAAATACCGGTCTCCGATGAACTAACTGATAAATATTTCAATAATATTTCAGATAAAGAGTTTATCGTCCGTTATTCAGAGGAAGCTCGATCTGTTATAAAGAAGGAGAAAAAGATTTTCATCATAGGGAATACGTGTTATGGGAAAAATAAAAAGGAATTTCTGAAGAACATCGCTCACGAGCGGTGGGAAAGGCCCGCCCTAGTAAAGTTGATGAAAAAGACAGATGGAGCGGTCTTGGATGATGGTACGGTGAATGAATTTCTAGAACTATATTGGGAGAACCACAAAACCGAAGTACTTAGCAGCATATTCGAGGACGAGGAATCGATAGAAGAAGTTCTTTCCAAAGATCTCCGACCAAGAGAGAAACTTAGAGAACTCAACGAAATTAAAAAGAAAAAGGAAGAAATGGAGACCTTACCAGAATTCAAGAAATTGCCTCCTGAAGCAAACTTTGCTGATAAGATCGCTAGAGTTTACAAAGTTAAGGGTCAGGAAGGGGCCATAAATGAGATAGAAAGTCACAACATCTCAGAAACTCGATTGAAGTCGATAGCCTATGGTTTTTATATCGTATTCGGAAAAGGGGACTCAAAAAGATGGAAATACGAAGATTCTGAAGTCGATTCCGGCAAATTCTTATCTGATCATATCGAGGAATTACTTCATTCAGAGGGGGAAGATTACGCAGAGAAGCTTCAAAATGTAGTGAAAATGAGTGGATCTACCGCTGCTGTCGTCTTAAAAAACGGAAAGAGAATGAGATAGCAATGATCGAGTGTGAATTGAAACTAGATTATGAAGATGAAAAAACTGCGTCTGTGATCGGAAAGGCGATAGAACCAGACAACGATGGATATGTAGATATGTTTCTTGAAGGAACTATGATAACCTGCAGGATCAAGTCTGAAAAACCTCTCCAGCTCTTACAGACGATAGACGATCTGCTTAGCTGTGTTACTGTTGCAGAAGAAACTCAAGAAGTGGATTAAGAACTGCAACAAAAAATAAAACTCAGTTATTACCTCTATTCATATATCGAACGATATAACCCGCAATTTTATTCCTCATAGAGTTTGAATCCACATTTGTGAGTTCCTCTACCTTGTCTTTGTTATGATCATAATCATCTTTTTTGAACTCTTCAGGATACTTTTCGACTAACTCGATGGCTACTCGTTTTATGTAGGTCGGCCTTATATTTCCCATATTGATTCCTCGTGGATTCGCCAATCCGATTTAACTACCCCCATATAAAACTTGTCCTTCAGAAAAATAAAAAATTAAAAGTTTTTAAATTCAAACCACGTTCTTCATGGCTTCTTTCATCCTCTCGATGCCCTTTTCTATTTCTTCCAAAGAACTAGCATAGGAGAGACGAAGGTAGCCTTCTCCCTGACTGCCGAAAGCTGTTCCAGGTAGCAAACATACCCCAGCTTCGTCAAGCATGTAATCAGCGAGTTCTTCGCTTTTCATCCCAGTTTCTTTTATGTTGGGAAAGACGTAGAAGGCTCCTTTTGGATAGATACAGCTAAAACCAGGAACTTCATTCAAGCCAGATACAATAGCTTCTCTCCTTTCCGCAAAGTGCTTCATTATCCTGTCAACGAAATCTTGGGAATTCCTTAGAGCTTCTACACCGCCCTTTTGGACGAATGAAGTCGTACATGAAACTGCATCGGCGAGAAGAAGATCCATCTTGTGTATTATATCTTCAGGAGCAATAGCGTATCCCAGCCTCCAGCCTGTCATAGAATAAGCTTTAGAGAATCCATCGATGAGTATAGTTCTTTCATTGCATTCATCCAAATAAGCTGGTGTGTGATGATCTAAGCCCTCATAAAGCATCTTGCTGTATATCTCATCTGAAACAACGTACAGATCATGCTCTTCTGCTATCTCCGCGATGGCCTTGACGTCATTCTTTGTTAAAACTGAGCCCGTCGGATTTTGAGGACTGTTAAGTAAGATAAGTTCGGTATCATCGGTGACTCTTTCTTTTATCTGCTCGGGGGTCATCCTAAACTCATCTTCTTCGTGGAGCGGTATCTGGATTTTTTTAGCTCCCATGTATCCTATCATCGAATCATAGGTAAAATAAAAAGGATTCTGGTATATCACTTCGTCACCTTTCTGGACAGTCGATAGTAATCCAAAGAAAAGACCTGGTTTAGCACCTGGCAGTACGATTATCTGCTTTTCAGAAGGGCGAAAACCTCTTGTTTTTTCTATATCATCTTGAATAGCTTCCTTGAGTTCAGGTATCCCAGTAGTGGGAACATAATCAGTGAATCCATCATCTAGTGCCTGTTTAGCAGCTTCCTTAACATTGTCAGGGGTATCAAAATCAGGTTGACCGATCTCGAACCTAACCACATCTCTTCCTTCTCTTTCCATTTTATTCGCTTTGGTTAAGAACTTTATCGGCGGCTCTCCTCTCAGCATTGAAAAGTCGCCTGCTAGACCTTTAGTCATGAAGGTCACCTCAGCTTAGGGCTGAGGTATGCAAAGATCTTTAGCTCCATGCTCTGAAAGTTTCAGATCGGGAGATTCCTCCTGTATTATATCGTGTATTATCTCCGCGTGTTTAACTTTCTCCTTAGCTAGGAATTGAAGGAACTCTGGATCGGTCCAAGGCTTGTACATCCCTCCCGTTGCGGCTAGACCTTCACCGGGTTCGATCTTAAAATAACAGGGAGAAGCTACGCGGGCCATCTCAGGTCCCTCATAGAATCGATTGAAACCGCCCATGGATTCAGCTAGTTCGATATGGATATCTATCGGTATATCTATTGCTTTTCTTATAGAAGCGAACATCGGTATGCTTATATCTCCTAACGGGTTGAAGGTTCCTGCTCCGAGGTCTTCCAACAACTTTCCTCCAGCAGCATTTGCATGTCCCGCGTAGATAGATACTTTGAAAGTGATATCTTCAGGGATCAATCCTTTCTTTTTGAGTTCATCCGCAAGCCAGAGCATACCTTCGTCAGTTACCAAAAAACCTCTAAATCCGAAGTCGATGCATCTCTTTATGTCTTTGAATGCCCTCACGAGATTATCAGATCCTCTAACTCTCAATCCAGATAACGCGCCTTCAGGTGTTGCGATCTGTCTTCCCGTATTCCAGCCTGATCTTGGACCAGGAGTGATTATAACTTCCATCTCGTTATCATGTGCGAGCTGGGCGAACTCTTCAAGCTCATCATCCGTAAGATACGTGCTGCCCATCACCGTAGAGATCAGTCTATGTATCGGTATGTTTCTTTTCTCCCTTTCCTCTATCAAAGCTCTCAACGTGGAAGGTCGTTCGATACCCGAGATCTCCATTCGATAGTTTGCTCCATCCGGAAAAGTCTTCTCGGATTTAGGCAGATCCTTAGGATCTTCGCTCGGAATACCAACTTCTTCCATCGCTTTCAAAATTTCATCTATTTCGCTCATTATTTCCCAACCTTTTATGCGCTACACTAATGAAATGTAAGTATATAATTTCTTTGTAGATGAAAAAAGTATTTTACATAAATAAAAAGATATTTTTAATCAAGATTTTCTTTTATGGTCTTTGAGAAAGATTCTCCTATACCATTTATCTTTAATAATTCCGACTGTGAGGCCTCTTTCAGTTCATCAATAGAATGAAAACCGTTTGCGTAAAGTTCTTCTGCCAAAGATGGCCCGACACCTTGTATTTCCTGAAAGGCTTTGATTGTATTTTCTTTCTCGTGCTCCTTAGGTCCCTCTTCTTCTATACCTTCGTGGGTTTCCTCTTTTTCCATTTCACTTTCAGTTTCTTCTTTTTCAACACCTAATTTTTTTTCTAAACTAGTCTTACATTTCGAAAATCTATCTTCTGCTTCGGCGTACTTTCCTTTTTTGAAGAGTGAAATTCCTTCTTTCAAATCAGATTTTTCTTCTGATATGTCTATATTCTCGTCTCTAGCTGATCTAATCAAGCTTCTAACATCATCTATCTTATCCCTGACAGGATCCTTACCGAATTCCTCCCTTTCCTCTGCAGCGAATTCATCTTCAGATCCTCCAAAACCTTCTCTTATTATCATTGGGAGAAAGGGGAGAGAACTAGTCATATTTTCAACTGCTTCTATTTCAAGTTCTTCTTTAGACTTTGGGATAATTGAATTCGTAACGTTGATCCCCCTTGAAACACTGAAATCTCCGGCGTGTCTGATAGTTCCATCTATTTTTACATTTTTTCCTAAATCTACGTCTCCTAATGCAAATATATCAGAGACCTCACAGTTGTCTTCGAGAATGATCTTTTCTTCGCCTTTGATCTGACCTGCCTTAACACCCTCAGCTAGATGGATTGTTTTTCCTTTTATAATACCACCTATCTCAGTTGCGTTACCAGCTTTAACGTCCCCATTATTAGAAACTACGTCTCCTTGAATCTTATTCCCATATCCGAGTATTATGTCTTTTTCTGATCTCAACGACCCTACTATCCTCACTTCATTCTCCACTTCTATCTTCTTTTCTGATTCTATATCTCCTTTAATAACTGAATCCGAAGGTAGTCTTATCCCTATTTGATCTTTTTTTTCACCCTCTTCTTGGATCTTGTGGAAAAGCTTCCGATTTTCCTCTTTGAGATTGTCTATTTTTTTCTCTAGTTGTTTTTTATGCTGTCTCAATTTTTTATTTTGGAGTTTTAATTCTTTCCATTCTTTTCTCAAGTCCTCTGGATTATTTTTTGACCTTTTGTACCGAATTGACTTCGATGTATTACCTTTCTTTTTGCCACTTGTGTCTTTCTTCATCCTGCCACGCAAAATAAGTAGAGTTTTATCTATTTATGCTTTTTGCAAAAACGGCTCTGAGAAATTATTCAACCAACTATTTTAAGAAAAGTTCCAAATGTAGCTCAATAATCATAAATAATTCACTCGTCAGTCGAGAAATAATTTCTTTTATAATATATTAAAATGAAAGGTTTTTAGCCAACAAATAGTGGCCGTTTCGATACCATTTTCGGAAGAGGTAAATCTCTAAAAGGCATATCTCCTTGTTTTTCATCTAATTTTAACTTAAGTTCTTCAACTGTCATTATCGCCTGTTTCTCTTCACCTCTTATCCTAACGGATAGTTCACCACTTTCGACTTCATCCGGACCTATCACCACGACATAGGGGATCCATTCCTTCTCTGCAGCTCTGATCTTCTTACCTACAGTTCTATCTGTATCGTCTATATCCACTCTCGCACAGTCTATCTTTTTATCTAGTTCTTTCACATATTCAAGTTGATCGTCAGATATAGGGACAAGTCTGACCTGAGTAGGAGCAAGCCAATAAGGGAATTTAGGTTTTTGACCTTTTTCTTCCTCAATAGCGGCTTGTTCTAAGAGTGTAAACATCACTCTTTCTATCGCACCACTAGGTGAAAGATGTAATATATAGGGATATTTCTCCTCGCCGTCCTCATCCACATATCTTATGTTGTAACGTTCCCCCTGCTCGACGTCTACTTGGTCAGTGACCAGAGCTGAAGCCCTACCCAATGGATCTATGAAGTTGAACTCGTATTTTAGGGCAAAATAAGAATGTTGCTTATCCCATATCTCTATCAAAGCTGGCTTGCCATAATTCTCGACCAGTTTTTCTACCTGCTCTCGATTATTTTCGAAATACTCTTGGGTGGCTCTAACGACGAGCTCTAGTTTTTCTTGAACATCGATACCTATATCGTTGACAACAGATATGGCTAGATCCATTCTGGTCATCATCTCGTCTTTGGCC
>Ga0207421_10007986_pt1 | contig 11107 bp, 10 predicted proteins | sample SodLakKL_010_SED_4_FD_187542 | JGI IMG/M metagenome (GOLD analysis project Ga0207421, IMG submission 187542) | Alkaline sediment microbial communities from Lake Tanatar, Kulunda Steppe, Russia - 8KL_010_SED (SPAdes) (version 2) | ecosystem: Environmental > Aquatic > Non-marine Saline and...
TGAAACATCAGGTAAGAAGACCGATATATCGCTGACCTGGATAGCAAAAACTACAGGGTGTATCGTGGCGCCAGCCAACCCCAAAGCACCAAAGATGTGATGTAAGGATTGGAAAGGTTTACCGAATATCTGATATACCTCTCTAACGAAGGGGGTTAATAAGACAGAGATCGCCAAAAAATAGAAACCGGTCAATGCGAAGAATCTGACGAAAAAGTTAAGATCGAAGAATTCTAGATCTGGTGAAGACAGGAACAATACTATAACCAAGATGTACAACCCGATTATCCCCGACAGAGCATATTTAGCTTCTTTTTTCACATTTATCCTCCTGATATCAACCGTTATAATATGATATAAAGATTTTCAATAAATCTACTTTAGCCATCTTGATGTCTTCTCTGACATACAGCAACGGCTGATTTTCGGTAACCTCACATCTTTGAAATAGAGAACCTAGAATAGTTACCCACTAATTATTTATCTTATTTTCAACTTTATAAAACGGATGAAATGGAGATTTGTCCCCAATTTCAAAAACCATCCGCGACTCGCTATGGCTCTAGAAGAAGTTCTTCTGAAAAAAGTTTCCAAGACAAAAACTCCGGTGATCAGATTCTGGGAATGGGAACATAAAGCGGTGACCATAGGGAGAAGTCAGAAAACTACCAACGAAGTAGACCTAGAACTTTGCAGGGATAAAAACATCGATGTTATCAGAAGACCCAGTGGAGGTGGGGCTATGTATCACGCTCCAGGAAACGAGATCGTTTACAGTATCATCGCTCCAAAGAACTATTTTCCCAACGATATCACGACGATCTATAGAAAAATATGCAGCCAGTTATCAAAAATTTTGACTGAGATCGATATCGATGCGTATTTCGTTGAACCTAACAGTATTTTCGTATCCCATGGAAAGATATCGGGTAATGCACAGAGGATAACAAAGGATTCAGTACTTCAACACGGAACCATACTTTATAGTCCCGATAAAGAAACTATGTTCTCAGTATTGAAAGAGTCTCTCCCTGACGGCAGATACATAAGTTCTAGAATGAACTCCGTTAAAGGGATCTCTGAAGTATCCGATATATCTTTCAAGGACCTGTATCAAGTTCTTAAAGAAGGTCTACTGGATGGAAAGGAACACTTTACTAAAGATATACAAAAGGATGAACTCACCGAGGCCGAGGAACTTGTATATAAAAAATATGGAAAAGATGGTTGGAATCTCAGTCCTTAGGGCCGTCTAAAGGTATCTTTTCTGGATTTTCTAGATATTCTATCAACGTGTTCATGAATTCAGCTACATCAGCCCCATCTATCACTCTATGATCGAAGGAAACGCTCAGATGCATCACCTTTCTTGGAACTATCTCTCCGTCGATTATCCTGGGTAGTTCTCTTATTTTACCAGTGCCTAGTACAGCAACGTTGGGCGGGTTTATTATCGGTACGCCGTAAGTCCCTCCCAAAGAACCATAGTTCGTTATGGTGAACGAACTGCCTTGTAGGTCGGCTAGATCTATCGTTCTCTCCTTAGCCTTCTCGACTAGATCAACGATCTCATCGTACAATTCGAACACACTTTTCAACTCGGCACGTTTAACCACAGGGACCATCAACCCATTATCTGTGGCCACTGCGATACCGATATTGTAATATTTCTTGACGATCACGTCTTCATGCTCTTCAACCAGTTCAGCGTTCAACAAAGGATTCTCTTTCAAAGCTTCGATGGTGGCTTTGGTAACGATGGGGAGGAAACTTAGACCCGATCCACTCTCTTCCTTCAACTCTTCTCTAAGTTCCCACAGTTCGGTTACATCCGCCTCATCCATAGACGAAGCATGAGGTGCTGTGTACATGGATTCGGACATCTTCTTACCTATGGTCTTTCTGATCCCTTTGTATTCTATGTGCTCGATATCCCCGTAAAAGTCGTGTTTCAATCTTACTCTTGGCGGTTCTTCCACCTCTTCGGCTTTTTCCAAATCTTCTTCGGTGATCCTTCCACCCGAACCGGTTCCTTCAACTTCGCTAAGATCTATACCTTTCTCCTCGGCCAGCTTTCTGATCCTAGGAGTGGCTTTGATCTCTTCGCCTCTATCTTTTGGTCTAGGCTTTGCTGGTTTCTCTATCTTATCAGGCTTTTCTTTTTTCATCTCCTCTTCGGGTATCTCCTCGCCTTCTTCGCCTACGACGATGATGACCTCTCCGACCTTAACTTCGTCTCCTTCAGAGACAGGTATCTTCAGGATCGTACCTGAGAAAGGTGATGATATATCTACGAGTGCTTTATCCGTTTCTACTTTACCTATATCTTGATCCTCTTCGACTTCGTCTCCTTCTTTGACACCCAATTCCACTACCGTGCCTTCAGTGATCCCCTCTCCGAGGTCCGGAAGTCTAAAAAAATCTACCATTCTATCGCCTTCCTGATCTTCTTGACGATCCTATCTACATCGGGCATGGCCCAATCCTCCATCTTATAGAGTGGGAATGGAACGTCGAAACCTGTAGCACGTAAGGGAGGGGACTTGAGACTCAGCAGTTCCTTTTTCACCGCTCTAGCAACAACTTCAGAACCAAAACCTAAAGTCCGAGGTGCCTCCTGAACAACGAGCAGTCTACCGGTTTTCCTGATAGATCCATGCACTGTCTCTTCATCATATGGATAGATGGTTCGCAGATCTATGACTTCAGCTGTTATCCCTTCATCTGAAACGTGATCAGCAGCCTTAACCATCTTAGGTACCATAGCTCCCCAACCTACGAGTGTGATGTCTTCGCCCTCCTGGACAACTCTAGCTTTACCGAGGTCCTCTGTGAAGGTATCTTCAGGAACATCTTGCTTGAAAGCTCTGTACAACTTTTTCGGTTCTAGAAAAACCACGGGATCTGGATCCCTTATACTCGATATGAGAAGTCCCTTAGCATCTTTAGGAGTGGATGGTATAACTACCTTCAAACCCGGTATGTGAGCTAAAACACTTTCAAAACTTTCTGAATGGTGCTCTAATGCTTTAACTCCACCTCCATAAGGGGCTCTTAAGACCATGGGGACGTGATATTGACCTCTACTCCTGTTTCTGTACCTGGAAGCGTGAGAACTCAATTGATCTAGAGCAGGCCACATGAAGCCCATGAACTGTATCTCAGCAACGGGTTTCAAACCATATAGTGCTAAGCCGATAGAAACTCCGACTATACCGGATTCTGCAAGGGGAGTGTCTCTTACCCGACCTTCACCGAATTTATCCAATAAGCCCTCGGTAACTCTGAACACACCCTCATTAACACCGACATCCTCACCGAGTACCATCACTTCTTCGTCACTTTCCATCTCTAGGTGAAGAGCGTTATTTACCGCTTGTACGATGTTCATCTCGGTCATGGGAATCCCCCCTTTATCTCGACCTCTTCTTCTTCGATCTCCTTCTCCTCCAGACTTCTCTTAAGGTATTCCATCTGTTCTTTCAGATCTTTAGGCATCTCGTTGAACATGTGCTCGAACATCTCTTCGACAGAATGTTCCTCGATATTTTCGGCAGCCTGTACAGCTTCGTCGATCTTTTTCTGGGCTTTTTTCTCCAGTTCCTCCTGCCATCCCTCGGTCCATATCCCTTTATCCTCTAGATACTTACGGAAACGTTTCAGTGGATCTTTGTCCTTCCAACTATCTAGTTCTTCTTGAGTTCTGTACCTAGTGGGATCGTCGGCAGTGGTATGCATACTCAGCCTGTAAGTCAAGGCTTCGATGAGTGTTGGTCCTTTGCCTTCTCTAGCTCTGTCTAGTGCACTTTTTGTAGCTTGGTATACCGCTAAGACGTCATTTCCATCTACATAGATACCTGGAAAACCATAAGCATTTGCTTTTTGTGCGATAGTCTCGGCGCCTGTCTGCTTTTCAAGAGGGACACTGATCGCCCACTGGTTATTTTGACAGAAAAATACAACAGGCACACCTAGAGTCCCTCCAAAATTCAATCCCTCATGGAAATCACCTTCTGAGGTAGCTCCGTCTCCAAAGACAGTCAAGACGGCTCCTTCATCTCCTTTGATCTTAATGCCCCAAGCTAGACCTACCGCATGTGGTACTTGTGTGGAAACCGGAACCGCTATAGGTAGATTGTTCACACCTTCCGGTATTTCATTACCCCTAACGTCACCCATAAAATACTGGTAGTTCTTTTCCAGTCCGATGCCTCTTTGAAGATAACTTCCCAGTTCTCTAAAAGCAGGAACGAACCAGTCTTTGTCACCGATGGCCATGGAAGCACCTATTTGAGCCGCTTCCTGTCCTTCGATGGGAGCGAAAGTCCCCATCCGACCCTGTCTCTGTAGTTTCAGTGCCTTTTCATCGGCCTTTCTTGCGTAGAACATCCACCAATACATCTCTTTCAAAGTATCCTCATGGATATCAGGTTCATCCCCTACAAGTTCTCCATCCTTATCAAGTATTTGAATAAACTCTGGGCCCTCCGGTTCGTAGGTCCCTACTCCCATCCTTTCACCTCCTCATCGAGTTCTTTTCCTTTTGCCCATTTCTTTATAGTTTTATATGAACTAGAACCACAGATATATTCGTTGGTCTCTTTGTTAAAAAGGAAAGGGACTCCGATACATCTTTCTTCTGCATATTTCATCATCAAAGATTGATTGTTCGAATCATGCCAAACCTCGTACTTCTCAACTTCTATATCCTCTTCGTCTTTGAGCCTATCCAATCTTTCTTTGATCTTCTGACAATCGGGACATTCTTCCCCATAAAACAATATCAACTTCTTTTCTTTAGACAAGTTTATCATACCTCTGTTCAAATATAATGTAAAAAGACTGATTAATATTTTGCCGTTATATTTTCAAAAAATGGTTGTTAAAAGTTTCATTGGCCTCTCAACGCTTTCCTTGCAGTTTCTATCTCATCCTTTACCGTGTCCAAGATTATCCCCATCTCTAACTTCTCACTACCGAAGGGTTGACTGACTATATTGGCTGCCAGGAACCCCATGTCGATCTCATCATTGCACAGGATCGTGGAGTAAACGGGAGAACTCTCAACTCCAAAACCTCCTATAGAGATATCTCCATCAGTGAAGTAGAACCAGGGTTTTTCGAGATTTGCAGGGACCATGAAATTTTGAGTCTGATACTTTCGTTTCCAATCATCATATTTACCGGGACATTCGACTACCGTATCTTTCAAAGTTTCGTTGAGTAGAACGTCGATAAAGAATTCACCTAACCACCTCACTTCTTTGGATTTGGGATTGTCGTGTACAAGTATCACTTTTATGAATTTAGTCCCAGGTAAAGTCAAATATCTTATGGAGAACTTTTGCCCTCGTAGGGCATCCAGCTTTTCTATGGTCAGATCAACTTTTACACCTTTCCAAACTCCGTCACTGAATCTTTCGGATGAAACATCTTCTATCTCGTAAAATTCTTCCAGATCATCTGGAAGTATCAATCTGGGCTCTATCCCACCTATATGATTTTCAAAGTACATCTTTGGTCCCGGTTCTGGGAACCTGTCATCGAAGTAAGTGTTGCCATCAGAATCTACAAGTCGTATCAGATTACCGCCAAAACCATCGAGAACATCGAACTGGATCTCTCCGTTATCAACGTGCAGGACTTTATTACCTTCTTTGGTCTCCTCTTCGACCGTTACTTCATCGTTCCCGACAACGATCACCGGCAACTCAAAATCTAGTTCGAGTTCACCGCTGAAATGAACCCATATAGTATCAACACTATTCGACGGTTCTTCGGATACCTCGATATCAACTTCTAATTCCAGAAGTTGTTCATCATCTTTTTCAGATATCTTTATCTTACCTTCTCCGCTGCTGAATGAACAGTTGATGTAATCGGGGGATTTAATCGTATATTCTCCGGGCATCGGATAATCTACGACTTTATCAACGATCACCTTTCTTTTTGACAGACTACCTGCTTCAATTATATTATCGTCAAGTCTAACCTCGATGTGCTTTCTTCGTTCTTTTCCGTATACACGTTCGTATTGACTGAACTCCCTTCTTCCAACCAACCTGTTCCAAGTATCTCTGAAAGAATTCAAAGACGATTTTTTAACAAGCAACCATAGATGAGCGGTCTCGAAACTTTCACCGGGTTCGAGTTTTTTAGTTATGCTTTTCAACTCACTGAGCTGACCTCTTGCCGATATTATCTTTTTTATGTTCTCTTTATCCCATATCAGACCGGATACCGTTCCATCAACTATATCCTCATAGGCAGTCCAAGTTTCTTTCCATCTTTCAGGTTCCGTAGGCATCATTGTTACTGATAACATATCCGTACCAGGAGGACTTTCGATGATCTCATCGCCAAGTGGCGTGAATACTTTTGCCTTACTTTGATAAGGTTCAACATCAAAACCCCATATTCTAGGCATGGTCTGAGCTGCTGCTTTTAAGGATCTATCACCTACATTCTCCAGTTCTGACCAGAATTCTACTTCTGTTGAGTTCCTTTGGATCCGCACATGCTTTTTCATGACTAAACTTGGCTTGTGCAGGCTTTCTACCTGAAGTAAAAGATGAAGTCCTTTTTTATCATCTACAACTTCGTGATCGTACTTCAAAGTCGAATCTTGAGTCCTGCCAAAGGGCGGACCGATCCATTGACTCAATTCGAACGGTAATTTAGAATCTCTACCTGCTTCGTTAACTGTAACATTTCCGCCTTCCAACTCCACTTTCACCTTAACTTCATTATTTACCAGATAAACCTCGTTTTCCTTCTCAGAGAAAGAGAGTAGTCCTTGAACATCGTTCACAAGGGGATGCCTATAGGTTTCCATAGGGAATAAACCATGCTTCTTTCGTATAGATGGTGTCAATTCTATATACTTAACATCCTCCTCATGAAAATCCAAATTGACCGTTAAACCGATGCCACCGTTTTCATTCTTTTCTAACTTGAAATCTTTCTTACCCTCTTCCCCATCTATCTTAAAACTGACCTCGCCTTTTAGAACTCGTTCAGTATTGTTTTTGAGATCGAAGTTTATCTTTTTTTCTTTACCAGAAAATAAGTAGTACATATCTCTCGTACCATCTATCTCGACAGCCGGTTTGATCTTGCCCCCAGTCGTGAGTAAGAATTCATTATCATCTATCTTCAAAATCGTTTCGATGGATTGAGTAGATTTATGCGTAGACTGATATGTTTCAGCTTCTTTGTCTACGATAAATTCACGAGATAATGTTTTGGACGTTCCCTTATCCAAAGTAATACATCTAGGAAAATCATCTTTGAATTTCAATCCCTTGAAAGGTTTTACATCTAATTCTACCTCTTTGTCTTCATCTGTATGGTTCTTGAACTCGATGGAATAACTGTTCTCAATACCCATGTAGATCTCGTGAGTATCAACTTTGGCTTTTATAGTGAATCTCTCATCATCTAATTTTCTACTTATACCTGTGATACCCCATCCATACCGATCGATATCGACTTCCATCCAATCGTCTTGATCTTCAAATCTATATCGATAAATCTTCATTCCGTCAACTGTCATATCATTGGATTCCTGTTTTAACTCCCTGATCTGATATTCGTACCAATCCTCATGTACATCGAACCATTCCTTAGTAAATTCATTCTGATGAAGCAATGGAATATAATCCTGCATGTAAACAGATGTTCCAGGTACCCAAAACATCCCGATTTTTTTATACAGCGGCATGGCTGCCAGATTGCCTGACCAAGTATGTAGATCAACTCTTTCTATACATTCCTCAATAGCCCTCTCTATTGATCTCAACAGAAGACGTTTACCGAACTTTTTACCTTTTGCTTCTTGAATAACTCCGATGAGTCCGATGTAAGCAGCATCTTTATCTCGCCAATGTGGTGATAGTTCGCAGAAACCCATAGGAGTACCGTTTTTATCAAAAGCTACAAGATCAGCTATGGAGGAACTCTCGTCAAACCAATCCCTGATCCTTTCCCCGTCGAAAGGTATGCTTCCACCAAAACCTCCTGGCCATGACTCCTTAAATTTGTTGAACACCACCGCTAAGTCCTCGGCCATGGATGACTCGTATTCTACGATTTTACCTTTATATCTGCTCACGTCTTTAACCATTTCCAAAGTGGAAATATGAACTTGGATATATGTTTATTGTCTTTAGAAATTCCAATAATCTCTAGATATACATGTTCTAACGTCCTCTAAACGAACTAGATCTCTCGGATAAGGAAAGAAAAAGCTTTGGTCCTTCAGGTTTGAGTCTTTAAATCTCAAAAGCCATGTATACAGTATCGATAAAGGTACGTTCAAGGATGTATTACCTTTACTGTAATCCTCCAACGATTCTTTGAAAAAATCTATCTCATCCTTATCTATCATATCTTTAAAGACTTGAAACAATTCATCCATTATCTGTATCTTAGATTCACATTGTGGAGCTTGGTTGAACAATTCGTAAAGAAGGGCTTCGTAACGATCGTAGAGTTCAAAAACTTCATCATTCTGTTTCAATACTTCATCCATCTTATTATAGAGTTCTTCATCGTATGACTTGAAAAGTAATCTATTGTGGTCGTGGTATTTTTTCAATCTTTCAAGATCCTGGGATCTTTTTTGTTCTCTAAAATCTGCGAAAGCATAAATTTTAGTGAGGAAGTGCTCCCTTATTTGATAATTCCTTAACCTTCCCTCGGTCTCTATAGCTTTTCTCGGATGACGTTTTAAAACCTCGTTTCCAAAAAATCCTGCACCTTTTCCCCTTGTGGAATGATCGTCGATACCAGTGTATATCCTGGTTTCTTTCAACCCGCAGGACGGCGATTTACTTTTGAGTATGAAACCATCCACATCTGAATTTTTTGTCAAAAAATCTTCAGAGTAATCTAACATCTCTTTGGTAAAATCCTTACCGGTATAGGGCTGTACTAACCTTTTCTCTTCACCGTCTGATACCAATCGTACCGGATCTCTTGGTACACCTAAACCGATCTCCGACTCTGGACACACGGTTATAAAGTCTACATAGTCCCTCATCTCTTTTACTTCATCCGATGAGATGATCTGACCATTGTACCTACAATTTTCAAATCCTATACATCTACTGACAACGACTTTCGGTTTGACGAATCTATCCGGACTATCGTTCACAAACTTTCTTGACATGCTTCAACATCTCCTTTTTACCCTCTTCATCGGCATAACCTTTCCCTTTGAATTTGATATATCCATCTTCATCGATGAGGAAAACGTAACCATAATTTGTATCAGCTATCCCTAACTTTTCTTTGAATTCCGACGCATCGCCGTAGTGAGTACCGACAAAATCATGCTTTTTCTCCGGGATCCCTGATCTCATTCCTCCGTCGATGAACCCTGAGAATATCTTCCAGAAATTACTTTCAATGATCGGAAGTTCGTAAATCTCTTTCCCTTGACAAAGTTCTTCGAAGTAGTTCATCCATGAATCCAGCATCCCCTGGGCCTCTCTAACGAATGCAACACCTATCAATACCACTTTTCCTTCAGCATCATCCGGTAGAACCAATTCTTTGCCAGATAATGTTTCAACTTCTATCTTTGGAAATCTTTGTTGGCTCATGGATCATCACCTTTATTTTCATACACCTTCCAAAATAGAGGGAATACTCACTACATTATCAAGGTTTTGATTTTTTAGTTATCTATAAATAGGATGATAACAGTGTTAATATCAGAGAGTGAGAGTTATGAAATTCAGTGAAATCGGTTTTAAAAGACCAATTAATAGTTTAATCTTATATTTCACATTGATGATGGCTTGGTTCTCAAAGAAAAGTGGTGATGAAATGATCACTGGAGAAATTCCTGTGATAGATAAAAACATCCCTAAAGATACGAAAACTGCTACGTTCTCCATGGGATGCTTCTGGGGTCCGGATGCTCTTTTCGGATCTAAAGACGGTGTTGTCAGGACACGTGTGGGATATGCTGGGGGAACTAAACAGGATCCGACCTATAGGAGTTTAGGAGACCATACCGAAACGGTCCAGATAGACTACGACCCAGAGAAAATAACTTATAGCGATCTACTCGATATCTTTTGGAACAATCATGATCCTACTACCCGAAGAACGATACAGTACATGACGATGATCTTCTATCACGATGAGGAGCAAAAAAAGTTAGCTGTCAAATCTAAAAAGCAGATGCAAGAAAGACTCGGTAGGGATGTGAAAACCGAGATCGAAGAGTACTCAAAGTTCTATCTAGCTGAAGACTATCACCAAAAGTATCAACTCAGTAGAAAACGCTCATTATACAATGCTTTCAAAAAAATATATCCAGATATCCAAGACTTCGTGGATTCAACTGCAGTGGCTAGAGTTAACGGGTTGGTATCGGGAAAAGGAGATATCGATATTGTAGATAAACTGGGTTTAAATGAGAAAGGAAAAGAGCTTATTCGTAAAACCTTTACAAGATCTGGAGGTGCTTAATAAATGGATAAAGATTTTAAAAAACCATCTGATGAAGAACTAAAAAAGAAACTAACTCCCAAACAGTACGAGGTTACACAGAATAAGGGAACGGAACCCGCTTTTCGGAACGAATACTGGGACAACGAGGAAGATGGGATCTATGTGGATGTTGTATCGGGAGAAGTACTGTTCAGTTCTAAAGATAAGTTCAAATCTGGGAGTGGATGGCCGAGCTTCAGTAAACCCCTAGTAGATGAAAATATCGTAACAGAGAAAGAGAGCGGTCTATTCGATAACAGAACTGAAGTGGTCAGTAAACATGCTGGTTCTCATCTTGGTCATCTGTTCGATGATGGACCGGAACCCACGGGTAAACGGTACTGTATGAACTCGGCTGCACTTCGTTTCATACCAAAAGAGGATATGGAAGAGTGGGGTTACGGTGAGTACCTGGACATCTTTGAATAGTTACTCATTCAAACCTAGTAGCTACAAAGTCTATTATCACACCGTAAGCTATACCTGCAAAGAGGCTGGGCCAGTCACGAAATTCGCTGGTAAATGTGATAGCTAAAGACACTATAAGACCGAGTAACAGTCCTCTAAGGATGAAATTCTTATTAGAGTCTACGATCTTGAT
>Ga0207421_10007987_pt1 | contig 11106 bp, 18 predicted proteins | sample SodLakKL_010_SED_4_FD_187542 | JGI IMG/M metagenome (GOLD analysis project Ga0207421, IMG submission 187542) | Alkaline sediment microbial communities from Lake Tanatar, Kulunda Steppe, Russia - 8KL_010_SED (SPAdes) (version 2) | ecosystem: Environmental > Aquatic > Non-marine Saline and...
GCCCCAAACTTTAACTTACTCGTCTAAGAACTGGCCTGCGTCTGCTGGGGGAAGAACTTCTTTCACATTGTTCCTCTTTTGTCCCTCATAAGGACGCACGTTTACTTTCACACGACAAGGCATACCAATTGCGGTACCCTCCTCAGCGAATTGCTTCGGAATAAGTTTACCTTTTGCCGCATCGGGCACAACTCTTGCAAGAGTCCGCTTGAACTGACTCTGGCCTCTTTTGTCGTGCAATGTGGTATGGTAAAATAACAGCCTGTTTTCGTATTGCGGATCTACTACACGAAATACCCAGGTTATCATAGGATTACCGCTTCTCTGGGACATTCCAAAGTCGGTATTATCTACAACACAATCGTACACTCCTGGGGGCATCGCTTCAAACGTTGGTGCAGATTCATCCACCTCGTCTAAATCGATTACCATACCATCTGCTTCTGTCTCTTCACCCATACTTACTTGAGCATCAGGGTTTAAGAAATCATTTTTATCTTCAGCCAAAAGAAACACCTCCATTAAGATTTAGGCATCAGTCTAAGTTTAGACAGATTTGCCATAGTAGGATCGTCTACGAACCTATCTTTAAAGTCCGCAAACCTATTCTTTGCTTTAAAAGTCTGTCCTGGTTCCAACCACAAACGACGGTGCATTCCACCCCCTTCAGTAGGTGCTGCTACAAGATATCCTACGACATCGAAGAAACCTTGTGCTTCATTAGCTAACTTTCCAGGCAGTAGAGGATGATGGTGAAATCTCTTCTGATGGTCCTGTTCGTTTGCTTGAGCACATACAATAATCGTATGCATCGGCAGATCTCGGAATGAACGAATTAATAAACGAATCATCTCCGCTGATTTGCTCCAGTCCTGCCACTCAGGTGCTTCCGGAGCCATATCTAGAGCCCATTCACCAATTTGTACCCCTAACAGTCCATACATGCAATACTTCTGTACCTCGGTTAAGGTATCAATAATGACTGTTCGATACATTGTAGGCTCCTTTATAGAATCCTCCTCTACCCCTTTCAAGATTGCTTCCAACTCAATCAATCTTGCTTTAGCAGCTTCATCTTTGTCGTCTTCCCACTGATCGCGATGTTTACAGTGAATACGTAAATACTCATGTACCCTAGCAAACTGTGAGAAATCAGAGATATCGACTATGTCTAAATCCATATGCCTGATAGATTCATCTCCCGCCTCAATATTAAGGAACAAGACGTCTTTCATCTCTGGTACTTCCGAGGCGCTTGCCGCTAGAGTAGTCTTACCCGTGCCGTAATCACCGTAGAACATCCAGTTACCGTAACGCTTACGTTGCTTCGAAGACTCTATCGAAAAAGCAGGTTTAGCCTTTCGAACTGCTGATTCTGAAGGAGTCCCCGTCACTGGTTTCACTTTCGGTGTTTCCGTTGGGCCATTTGATGCGTTTTCGCCAACTTTCGTCACTATGGTGTTCCTCCTTTCGCTTATAATTTTGTTCTATGTATTCCTCCCAGTCATCTCCTTCATCCATCATGAGACAAACTGAACGAAAATCACAATCCCAAGCACAGTCCCTAGTAGGGTTCGGATACATTACAGTATCAGGATTCACCATTTCCTGTGCTTCTGCCACAATACTACGATATGTTGCTTCTTTAGCGTATTGATTACGCGTGACTACATCTGAACGTATGTACTCATCACCTTCCACAGTCTCCAAACTAGCAAAATGGTTCAGACATTCTACATTCTTATCGGGAAAATCACCATCAGGATACAACTCTAATAACGCTTCTCGATACAATGAATGCGTTGTCTTCTGCTGTTTGTTCGCGGATATACCTCCAGTTTTAAGGGGTGCGGGAGGCTGAGGCGTCTTCTTCGCAAACTGTGAGTACACCATACCTACAACTTCCCGCTGATAATACTGCTCCGCTGCCCAAACGTACGTGGAAATCTGCGGATCATTTGCCATTTTGTTCCAATCGATACTTGCGGCGGTCTTATAATCCTGTGTAAACCATTCTTTGTACTCGTTCTCAACTATACGGTCGATAGTTCCCCGGTATATTACAGGTTTATCAGCTTTTACTTCGGTTAATTCTAATGCGAAACGTGTTTCCAATAAAGGTTTACCGTCTAACCACACTGTTTGGTATAAATCTCTACGAGGTAACCATCTTTTGTAATGCTCAAACATTCCCATTCCCAAAGCTATGATATCTTCTGCTTCTTCAGGACGCTCGGATTCTCTAAAAGCGTGAAAATATGCTTCAAGTGCTAATACAGGATCTCCGAATAGATTATAGCCATGATAATCTTCGAGAGCAAAGTGAAAACCTGTACCGAACCAAAGGTGAATATTCGGTCTCTCATCCTTTGGCACTAAGTGTCTTCCCATTGGAGACTGAAAATACCATTTCCGTCTGCACCGTTTAAAGAAGTTGCGGTTACTAGTAGTTATTTCGTAGAACTCTTCTGTCACTTCTTAGCCGCCTCCTTTCTACGAGCATGAGGAAAATACTGCTCCCATGTCGATTTATACACTTTACCGTTCACAATATTATGAACATGAACAGGTGTAATGTCAAAATGATTAGCAATATCTTGAACAGCAGCGCCTTCGAGAAACCATTCGTATATGGTTAATATCTGATCATCGTTTAACATGCATTTCCCTCCCCGCTTTAATTTTCGATTATAATTAATTATAAACTATTTTAAAAAAATTTACAAGGGTTGAAAAATAAAATTATTATTTCCACCCTAGTGCTTCTGCAACAGCTGATAAAGGAGAAGTAGTCTTCTGTAAAAAGGTATATATCGCTCCAGGAGCATATGAATACGTACGATCCTTAATATCGAAAAACCTAACAATTGCATGTCCGTCTTTAAAGTCCTCTAATTTACCCGTTCGTTTAAGATACTTATCACGTACAAGATCACCTATCATAAGTCTCATTAGATTCACCTCCTTTGGAGACGTTCTACCATCATATCGACGTCTAAAGACCAACCTTCTGCCATTGTGTTTTCGTCTAGACGTTCAATAATAGCCTCGTCTATAGTATCTTTGAAGAGCAAATAATATATATGTACCGGATCTGTTTGTCCCATGCGATGTAAACGACTTTCCGCCTGAGTATTCTGTATCGCTGACCACTCTGCTCCTACAAAGAAGGCCTTACTCGCCGAAAAGGCGTCAAACGACATACCCGTCGCGATTGTGAACGCCAATACTTTATTGGTACTCTTGCTCCTTTGGAACGCTTCTGCAACCTGTATCGCGTCTCCCTTCATTTGCCCGTGGATTTTGTACACCGGCCTCCCCTGTGGTTTTAAAGCCTCCTCTATATACGCTAAAGCCTCACGAAACGGAGTACAAATGACTACAGGCTCCTCAATATCCTCTAACATTTCCACAAGTGTGTCCAACGCCGTACCGCGCTGTGGGATTCCTAGGAGTGCGGGGCATGTGAGGAGTTGACGCAATCTCATAATAGTTGTTGCTTTATTAGGGCATGCAATTACTTTATCATCTACCTCTAGCAAATCGTGCTCCGCGAGTCTTTCGTACCACGTCTTCTGCTTCCCCGCAAGCTCTAAGTAGATAGGCTGACGCTGCAAGGGTGGGAGCTCCTTGAGCACCTCGGCCTTCGTGCGCCGGATGACGAATGGCGCTATGAACTTCTTAAAAGCCTGACTATCCTTAGGACGGGGCTCAATAGAGTATCCAAACTCGTCCCTGATAGTGATACAGTGCTCGTTCACAAATTTCCAGAAGCTCGGGAAACGCTGGGGACTCGAGAGATGCAAGGGAGCCCAGAGATCCTGGGGACCCTTACGAACCGGAGTACCAGAGAGAAGAAAGAGATTGTTGGAATGGAGCCTCGCGAACTTTTGGTAGGTCTTTGACTTTCTATTTACGAGACCTGCTTTATGGTACTCATCACAAATGATTATATTCCAGTTAGCCTTCCAAGCATATACCTCTTCTACCATAGGATAGGAGAGGATTAAGAAGTCTGGACGTTCTTCGAAGTATTGCTCCCATAACTTCTTTCTTTTATTAGGGGGCGTTTTTCCTGAAATAACGAAAGAAGTACCTGCTTCCCACTTTTCTATCTCTTTTACCCAAGTTCCTAAAGCAAAGCCTGGCGCAAATACTAAAATCTGGCGAGGCGACGTAGGGGCTAGTTTTAAAGACGCTGCAAGAGTAGATAGTGTCTTACCTAGTCCAGGATGATCTGCGAGAATCACCCGCCTCTGGCGACACATTTGTTCAACAGCTTCTCTCTGGTACTCTCTAAGTTCCATTAGCTTACCTCCACATACTCCATAGTAATCTGCAAGAAGTCATCGTAAGACTCCGCGTTAAATCCTCTATGCTGATACTCTTCAACCAAATCAGCATATCCTTCTCTACTTAGCGCAGCGGATACTCTTCCCATAATGGCAAAAGCGTTACCATCTAAACCTACTAATTGCACTTCAACATTCGTTTTAGCCATATTCACCAATCCTTTCCTAAAAACTACGGCACCGCGCACGATCCCCCATGTCGGCTTACTCTCCTCGTTCGAATGTTTCCTTCTCGGCCTTCGTTAATTGTCTAATAAGTAACACGGAAGAAGAACGCATATTCACAATAGAAAGCGTCTTCGTAGCACTGTGTTCGAACACGATGCCCCATTCGTTATAAGATATATACTTTCCTATTTCCTTCATATAACCTACGCCAGGACTATCATACTCTACGGCAATGGTTTCTCCTTCTTTAAATGGTACTCCCAATTTTACCAATCCCCTTATTAAACAGTAAGTAGTAACATCCGTGTCTTATAGCATCATTAGCATGAGGTTTGCCTTTGTAATACATCTTCCACATTCTTAATTTATCATTAGTCACGAACTGCTTACTACTTGCCATTTGTAATATGTCTGCAGCGCCTCTAACAGCGCACAGAGCCTGAATAGCTCCTATGAGTTTAGGAGTATGCAGGGCTTCCCAGGAGTGTGATTTAGCCTTGTGAGCATACACTCTATAGTCTTCAATAACTACGAACGAAGGATTTGTCATACGAAAGAGCATCTGCAATTCTGTTACAGCTGTTACAACCTCTTTATGTTTATTGGTTTGTCCTGCATCAACCAGAAGACCATACTCAAACAAAGCCCATCCTGTAGTCTCACCAGGATCTAGTGCGAGAACTCCAAGAGGAGCTTGCCAGTCCTTGCCTCTAACTTTCTGCAAGAGACTCTTAAACTCACTCATCCTCTTCCTCCCGACCTTCCCATTCATACTCCTCGGCACATTCGAGCATCGCTTCAGCTCTAATTTCCTTTTGTTCCCCTTCAGGAAGTTGTTGCAGAGCGTTCTCGAACACATCTTGGAGCACCAGTATAGCTTTATACAGGTCACGTATATCTAACGCTGTATAGCAGAACGCTTCTTCTTTCTCATTACAGAACCCTACTACCGCAAATTCATCGAACACCTTTTTATACTGGAATTCATATTCTACTGTACACTTTGCATCTACCTTATTAGAATCGGTTAATTTAGAGAACCCAGACTTTTTCCCCATTTATTGCCCTCCTTCTACTTCTTTTACTTCTTTTACTTCTACTACCTCTTGTTTCACGTCGCTACCATCCTTAGGACGCGATAAGTTGCATTCACTGCACGTAATTCTAACATTCTCTAGTTCATCTTTGCCACCTTCTGCGATAGGAATGATGTGGTCTTTATGAGCATTGCGTACCCTCTCGATGGTTACTCCACAAATACCACACTTGAGCTCACCATCTTCAGTACACTTCGTAACTACTTCCCAAAACTCATAAGGTTCGCCAGATTGATCCTTAATGCGCTTCCTTCTTCGCGCGTGGCTCTCCTTCATCACTTCCTTACCTTTCTTTGTCTGTTGGTAATTCCGGTCGTACTCTTTACGACGTTCAATATTGTCACGATAGTAGTCTTTATAGAACTGCTTACGAGCTTCCTTCTCCTCCTCAGTCAGTTCTAATTCTCCTGCTTCCTTCCTTCGCCAATAGCTGGCCTTAGCCTGCATCTTTTCACATACCTTGCAGGTATATGTATGTCCGTCAGGAGACGCACTCCGTTTACTAAACTTCTCTATTGGCAATTGAGGACCCTCAGGATCATGACAAGCATTACCTTTGTTACATATCTTACTCTTGAGTTTCTCAGTCACGTATAGTACCTCCTTTCTAGTCATTAATGGTCAGTGTAGAAACCAAAACCACGTTTGCATCGATAGTTAAAAAGGCTCCTTTTGGACCATTTGCTGAGAAAGCAATAGTAGTACCGTCTTCAGCTTCTAGTGTGAACCTATTAGGACCTGTGATAACATTAAACCCTGCCTCAAAGAACTTCTGCTTAACTTTATGCATTATTGCCCCATTCATTTCTTCCATATCCATACTTATCACCTCACTTAAAGTATACTTGTACAACCACCATAATCACAGTAAAACCCAAGGCTCCTGCGAGATACACGGGACTCTTCTCCGCAATAAAGCCAAGGGTTGATATAAGCACTACTAAAGCACAGAAAATCTGTATAGCTAACAACATAAGTATTCTCCTCTCGTAGTGTGTCGTATTTTTCATACAAAAAGAAGAGGGGCAGTTTCCCACCCCCCTTTACTCAGGGAGAAAATTTAGAATGTATCTTCCTCGTCTGCTACGTCTTCGTCTGCTTCTTCCTTATCTTCGCGGGTTGCCATCCATACTACTGAGTAATCACAACCTGCGAGGTCAGCAATCTCCCGACGTGCAAGACCTTCTGCATACTTCTCGCGGATGAAATCGACCCGAGGAACTTGTTCTCCGGTATCAGGATGGGTAATCATTACCTTACCACCATGAGCCGCCTTACTACCTTCCGGAGGTTCAATATCTTTAGTAGCGCTGTAAACAGCACCGTAGGATGTTTCAAAGTGTGCTGCAATCTCTCTACGAGTCCAACCGTTAGCGTACAGATCCTCCATGGCTTGCTTGCGAGGCATTTGTTCCTTGGTTTCAGGATGCTCTACTATGGGAGAGCTTTTACCTCCGCCTCCACCTTCAGGATGTGCTGCGTTAAACATGTTTGCGGTGGCAGAGAAGACTACGTTGTACTTTACATCCAATTCCTCCGCAATCTCTTTCCGGCTCCGATCCTTCTGGAACTCTTGACGAATATACCCTGCCCTGCTTGTGGGTTCGCCATTGTCAAGCGTGTAAGTCTTTGTTTCTTCAGTCATAACCAATCTCTCCTTTCAATTTTTTATTGTAACTTAATTATAAACGCTTTCAACTTTTTTATCAATGGTTATATTTAAAAAAGTTTTTGTGACCACATTTTTAACCATGTGTAACACCACTACGCTGTCTTCTTGAGGAAGAGCTCTGACGAATCGTCTCACTAAATTGGTACTCCTCTTTATAACCTCTAGTTTCTCCTGAACCGCTGAATTCTACTCCTAGGAAACACTGGGTACTAACTCCTCTAATTTGTCTAGGAGCCTTTATTACACCTACAGCGCCCATACGTCTTATGAATTCGTGGTGATTCACCGGTTTTATGTGATGGTCTTCACACCACGCATGGTAAGTATTATAAAGACTGCCAACAGTTAAAGTAGTTTCAGAACCTTTATGTCCTACAGATAATAATACGTCATCAAAGAAGGCGATTACGGAATCATTCTCAATACGATACTGTTTCGCTGCAACCTGCATAACATTACCTTCACTGAACTCTTCAATATTATACAGTCTTCTTAAACCTTCGACGCTCCAATGTAACAGAGCACTAAGGGCTTCAGGAGTATCCATTACCCGCATAAGTTCCCTCTTAAAGCGTGTATCCGTCTTAAAGCGCTGTGGAAACTCAATAAATCTCCACCTGCTATACCACCCTTCACTTCTATCACTACTTCGTGGTAAAGCGTTAGCGGAAAACATTAATCTTGCAGTAGGATGAAAATGGAAACTCTTGCCGTGCTTATACTCTGCACGTATAGTATCTCCACTAATTAGAGATTTAACGGTAGAAGTCTCATTCATATACTTATTATCGATATCCGCACATATATTAATCAGTTTATCAATTAACTGAGTAGTTTCAAACCTTTCTCCTAAATACGGCAAAGGTACGAAAGATATGTAAGGATTGAATAATTTAGAGACAATATCCAAAAACAACGACTTACCATTACTTCCCCCTCCGTACAAGAATACCGCCGTTCTAAAACTACAATCAGGGATTAGACAGTATCCAATGTACTCCTGTAGGAAATCGCGGGTCGCTTCATCAGGAAGCCACTGTGCAAGACAGTCTTGCCACTTCTCATAGGCCTCGGTGTTTTCTGCTTCGAGATCCCACATAGCCGGTAGTTTCACTGTGCTATAGGTATCGGGACGCCAATCCTTTAGTTCTAAGGTTTTCCAATCGAGTACGCCATTTTGGACATATATATTATCTAAATCAGGGTGTTTACCAACATCAAATAGCTCATCGTTTACAGGATCAGCTAAATACTCCTTTAATGCGTACATAACCTCGTTTACATGCTTTTGACTATCCCAGCTCTCTTCTTTGTCTACAAGCGCTTTACGAATGGCTCGTTGAACATAAACCGGCTCAGTTGTTTGCCAGGGGCCTATCAAAGCATCACACGTATAGAATACTCCTCGTCCCACACAAAAACGCCATTCAACATTCTGTAGCTTCTGTTGTTCCACAAAGTGCTCTGCGAACGTTATGGGTCGGAGTACGGGACGTGCTTGAGCTCCTTCGCCTTTCTTAAAGGAAGCCTGCTTTGCAAGTTCTGACGCATGGAGGTTCTCTACCATCACCGTAATCTCTTGGTCGGGCAGAGGGGGTACACAATTCTGCTCGTTCCATGTGCGCAAGAAGCTAATGATCTGCTCTTTAGGAATGTTGCGCCGCGCTATAAGCGAACCTGCAAGCTTGGTGAGACCATCGTTGCGCTTGCCTTTCTCGAGACGCGTCTGCCAGTCCTCGGGGGACACGGTAGATGCGGGGGTTGCACTATCGCCGCCGTGTACCAATAGGATAATATTCAAGAGCCATTGTGGAGCCGGCGCTAAAATTTGTTCATCGGGATGTCTTGTCCAGGAATAGATTCTGCCACTTGGATGAATACTGGGAGGCATGGTAGTATGCTGTCCTGTGGCTAGGAACGCTAACTCTCCATCCTCCCCTTTCATTGCTTTCTTCTTTGATTCCGCACCTTCAGGAAGCTCATATATTAACCTTCTACCTTTACCCGTATCGAACTCCCAAGTTGGTGGTAATACGCCTTTCGAATGTTCTTGTAATAACTCTTCACCTATTTCGCCATCTACGTCAATACCTACTAAATTATACTCGCTGTCCGAATCACCAAGGACCAGACCGATGTTCTGGCTCGGCCACTGGCTATACCATTGTTCTATTTCGTTTTCTGTTGGTACTCCACGTTCCGTCCACTTGGGCAACAGAGGAGCTTTACCTGGTGCTTTACATGCCTCTAGATGTTTGCTTCCCATCCCACTATGATCATGCGAACACACTGGTAAGATGGGAAGCTTCATCTGTACATACTCTAAGGCGGCCTCCTTCATTGCCTCTGGAGTTGTTAATTCAGCCAACCTGTGTCACCTCGCCTTCGATGACACATTCCTCCGCGTTTTTGTCAGGGTGAATTCGAACAAAGTTCGGATGTCTAAATTTACCATCACGCGTCATTTCCATAAATTTTATTTCCATAACTTGACCAATATATGTATCGGAATCTTCTGTAAACTGTCTTCGGGTAGTTTCATCTATACCCGTACAGGAGCCCAAGTAAACTAAATTACCCTGAGAGTTGTACTTGCCGAAAGCGATACTACCTATCCAACCATAATGATAATGTTTCGATACAGGTTCGCCGTCTTCCCAATAAGGCCAGTTTTCGTAATCTGTCCCTGAATATTTCTTCTCCGGCGGTTCGAACCCCATAATCACAACATCATCAGTACCACTTACTTTAAGTTTGACCCAATTGTCCATAGGTCTCTTACCTACAATATATATTCCGTGGATAAACTTAAATACCGCACCTTCTTTTCCCTGAGAGAGCAATTGGTCTACAAATTGCTTCTTACGACTACGAATAGCTGGAATGATTTGAACATATTTACACTCCTTTTGGAAACCAACACCAATTTGTTCTAGAATCTCTCTCCTCTGAAACCATGGCATACAAGTTAAATCATTACCTTCAGGATCTTTCAGGATATCGAACACCATGTAATGAATCCATCCGAATTCTTTTTCCTGTCTCCGGACAGCTTCTTCTGCAAGACATCCTGTTATCTCAGTCACCCCATAGGACTTATTATCAGGGTAATAGATTTCGCCGTCTAGTACCGCTTGTCCTAAATTAGCACGCATAAAACCTTCTACTAGATGAGGAAAGTTGCCAGTCTTGTCAACGAGGTCCCCTGTTTTCTTCGAAATCGAAGTACTTAGGACTCTTCCTCCGTTGAGAAAGTAATGGCAACCATCGATCTTTTCCTCTACCACATAAGAAGGATCCACATAAAACTTCTCAAGTTTTTGGAGGTGACTCTCTTTGTCCATATTGAGCTTCGCGGGCTTCATTGGTTTTAAAATCATAAGTTCACCTCCTTATGCGTTTATAGTTGCTTCTTCCTCCTCTTCCTCCTCCTTAGGGGGATCTATGCCTAAATATTCAGCCAAGGCATGTATAACCAATTGGGACATAGTAGTCTCCATTTCGGCTGCCTTAGTCTTAACTTGTTTGTGGAAATCTGGTTCTAGATGTACTCCTAAAAACTTCTTTCCATTAATCATGCTCCTTCACCTCCTTGTTTTTTCGTGAATTGTAATTTTATTATATTATAAAACTCAGGAATAGTCAAGCAATTTTTATACGTGAAAATAAATTCTCCGACGCTCTTTCAACACCTAGTTCCCGTTCGTTTTAAAAGCTAAAGTGTGGCGGTGTAGTACACAGTTTTAAAGGTGACTAAAGGGATCTCTCCCTATACAACCACATCTGTTTCTTCCAAAGACACACGGCAACGCGCATC
>Ga0207421_10007990_pt1 | contig 11103 bp, 7 predicted proteins | sample SodLakKL_010_SED_4_FD_187542 | JGI IMG/M metagenome (GOLD analysis project Ga0207421, IMG submission 187542) | Alkaline sediment microbial communities from Lake Tanatar, Kulunda Steppe, Russia - 8KL_010_SED (SPAdes) (version 2) | ecosystem: Environmental > Aquatic > Non-marine Saline and...
TGCCTGATGGGTCGCGGCCCGAGAGTACCGGCGAGGCCGCGCCTTCACAGAGCCGCCCGTAGCGACCCATTACCGCTGCGCGGGCCTGCTCGCCCACGCTGAGCGCTTCCTGTACCCGGGGCAGGACGTAGCGGTCGAGGGCGTAAGCCGCAGCGATCACCGGTTCGCCGGTGTCACCGGGTTCGGCTCGCCGGTGCGCCGGCCGGTGCACCTCGAGGGCACCACGCCTGCGGGCGTAGGTTACCCAGCGGCTGCCGGTCGGGTCCAGCTGCTTCTTGCGGCCGCGCATCTCCCCGGTTTCCACCTGGAGGTGCTCGAGCAGCCCCTCCGGCTCAAGGTTGCCTTCCGGGGCCAGCAGCCTGACTTCCTCGTAGTCTTCCAACACTTTGACCGCTTCGCTGTGCAGGGGGAAGCAGTTAGGCTGCGGGGCCTCGGGGGCCAGTTCAAGCTCGCACCACGACTCGGCCCGCCCAAGGTAGCCTGTGCCTGCAAGCAGGGAACCTAAAAGCTCTTCCTGGGGCCCGGAAAGCTCCAGGTCGGGCCAGCAGAGGTAGGCTTCTGCACCTTTTGGAAGGGCCACGAAGGTGTCGAAGACCATTACCCGGTCGTCGTAACCTTTTTTAAACCATGGCATGTAGGCCCGCGTGTGACCCGCCGTGGCCTGCGGCAGGTGGTAGAGCGGCGGGTTCTCTGCAAGCGCGGCCAGCAGGCCGGCAGCATCATCCTGCGGTATGCCGCGGCAGGTGGTTTTCAGCGAAGCAACAAGTGCCCGCATGAAACGCCAGGGGGAAGGCGGCCACTCCGGCACCCCTTCGTTAACGTGCTTCCCCCAGGGTGTGGCGTGAAAGCGTCCAGTTAAGAATCGCAGTTTTACGGCAACCATTTATTCAAGCTCCTCTGCTTTTTCTTCTTTCAGCCAGTTCTTCGGCGGTTCGAATTCCACCGTGGTCACCGGCGGGCTGGCAAATTCCGGTACGGACCCGATTAGGGCAGGCAGCTGCTCTTCCAGTTCCCCGGCTGCGGGCAGGGCAAACCAGTCCGGTGCGGTGGTTCCCATCTCGTTTTTAAGGGCAAGGTCGCAGGCCGTGCGCAGCCTCAACCCGTCTTCGAGGAAGCGCCTTATTTTCCAGAGAGCCAAAGTGGCGAGGAACCGTTCGCAGTTTTCACTCAGGCAGTAACTGCGCAGCCTCTGCAGGTCCAGGTTAAAGTAAGCGCGGATTTTCCCGGCCACGTACTCGGTCCTGGCGTAGGGCACGTTGCCGAAGCCGAGCTTGGTGCTTGCTGCCGGGGCGACCCGGTCGTTTTTGACACCCCCGCTTTCCGCGGGCACAACGTCTTCCGCTTCGATAAACCCGGAAAGCAGGCGCGGCAGGCGCAGGCGGCCCCCGGCAAGCTCGCTGCGGGAAAAGAAGATGCCGTGCAGGACAGCGTTGGGGTCGTATTTAGCAACCACTTTCGCCAGGGCCCTTTCGTCGATGGGCCCGACCTGCAGGCCGCTTAATTCTTCCTGAAGGGTTTTGAAAAAGTCGGTTTCCTTGTTGCCCAGGATGTAGGAAGAGTTGAGCCGGTGCGCCTCCAAAAGCGAGTTGGTCAGCTCTTCCCCTTCGTGCAGGACGCTCACGTAGGGCATGCCCTTCAACGGGGGCACCGGTACGCCGGCACTGCTGTCCCAGCAGGCCGCCTCGAGACGGTTGGCAACCGACTGCGAGGACTCGAGCAAAAGCATCTCAGTCCCATCGGGCAGGGTATAGGTGGCCGGGCCCAGCTCGGGGAACCCGGTCGGCTGGAAGCGGTCCCCCTGCATGGGGGTGAGTTCCGCTTCAAGCAGGAGGCGCTTTTCTTCAAGTAATTTATCAAGTTCCATTATTCATCCTCCTTTATGTTTGCAGCAGCTTCAAAGCTGAAAGTTTTTCGCAGGACAAGCCCCATTAGCGGCTCCAGGCCCTCCACCGGGAAAAGCAGGGCAGCGGCTGTGCGCCTTGCTGTTTCCCCGGAGGCCTCCACAGCTGGTACGCGCCTGCCGCGGCCGCCGGTGCTGCCGAGTGGAACCAAACCGCCGGCTTTCAGCTTGTCTGCGGCCATCCGCAGTGCCTGCTCGCCGCGGCCTTGTTTTAAGCGGGTGAGCATCTCCTGGTAGGGCCGGACAGTTTTTGCCCGCTCGGCTTGTTCGGCGCTGAGCGGCAGGGGCTGGTGGTGGAATAAAAGCTTAAGGAGGGCATAAAGCCTGCCAAGCTCCGGGGGCGCGGCCGGCTGTGGCCCTCTGCCCTCCTTGTTCCCGGGGGCAGCCGGCCAGCGCAGCATGGCAAAAGCACGCAAAAGGCCGGCGATTTTGTTGTCGTCGGTCCTCCCCTCAAGGAAAAGGGAGATGTCGTCCAGGCGGGCGCTGTAGAGGCCGCCCACCGGGGCCTGTGCGGTATAACCGGCACGCGCTGCTTCCAGGCAGCGCCTGGCCAGCACGCCTGCCAGGTTGCGGGGCAGGTCCTCACCGGCCCATACACAGGTATTGCTGTCCGGCTGCCAGGCATAACCGGCACCCTGTTTCCAACCGACCGGTTCGAGGTAGGCCCTTACCGGGGGCACGCTGCCGCCTGCTGCGGCATGTATCGATGCAGCTGCGCGGGCCAGGTAGTACTCGGGGCTGTTGTCGTTTGCCGCGCTCAGCCAGCGCAGGCTGAGGCCCTGGATAGGGCTGACATTTTGTTGGATGGCCTTGCTGTGGCCGGCAACCTTTTCAGCTTCGCCCAGGGCAACCAGTATGTCCTGCAGTTCCTCTGGGCGCCCCCGGCGGCAGAAGGCGAAAGTGGCGTTTTCGACGGAACGGAAAGCACGCTTCAGGCTCTCCGGGGTGCTGTCGTCCCGGGCCAGCCTGCGGATCCGCTGGAGCCAGCTGTCAGTTTCCTCGAGGAGGTCTATGCCTGGGCGGTAGCTTACCGGGGTGCGCCCCAGTGGCGATGCCAGGTAGGCCTTGCCGCTACGCTTGTAAAAGGCAAAGCGGTTGAAGCTGTCAAGCCCCCGGTCGACACCGAGCGCAGCTGCGGCACGGGCAAAATCGGAGCCTGTCTCGGCCGGCCTCTTGCCGACCTGGGCCCTGCCCTCGCGCATAAGGTGGGCAACCTCCCTGGTGCCAGCCGGTTTTTCCCAGAGTGGCAGCCAGAGTTCGTAGCGGGCTTCCTTGACGTCTGAGTCGGCGATAGTATCCCAGCCGGCAGGCGAAGGCCGCACGGTGAAGGGGAACGCCGCCTTGCGGCGGCTGCTCATCCCACTGCGGCAGGCCACAGACCCTGCTAACAATAGCGTCCCCTCGATAAGCAGCACGAAGTCCCAGGGGTTCACCATTGCGCTACCCTCGAAGCCCTGGGTGGCATTAGGGCCGCCTACCCCGCCGGGATTAAACTGCCCGGAAGACGCCTTGACCAGCTCCGGGCTGCCTTCGCTAAACAGCGAAGCCAGCAGCCACACCCTGCTGCTTTCTTTCAGGGCGCTGGGGCCGGGCACGTCTTCGAGCGGCACCACCTTGAAAAGGTGCTGCATGAAATTTGCAGCAAACTCCAGCCGCCCGTCGTTGCCCCCGGTGCCGAGCAGGGGGGCGAAGGAAAGCCTGTCCCCGGTGAGGACGCCGAGGGCATCAACCCACTCGACCACCGGTTCATCAAGCGCAGAGCGGATGCCCTTTAAAAGGTTTTGCTTTTCCTGCGTGCCTGGTTTGTTTTTTATGCCCAGGTTTTCGATCAGCGCCTTAGCCCCGCTGATTGCCCGGCGGTAAGCGGCAAAGCGCCGGCTTCCTGAACCGGCTATGCTTTTGATCAGGTCTACCGGCCCCGTGCCGTAAAATCCTGAAGCGTTGTTCCAGGGCGTGATTACCGGTGCCGGGCAATAGCCCTCCAGGAAGAAGTCAATCAACTGCTGCCGGCCGGGCAGCCCTGTGAGCCTGAATTCCCCGTTTTTCCATGACCCGCGCACGCCCGGTTCGAGCTGCTCACCCGATAGCCTGAGCACGCCCAGGCTTTTTAAATATGACATTAATGAGTCAGCGGTGCAGCCCTGCAGTTCCACGGTATTTTCACCCATCACCTCACCTCCAGCCTTGCTTTGATGCTTGCCCGGATATCTGAAGTACGCACCAGGGTTTCGAGGTAGGCGAGGACAAAAGGCCCGTGGCGGTCGAGCAGATCCAGGGTGCGCGACAGCCAGGAACGGGTTTCCCCGGTGCCCATTTCGGCAGCGCTGAGGCTTAGATCAGTTTCAGGCATAAAGCAGCCGCCACCCAAGTCTACCGCCGGCAGGCGGTCTCCTTCTTCGACACCGAGGATTACTTGAGGGCCTTCAGCACGGCGGCTGTGCCCGTCCCTGCCGGGAAGCGAGCGGATTGCCAGCCTGACCTTACCGTGGTGGGAAGCGACCAGGTAAAGGGCGAGGTCGCTTAACCCCGGCTCGCTGCTGCCGTTTAAAAGCGCAAGCAGCGAGGCCAGCTCGTGCCTGAAGTGGGGGCGCGAATGGGTAAAGGGCCGTCCCGGTTCGCGCGGCGCTTTGGCCCAGGGCACCCCGCTGCGCTCCTTTTTCTCGTCTTCTGCAAGTCCTTCTAAAAGGGTTTCCTGGAAAACGTGGTGGGCTTTGCCGAGGTCGTGCCACATGGCCGCGGCAAGGAGCTCATCTTTGAAGTTCCCGGCCGCCTCCCCGCTCAACTGTTCGAGCAGGTTTTCTATCTCACCTGCGACATCGCGGCTGTGTGCCTGCAAGCTCTGCCAGCTGCCGGTAAAGGTGTGCTGGTCGTCACCGCCTGATTCTTCAGGATCCCCGGGCGCTGCCGGGACCGGTTCGACAGCAATTTCTGCTGCCGGATCCCAGCCTGCCTGCGGGTCGTAGCCGCCTTCTTTCCTGTGCATAAGGAGGACCTGCCCCGGGAACAGATCTCTCTGTGCCACCCTGCTCCAGGCGCGGTCGCGGTAGTCCCAGAGATAGGCGGTTTTCCCGGTGGAAAGGAACTCGTGCACCTGCCCGATCGGCGCGGGGCAGAGCTCTTCGCGCTGCGGGCGCGGCTCCTCCACGGGCGGTGGGCCGCCGCCTTCCCAGTCACGCCAGCAGAGGTATACGTCTGTCTCGCCGGCGTCCCTGATAAAGGGGGAAACGTCGACGTCGTTGCCGGAAAGGTCGGGGGCTGTGTCGAATAGCTCAAAAAGGTCCTTCCTGCGCAGGACCTGGTAACCCTCATGGGCGCTGCCACCCTGCGGCAGGCTGCCCGGGGCGGCCGAGCTGCCTTCAAGTTCGCCGAGCATTTCGCGCGCTTCGTCCATCGAGGGTGCGCCGTACGGGGCAGCGGCCTTGCCGGGCAGGTCGATCCAGTATATTTCCGCCTCCCCTTCTTCACCGTAGCGGTTGCAGCGGCCGAAGCGCTGCACCATGCTCGGCCAGGGGGCCAGTTCAGTAACCATGGTTGCGGAAGTGATGTCGACCCCGGCTTCGATCACCTGGGTCGCCACCACTATACGGCCGGGCCCCTGCGGCCCTGATGCCTGGGCAAGCAGAGCATTTTTTCCCCGGCGTTCTTGCGGCCGGAAGCGCGAGTGCAGCAGCAGCACTTCCGGCGCTTCCTCCCTCTCCCCTTTCTTGCCCAGCGCCTCGAGAAGGGCAGCGCTAAGGGCCTGTGCCCTGGTCACCGTGTTGACAATTACCAGGGTCTGCCTGCCCGGCCTATGCAACTCAAGGGCTGCTTTGGCAAGCTCTTTCGGGTATCCTTTGGCGTTTGCACCGCTTTTAAGCTGCAGCGGCCGCAGCACTTTCCGGGCTTCCAGGCAGCGTCTGATCCTGTCTTCCCTTGCATCTGCCTCGTTGAGGCAGAATATTTCCCCGTTGCCCGGGGAAGCATGGTCTGCGGTTTCAAGGCGGGCGGTGTCGACGGTTGCAGACATCCACATCGTCCCCGCCGGCCCGGACGTCCCCAGCTTTTCGCGGAAAGCGCGCAGCTGGGCAGTGGTAGGGACACCTGCACCCATCAGCTGTAGTTCGTCAACCACCCAGAAGGCGTCGTTGTTGAGCAGGGCAAAGGGCACCGGCCAGCGGAAGCGGTTCATCGCGTAGCCCCGGTTCAGGGCCCGCGACAGCAGCATATCCTGGGTGCCGATAACCACCGCGTCCCGCTCCGGTTCCAGCTGCCATTCTTCGTCGGCTTCCCCGCCCATCAGCACATGCACCCCGATTCCAGGGTCGGGTTCAAGGGCGTCCAGGTAACCTTTTATGGTTCCGGCGGTCTGCTCAACGAGTACGCGCATCGGCAGGCAGTAAACTAAGCGGCGCGGCGTGGACTGGCGCACGGCTTCGTCGGGGTGGTAGCGCCTGCGCCACAGCCAGGCGAAAAAAGCGGCCGCCGTCTTGCCCGACCCCGTTGGTGCATTTAATACCGCCGGGGGGCCTGCTGCATCTGCCAGCCGCTCCTGGTAGCTGAACGGAGGGTGCGAAGTGGCCTGCGTAAAAAGCTCTTTAAAACTCTGCATATTCATTTTAGCCCCTTTATTTAAAGGTTGTCAGAACTCTGGTGGTGTCATGCGCGTTATCCTTTAAGCCTATGGCAGCCTCTGGCGAGGCCAACGCTCGTGCTGTCGGTTTATTATTCTGTACAATTCTTGTTTTTCCCTTGCAGAACAAAACACTTTTCTGCCGGAAACTACCGTTGCGGACATGAAATTACCACATGCCAGGGACACATATGTGTCCTTCCCGTTGAACAGGAATATTTTTTAAGCCTGCCCGCGCTTGACCCTGTTGGGTATAATATAATTAAAGGGAGCAAGGATACTCGTGCGAACCCGGAGCTAACAGGGTAAACTCGGGAGGTTCGCATGTGCCTACGCAGCCCACCAAACCGGGCTTTACCGGTACAAGGAGCGAGCTTATTGTGAGTTCAACCATATATCCAAAGGGGGTTCGCATAAGGCAGGCATTACAGGCCCTGCTGCCGGGGCCCGCGGGGCGGGCGTTACATCCGCATAGCAATATGCGGCTCCATTGAAGAAGGTGAAGCAGAACCGTTGATGTCAACGACACCAGTTACATCCGCATAGCAATATGCGGCTCCATTGAAGACGGCTCCCATGCCAACTTTGACAGGTGCAGATCGTTACATCCGCATAGCAATATGCGGCTCCATTGAAGAGACCTTATTGTGAGTAAATTACGCGATACATACGTTACATCCGCATAGCAATATGCGGCTCCATTGAAGAGACCTTATTGTGAGTAAATTACGCGATACATACGGTTACATCCGCATAGCAATATGCGGCTCCATTGAAGAAAGACTTGATCAAGAAGAGCCGGACGGTTACAGGCGTTACATCCGCATAGCAATATGCGGCTCCATTGAAGCCCTGTGTATCTGGTAAACCCTGTTATCCCTGATTTGTTACATCCGCATAGCAATATGCGGCTCCATTGAAGCTCCACGACCCACTCGACAACCCACTTAGCACCTGCGTTACATCCGCATAGCAATATGCGGCTCCATTGATCAGTCGGCAGAAAGGTTCCCTCTCTTCCCGTGAATTTGCTATGGCATAATCGCGCAGAATAAGGGCTGTTTAATTAAATTTAGAGGCTTTCGACTAAAGGGCGGGGTGCGAGGAAAAAGCCCCCGGATCAATAAGGCGATGGACTATAATGGCAGCTTATGTAAGAGGCGGTTTTGCGGGCTTTGCAGCTGATTACATAAGCCTGCATTATCGGCCGTTGCCCCTTATTACGTGGACCGAGCCAGGGGCAGCCGTTTTTTTCGGATGCGGACCAGTCTGAACTTGCCTGGGCCAGCCCCTGGGCCGGCATGCGGCGCAAGCCTGGCTGGTTTTTAGCCAGGCGGTGCCGGACCAGGGGCCCCTGGCGGGGTCCGCGTACACGCAGGGGACCCGGGTGGGCTAACTGATTACTTGAAGGCTGGCCGCCCGCGGCCAGACCACGCACGGACCACGTCCTGGCCGAACTGTGGCCAGGTTGTGGCCCGTGCTGCTTTTACGCCTGTGCGGGTTTTGGAGCGGAGGGCGTAATCCTGGGCCTTTTCTTTTTCCAGGTTTATGCCCGGAGCGGCTCCCGCGCGAGGTGCTGCGGAGGCCGGCTTGCCGGCCATGGGTGGCCAGGCGGCGGCTGCGGAGCAGACGCTGCTTTTAGCCTGGCCAGTTGCCGTGCTTTTCGGCCACCGAGCGAAGCGAGCCCGGAGCAGGACCGACCGCTGCGGTGTGCGGCGATTTAGGCCGCGCAACAAAGCGGACGCGCCCAGGGTTGTCTTTCTCATCTATGTGATGTAGGTGTAACTGGTGCAATATATAGGGATGATGCCTATTGATGCCCCCTTAACTACCGCGCTTATGGGTGCAGGTGCACGCATGATGGGTGTTGTGGTGTTGGTGGGGTTAGTAGTAGCAGCGGGGATAACGGACCGCGGAGGCCACGACCTGGCCGGAGTGGAGGCCCAGCGGAGCGAAGGACCAGCGAAGCGGTTTTTTGCGTAGCTGGGCCGGATTATGCGAAGCTGGGCTGCAACGCAGGCCTGGTTGTGGCCGGAGCGCTACAGATGAGGGCCGGCATCAGCCGGCCGACCTTATGATCACTTGTGAGCGGAGGTCGTAATCCTGGCCCGGTTCTGGCCAGGTTTACGACCGCAGCGAGAGCGAAGGGAACTTTGTAGGCTGGAGCGCAGGACCAGGCTGCGCGGGGTGTGCGAAGCTGGGCCGGAGCGGAGGCCTACAGAGTGACCGAGCGGTATAGATGGCCATCCTGGATGGTTTGGCCAGGTTGGCCGGAAGGCCGGCCGCCAGGCCGGGCAACCTTGAAATTGTGGATGTTGGAACAACAATGCAAGGCCTTTTTGTCATGTGAATAACACAAAAAAGGCCCAGGAACGAAAGATAGCGGTAATAATATTAGCCTGGCAAGGTAACTGCAGGGGATAGATAGAGATGGTATAAGTGGAGGCCCACACCATGTCTATGCAGTACCATTGCCAGGCAATACAATTTTATCATGCGTTGCGCATAGGAATAATTGTCGATATAGCATGCTTGTAGATAAGATTCTGTTTACCATCCACTTCCAGGAGCAGAGTAAAATTATCGAAGCTGCGAATATTCCCCTTGATCCGGTAGCCATTAACTAGAAAAACAGTGCAGAGTATATTCTCTTTTCGGGCCTGATTTAAAATAGTGTCTTGCAAGTTAGAAGTGCTTTTCATTTACCTGACTCCATTTTATTTCTACAAGGGTTTTACTTCGCACGAAAGGTGATATTTTCCTTTCACTTTTTCGCATAGTGTGGTTAAAGATATTATTTGTTGTTTTAGTAAACATTTGTTTTATTTTTGTTGGTATGGCTTTTGGGAAAACATTTTCCTCTAATGCGGGTTCTTTTAAGATTGATGGAAGAAAAATTGGCAAGACTTTAATTGCTTTATTGACCACGATAGGGTTATGTATTATTCAAGCGGACGGTACATTAAAGCCCAAGCAAAAAAATCCTTTGGCCTTCCTATTGGTATATTTTTAAAGTGGCCCAAGGAAAGCATGTCTCTTTTGTCTGATGAAATAATGTATTCGGCACCTCCTTGCTCCGCTGCAAAAAGAAAAGGATTATCGTCTGGATCCGGTGAGGGTCCTTCCCAGTTCTCGGGCATTTCACCTACTTTATTTAATGGATAAAAAATAAGCTCTACTAATTTTAGAGCTTTTTCTTTGCTTTTGCTATATTTGTTATTTTTAAGAGACAGTCTTTCAATAATTTCTAAGGCTTCTGAACGAATAAAGTTATTCCATATTAAAACCAAGTTGCCTTCTGAAATGAACTTATAAATATTAGTTTCGCTATACAAAGAAGGAACCAATACATTGGTGTCAATGACTACGGGCACGGTGACGCTCGGCCTTGATTTCACTCATTACCTCCTGGGTATCTTTTTCCACTTCGTCATGTGTAACACCAGCCGCCTTTGTTTCAACCAATAATTCAAAACAAAGATCTTTTATTTTTATCAAGCGCTCTTTTGGTAAGGGGAAAGCGTTTTTCATTCTTAATCACACCTAAATTTATTTTAATTTACTTTATACATTATGTGACAATGTATATATTATTATAGCTAGAGTATTACTCATAGTCAAACCAATGTACTTAAAACCTACCTAAAGTTTACACTACCAACTTGCCCCTATCGCCGTGGAATTTTCGTGGTGTAGGATTACGCTGTTTTTAAGCCAATTCCTCCCTTTAGGGGTACACCCCCTGCAACATTAATCCTGTTTTACCGGGAGGTACTTTTTATTGGGATCGTAAGGGTTCTTTTGAACAGCAACAATATAACCTGCGTCTACTAGTTTGTGTAAGCGAGTGCTCATAGCCCTCGTAGTCATGCCGATTTTTTCACTTAAATACTTTGGAGTAGCGCCACCCTCCTCCGCGCTCTCTTTGATCAACGCAACTATTTTTTGGTCTTTTTCGTTTAAAACACCACCGATAGTGGGGGTAAATTTTCCCTGGCACCTGGTAACTAACCGCAAGCTTTCCATCTTGTTTTCGCTCCATTCGCGCAACCCGGAAAACAACCCGGAAGCAACCCGGAAGTCGATCGCTTCCGGGTTAATTTCTGGCATCGGTTCTTCGTCAAAAGAGCGATATTCAACCCACCGGGCCAACTCTTTCCGCAATGGACTATCAGCTTGACGGTTTGTGGAACCGATTCTAACCAGGGTACCATTTTCAGGGCCCATTTCTTTAACATGATGCGGGCGTAAGGGGCTTGGATATATCTCAACCACTAAAAGGTTTCGCCCTTGCCAGTTAATAATATCTATACTTGGTACCAGGCGTGGTTCTACTGAATCTGCAATTATGCTGGCTAAACGCTCTTCATCTTCCAAGGGACTCTCTAAGCCCAATACTGCTTTATTATCGTCTTTAACACCAATCAGCAAAGTACCTCCGGCTGTATTGGCAAAAGCAGTAATAGTTTTTATGATATTTTTGTGTGAAGACAAATCCTGCTTAAATTCAAGCGTTTTGCCTTCCTGCTGGGCAAGAAGCTCTTCAATACTCATGCAGTCACTTCCTCTGGCAAAGCTATACTAAAAACAAAAC
>Ga0207421_10007992_pt1 | contig 11101 bp, 6 predicted proteins | sample SodLakKL_010_SED_4_FD_187542 | JGI IMG/M metagenome (GOLD analysis project Ga0207421, IMG submission 187542) | Alkaline sediment microbial communities from Lake Tanatar, Kulunda Steppe, Russia - 8KL_010_SED (SPAdes) (version 2) | ecosystem: Environmental > Aquatic > Non-marine Saline and...
ATCCGGCCTGGCAGTTGCGGAAAATGACACTGAAGAGATCAAATTTACGATCCTGCATACCAATGATGAGCATTCGGCCTTGATACCACATTCTCCTGCCGGAGATTATGATCCCGAAACAGGGAATCCCGGTCAGGATCCAACCCGGGGTGGGTTTGCCCGCCTGGCCACTGCGGTTCAGGATATCAGATTTGAGAAAGAAAACCAGCAGGAACCGGTCCTGCTTTTAAATGCAGGTGATTTTCTGGGAGGTTCTCCCTTTGGCTGGCTGGCCCTGGAGGGGCGGGCAGTCGAGCTGAAGCTGCTGCAGGAGATCGGCTATGATGCAGCTGTTATAGGCAATCATGAATTTGATTATGGTCCTGAAATACTGGTTGAATATCTGCGGCAGGCTGGCTATCCTGAAGCCCATCAAAAAACAGTCCTGCTGGCTTCCAACATGGGGCCTCCCGAGGAACACCCCCTCAATACTGAAGCGCTCTACCGGAAAACAGAAATCTGGGAAGCTGCACCGGGGCTGAATACTGGTTTCTTCAGCCTGGTTGGCAAACATGCCGTTGATGTGATGGCTGATCGGGGAGAAGTCAGATTTGCCGATCAGCATCAGATAGCCCGGCAAAAGGTTGAAGAATTACGCAGCCAGGGAGCGGATATTGTAATTGCAGTGACACATTCCGGGCTTGAGGAGGACCGCGACCTGGCCCGGGATGTTGATGGTATTGATGTGATCGTGGGAGGACACTCCCACACTGCTATTGAAGAACCTTTGGAAGTGAATGAAACTATCATTGTTCAGGCCGGGGCTTATCTGGAATATCTGGGGTACCTGCCTCTGGCTTATAATCCTGTAGAGGATCAGTTAAGGGTCCGCCGGGACGAGGAATATCCATTTTTGATAACCCTGGATGCTGAGATTACCCCCGATCCGATAATTAGCTCCCGGGTTGAAAATTTTCGGATTCAGCTCAATGAACTGATGGCTGAAATGACTGGCGCTCAGTTTGAGGATATACTGGATCCGGTGGCATACCTGGATTATAGAATTAGCAGTTATCCCTCCGATGGAGAAACACCCGGGGGCAATTTTGTCACAGATGCCATGCGGCTTTCCCTGCAGGAAATCACCGGAGAAAAAGTTGACCTGGCCGTCCAGGCCAGCGGTAATATCCGAAAGGATTTTATCCCCACCCGGGAAGGCGAGCTTTTCTTATATGATACGCTTGAAGTGGTAGCTCTGGGGTCAGGAAATGATGGTTATCCCGGTTATCCGGTTGTTTCTTTTTATCTTAACGGCCAGGAAGTCAAGTACCTTCTTGAGCTGGCGGCAGTTATGGAGGAACTCATGAGTGATAGCTACTTTATTAACTTTTCCGGACTGCGCTATGAATACAACCCGGATGATGCAATCCTATTTCAGATTCCTTTCCTTAATTTACCTCTTCCTTCTCTGCGGGCGGTGAAAAAAGTAGAGATTTATCAGGGCGAGGGACTGCAGCCGGGGGATGAAAACAGAGAGCAGAACAGCATTTCTGAGGCCGGCCTGGAAAGTGACTTTGCCCCGCTGGTCAAGGAGGAAGATCATCTTTATCATGTGGTAACTGATTCCTATATCCTCTCTTTTCTGCCCCTGGCCAATGATATGCTGCCTGGCGTGAAGTTTGAACCCAAAATAAAGGATGGAACTGCCGTATCCCTGGAGGAAATGGAGGAGCTTAAGATTGATTTCCGGGGCCGGGAACTTAAAGTATGGGAGACTGTTGTTAACTATGCAGCCGAAGGCCCGGATTTTGACAGGAGCTCTGCAGAAGATCCTGCCCGGATTTCTGATTATTATCAAAGCACCTCAGGGCGGATCAATCCAGTAGCAACATTTGGCCTGCAGAACTGGCTGCTTGCCGGTCTAGTGGGGCTTATCATATTGATAGGTCTTTTTCTCTGGAGAAGAAAAAGCCGGTGATTTTAAATTTCTTGCAGGAGAAGTGCTTTATTCTCAAGCTATAAACATGCTATTAATATTTTCAGGAAGAAAGGAAGATATTTATGAAGAGCGGTATAATTATTCTGGGACACGGCAGCAGATCAGAGAATGCCCAGCAGGTCTTTGAGGAAATAGTTACGCTGGTCAGTGAGAAATTAAATTATGGAACGGTGAAGGGGGCGGCCATGGAGTTTGCCAGCCCTACTCTGGAAGAAGTGGCAGCCGGGCTGGTTGAAGATGGGTTAGAAAGGATTATTATTGTACCCCTTTTTATCTATCCCGGTGTGCATATTAAGCGCGATATCCCGGCCATGATTGACCGGCTGAAGGAGGAATATCCGGAAATCAGATTTGTTCAGGGCAGTCATATTGGAGCTGAGGAAAAACTGGCTGAAATAATGGCAGATAGAGTTCAGCAGGCAGCCGAAAATAGTGTCCGAAACTGGAATAATTAAAACCGGAACAGGGCCTCTTTTGTTGTGTCTTTTGTTGTATTATCTTTTTGTTGTATTAAATAATGTTCTGTTGTATTATATAAATAGAAAATGACAGAATTAAGAGAAATAAGAGAGGAAGAATTCTTAAGCATTTTTTTAAAGAATTCAAAAAACAAGGAGGGTCAGAATGAAACTAATTCAGGGTAAAGTTTTAATGGCGGTATTACTGACAGTTCTGCTGGTAGCAGGCAGCAGCTTTGGGGTGCAGGCCCAGGATGAGATGCCGGATAAACCTGAAAAACTCAGCATCATTGCTCTGGATATTGACGTGGACCAGTTCGGTGAAGGTGTGGCAAGGTTTGAAGAGGAATATGGCATTGAAGTCGAATGGATAGAAATGGCTTATGGTGATCTCTGGGATCAGATAACCACCAGCATCGCCGGTGGTTCTACCATTGACCTCTATCACATGAGCAATTCCTGGCATCCTGAGCTGGGTAAACTCGGTATGGCTGTTCCTCTGGGCGAGATAGTTTCTCAGGAAGAGCTGGATGAAATCAATGAGAAGTTTTATGATATTACCGTGGAGTTTGTCAGTTCCCATGGCGAACAGTGGGCCCTGCCGGGAACGGCAGCCACCGTTTCCTTCTTTTATAATAAAGCCATGCTGGAGGAACTGGGCTATGATGAACCTCCGGCAACCTTTTATGAAATGCTGGATATTTCCCGGGAAGCAATCGATGCCGGTGTGGCGGAGTACGGATTTTTTCCCGGCTGGCCTGAAGCTCATGAGGACAGCATGGTCTGGTTTGATATCATGCTGAAGCTCTATGATGGGGAATGGATGAATGAAGATAATACTGAATGGACTTTCAACAGTGAGGCAGGAATTCAGGCACTTACTCTGATGAAGGAAATACTGGATGAGGGTCTGATTCCCCGGGCGGCTTTAGAAACCAGCGACTGGGATAATTATCATCACTTTGCAGCCGGAGAACAGATTTTTGAAATAAACTGGAATATGGTTCATGGAGTTGCTACCAACCCCGAGGTTTCGGAGATAGTAGATGACCTGGGTGTGGGTTTGATTCCCGGTATCGAGCGGGAAAGCTATACTGTTCTGGGTGGCGGAGGTTATGCGATTTCACCGACAACCCGCTCGCCGGAATGGGCATTTAAGCTGCTGACATATATGAAAGATGAGGCAGGAGCCCGGGGTCTGATGGAGACTACCGGTGGTGCAGAGTCCGTGATTAAGGAGCTTTACAGTGAAGAATACGATGCTGAATTTCCTGAAGAGGATTACCCCCTGCGGGATGTGTTCCGCCAGCAGATGGGATTTGCCGGTCTGAGACCCAGCGACACACTTTCCTGGTATTCCGAGTTTCGGGACAACATTTTCACACCGGCCATGCACCGGGCCCTGAGGGGCGAGCAGGAGATTGAAGCTGCCCTGAATGAAGCCTACGAAGAGGCTCAGGAGATGCTGGAGGCTGAAGGACTGTAAGTCTGCCGTATTAGAGTACTGCAGGTTGTTATGACTTTTAAAGTTGTAAAATAAGGCGCCTGTAGGTGGTTATGAATTAAAAGCTGTAAATTCTTAGAAGGCTTCAGGCTATTGTATTGGAATGTAAAGCCTGGCTGTAAAGCTGAACTGTCAGGTTTAGCTGCCGGGAATTTATCTGACATGATAGTTGACCTGTCTGTTATGGCCTGGATCCAGTTTAGTTTTTTGTCATTGTCAAAATTTAGCTGCTCAAAATTTAAAACGGGAATATTATCTGCCCCTCTGTAAGGGAGGGGCAGTAATTTTTTTGCAGGATTGTTAAGCTTTTAGTTGATTGAGGTGGATTTTAGTGATATGTTGGAGGTAATCAAGTTAAGGAAACAAAAGTAAAATTATTCTGAGAAAGCAATATACCGGAAAATAACAGTTAGAAAGGATATCAAGAAAGGAAATTAGAAAGATATGATCTGTGAGGGACTGAAATATTAATTGAATATGACTCAATCAGGAAATATGAATGACAATTTTTTTATAATAGAGATCAGAGGAGGTTTTAACTTTGCCATCATCAACTAACAGCAACCGACTTAGTGAGCAAAAAAGTCCCTATCTTCTGCAGCATGCTGATAATCCGGTGAACTGGCAGCCCTGGGATGACAGGGCCTGGGAGAAAGCCAGAAGTGAAGATAAGCCGGTTTTTCTTTCGATAGGTTATTCCACCTGCCACTGGTGCCATGTTATGGCCCGGGAGTCCTTCAGCAGCGAAGAAATTGCCGGGATTTTAAATGAACACTTTGTGGCCATCAAAGTTGACCGGGAGGAGAGACCGGTCATCGATAAGATATACATGGAGGCCTGTCAGGCCATGACCGGCCAGGGCGGCTGGCCGCTCTCAATTTTCCTGACGCCGGAGCAGAAGCCCTTTTATGCCGGGACCTACTTTCCTCCCGAAAGCCGCGGAGGTCTGCCCGGATTCAAGCAGCTTCTGCTGCAGATTAAAGATCTCTGGCAGGAGAAACGGGAGGAGATTAATACCAGCGCCGATGAAATTACCGGAAAGATCAAAGAGCTGACCCGGGAGAGAATTTCGCCGGGTCAGGAGGGAAAGAAGATTTTTGAGGAAAAACGGGAAGAAGTGGTGAATATGCTGGCCGAGAATCTGAGAAAGAAATTTGATTATCAGGCCGGCGGTTTTGGTTCAGCACCCAAGTTTCCTCAAACCGATCATTTGAACTTTCTGCTGGCAGGGGCCGGTTATCAGGATGATGAAACTGCCCGGGAAATGGTACGCACTACTATGGACAGGATGCTGGCCGGAGGAATTTATGACCAGGTGGCGGGAGGTTTTTTCCGCTATGCCACCGATAAGAACTGGGAGATACCTCACTTTGAGAAAATGTTGTATGACAATGCTCTGCTGATCGAGACCCTGACCGGTTTATACCTGCTGTCGGGGGCGGAGAAATATGTGGGAATCATTGATGAGATATTTGAGTTCCTCCAGAGGGAGATGAAGCTGGCCGAAGGGGGATATGCCTCGGCCCTGGATGCAGAAAGCTCGGGAACAGAGGGTGGTTTTTACCTCTGGACCGATGAGGAAATAGCTGAAGCTCTGCAGAAGAAAAATCGAAAGCAGGAGAATATTAAGGCAATCAAGAAGTATCTCAATATAACTGAATCGGGTAATTTTCAGGGCAAAAATCATCCCCGGTTGAGCGAGGAGTTTGCAGCGAGAGATGAGAAGATCAAAAGCCTGCTGGCAGATTTGAGGGAGTACCGGGATAGAGAGAAAGAGGCTCCCGGCCGGGATTATAAGATTCTGACTGCCTGGAATTCCCTGCTGGCCGGAGCGCTGGCCCGGGCAGCTGCCCTGACCGGGAGAGAAAAATACCGGAAGGAGGCCGGAGAGATAATTGACTTTATTCGAGGGAAGCTCTATGAAGATGACAGGCTTTTTGTTCGTCAGGCCCGGGGAGAGAGAGCCTTTCAGGGCAATCTGGATGACTATGCCTTTTTCCTGAAGGCGGTGCTGGATTACTACCGTTTGACTGGAAAGGGAGAATATCTCAAACTGGCACTGGAGCTGGCCCGCACTCTGGAAGAGGATTTCAGCTCAGAGACTGGCAGCCTGCATTATCAGTCCCGGCAGGGAGAAAAGCTGCTCTATAATCCGACACCGGGAAGCAGCAGTTCTCTGCCAGCCGGCAATGCTGTGGCGGCCGAAGCCTACCAGCGGCTGGCCTTACTGACTGGTAATCCTGACTGGCACCGGAGATACCGGGAAATCACAGGGAGTTTCAGCTCCAGTCTCAGCAGGATGCCGGAGGCCTACAGCGGACTGGTACGCCTGCTCCTGCTGGAAGAGCACCGCAGTTTGATAGAAGTATTCCTGCCGGAGCCTGGCCGGGAAAGCGAAATCCGCAGCAGCCTGATTCCGCTTCTTACCGAGGAAGAAGAGCTTTTAATAGTTACAGAGGAAAATGCTGCAGACTATCAGGAGCTGCTCTCCCGGGACCTCCACGAGGGAGAATCCTGTAATGAATTTTCAGCCAGGATATGTAAGTTTGACCGCTGTATCAGGGAATTTAGCAGTCTGGAGGAGCTGGAAAACGAGCTCAGGAACAGAGAGCAATTTAATGATTGAACTTCTGGGGAACTTATCATCGGACTCAGGAGCTATTAATATCCGGGGAGGTAAAAACTTATGAGACAAGCATCATTTTTGATTTTAATCTTAGTTATTCTTATAGTTCTTTTCATTACCAATCCAGGGACAGATGATTTTGCCAGCTGGGTGATTGAGGATCGCAGTGATGAGGGTCTGGTTCAGGACTTGATCTCAATAATTGGTGAGCCGATGATCAGTGAGATGGCGGAAAGGAATAACTATTTCATTTTCAGCATCTTTGAATTAAGTGCTGAAGGGGTCGATGAGGAACTTAAGGCCGTGGGAATAGCCGGTAATTTTATCAAGCGGTAAACAGCTAAGACGACAAAGAAAATGAACAAGGAGCGACTAAAACCCCGGTTTATTACCGGGGTTTTAGTTATGGTCGATTTCGCCATTATTATAGATTGGTTCAAAATAATTTTTTGTTTTCATTATTGTGGTTCTGCCAGGAGAATCATCCCGGAGTGCAGAGAAATTGGGAGCTGCTTATTTAACTTATAGTTTTTTAGAAGAAAAGCCTTCTCTATTAAGTTCTTTTTTTTAAACTACATTTCTTAAAATTTTCTAAGGTCAGTGTATTCTCTAAAATCGGTGGCATATATTGGCTGATAGGGACGAAAAATGCAAAGTATGCGGTACCAGAAATATTAATGCAGGAATCAGCGTTAGCAGAAAATTTAAAGCAGGAATCAGCGTTAGCAGAAAATTTAAAGCAAGAATCAGCGGTACCAGAAATTTAAAAGCAGGTATCAGGCAATTTATATAGAACTAAATACAGGGAATTAATTTTTTAGGGAAACTTTATCTTTAACCAGGTTTTTAAATGCCGAAGTTCTGATAAATGAGTTATTATTTGTTATAATGAGCTATTATTTGTTAAAAAAATATTAAATTCAGCTGATTGGTTTGATTGGATAAATGCTGGGGGAAACTTTATTAGCATAGCTGGCATTAGAATAGCCGGAAACGAAAGAAGCCCGGTTTTTATAGTTTTAATTGGCTTTAGGCATTGAATTTTTTGTAATATAATGTTGAAAAAAGGGTTAGTACCCGGTACCGACCATTAACACTTTCAGCTTTTTTTAAGGAGGTTAAAAATGGCTTTTCAAAGAGAAGATAGACTGGGACGAAGTCTGGGGTTTTTTCCTACTTTTGCGATTGGTACAGGAACAATGATTGGAGCAGGTATATTTGTGCTGCCCGGAATTGCAGCTATAACGGCCGGGCCCGGGGCCAGCCTTTCTTTTTTGCTGGGTGGTATTATTTCTATGGCCACAGCTTTAAGTATGGCCGAGCTGGCCACGGGAATGCCGAGAGCGGGAGGTTCCTATTATTTCATCAGCAGAACCATGGGCGCTACCTTCGGGACTATTATAGGGATTGGGGCCTGGTTTGCCCTGGTGTTTAAGGGGTCTTTTGCTCTGGTAGGGCTGGCTGAATATCTTAATATTTTTATTCCCCTCCCGATATTATTTATCGCTTTTATATCCGGAATTTTATTGCTTTATATTAATTATCGGGGAGCGGAGAGCAGCGGTTCTCTTCAGAATAAGATTGTAATTGGTCTTTTTATAATTTTGATTCTTTACATAGTCCGGGGAGTCATGGCTCTAGATACCGCTAATCTTGAGCCCTTTGTTCCCTACGGGTATAATTCTATTTTTGCCACAACCGGAATAATATTTGTCTCCTTTCTGGGTATAACCCAGCTTTCAGCGATATCAGAAGAGGTTAAAAATCCTTCTAAAAACCTGCCGCGAGCTTTTATAGCTTCGGTGGGAGCGGTAACATTCTTATATGTGGGTGTGATGCTGGTAATAACCGGGAATTTACCTTTAGGTGAAATTGAAGCCGGAGGTGAATCTCTGGTTGAAGTAGCCGGCATTTTAGCCGGCAGCCCGGGCAGGGTGGCTATAATTTTTGCCGGATTTTTTGCCACAGTTTCAACGGCAAATGCGGCAATGATGTCATCATCGCGGTTTCCCTTTGCCATGGGGAGAGATGAACTGCTGCCAGAGTGGGTTGTAGAGGTTCATAAAGAATTTGAAACCCCCTATCGGGCTTTAATTTTTACCGGTGTGGTCATGATCCTGCTGATGTTTATTTTTGATGTAGAAGGACTGGCCAAACTGGGCAGTTCTTTTAATGTATTGATCTTTGTTTTGATTAATCTTTCAGCTTATGTTCTGCGGATTAGAAAGCAGGAATGGTATAATCCCAGTTTCAGGGATCCTTTCTTTCCTGTAACTCAGATCATAGGCGGGCTGGGAGGACTGGCCTTACTGCCCCAGCTTGGTCTGCTGCCGATGATTTTTACCATTTCGGTAATTGTTCTGGGGATTGTCTGGAGTAAAACCTATGCCAGAGGCAAGGCAATTCCGGATTATAATCTGCTGGATATTATAGAAGATGAGGAGGTAGCTATTTCTCCCAGTGGAATTTATAAAAGAGTGCTGGTGGCTGTTTCTAATCCTGAGACAGAAAAAAACCTTTTAAAGCTGGCAGATTATCTGGGGGATGAGACTGTAGGCTTAAATGTAGTAAAGGTGCCCGATCAGATGGGATTGACTGAAGCCAGAGAAAAACATCTGGAAGAATTTGATGAGGATTTTAAGCAGATTGATAAGACTTTTAGAGAATATTTTGGTAGCACGGATCGGGAGCAGAAGTACCTGATTGTCTTTGACCACAGTGTTTCGGATGCCATTCTGGAGCAGGCTGAGAGAGAAGCAGCTGATCTGATACTTCTGGGCTGGCAGAAAGCTATGAGTTTTACCGGCGGGATGGGAAGAATAACCAGGAGGATAATGCATCAGGCAAACTGTCATAAAGCAATTTTGAGAGGTAATTATCCCGATGAGCTTAAAAAAGTAGCGGTAGCTTATGACGGGCGAAGAAATTCCAGCTATGGTCTGCAGCTGGCTCACAGAATATCCCTGGCCACCGGCGCCAGAATTGATCTATTCCATATAGTCAGCCCGGATGCTTCCGATCAGGAAAAGAAAAATCGCAGGAAAGAATTAGAAAGGCTGGCTGCTGAAGAGGAATGCCCGCTGGATTATCGCATAATTGAGAGATTTTCGGTATCTGATACCATCATTGAAGTAACCAGAGAAGCTGATCTGACGATTATGGGTGATTCAGCCAGACGTTTCAGCCTCAGTCATGTAGGCAACAGGGCTGCCAGAATAGCCCGAAACTGTGAAGGTTCTCTCCTGATTGTCAGGAGGCATCAGCCCTTTTCCAAAGAAACTGTTTTATCACGTTTCAAACAGTTTACCCGGAAAAGAAAACAGAAGAAAGAAGTAAAACAAGATAATCTCAATCTGAATGAAGACCTATAAGCTATTAAAAGATATATACAATAGAGAATGATTAAGGCGGGCTGGCTGAACCCGGCCTGTCTTTATCTGAAGACCAAAAGCGACTAGAACCCCGAGCATTAGCCGGGGTTTTTGATTATAGTCAGTTTCACCATTTATCTTGAAAATATGCAGTTTTATTTTTATCCATTGTTGTGCTCTGAAGGGGTATGGGGGTTTATCTTGGATGGTGCAAAATAACTGATTGGTAAATTTTAAAAGGAATTTGTGAACTGATATTGAATTACATGGCTATTAAGTCTGCTCAGCATCCCCCTTCTTAGTCTAAAATTTGTAAAATATTATAAAAATTAGTATCATATTTCTAGAGGTTGGAGAGTAGTAATCTGGTTTTTAGAAACAACAATAATATGGGTTTCAAAGATTTTGTAAAAATTATTCATTTTACATCAAACTGTCTTATCAAAGGTATAAAGAGTTATAGCTCAAACCAGACTACAAAACATGACTTATAATAACTATTGACTTAAACCTCCTGCTGATATTATTTTTCAGCGGAAGATTTTTTTTAGGTAATATCGCATAAAATGAGATATCTAAGATACTAAAATTGGAAAGTTTAAAGGATTTTAAGGATTTTTTCAGAATATTATTAGTTAAGAGGTCATTTAATGAGGTGCCTCTAACTGACAGTAATTGTAACTGTTCATTAGCTCGGGTTGATAAAATTTATTGAGTAGAATTTTCCTGTCAACACTGCTTTAGAGAGCTCAATAATTTGTTTGATAATCAGATCTTATTTAGATTCAGAACTGCCTTGCTAGAATTTCTATCATTATAAAGAGCTTACATTAACAACATGGATAAGGATATTAAGAAAGTGTGAAAGGGATCAATGCAAGTAATTTAGAGCAAGGTATAAACAGTTGATGGAATTTCATTTCGACATAAAGGAGTGGGAGTCTTGCCAGACTATAATACCTCAATAAATGTGCTGGGCAGCATCTCTGATATCAACGTTATCATTGAAACGATCAAGTACTTTCAAAAGACCCAGGATATAGAAGCTGCCAGGAAAGAATTTGTGGAAGGAAATGCCTTTGGATTCAATATATCCTCCAGCAGAAAGAGATTTTTTTCCTTGATCAAGAAGCTTTTTCTAACAGAGGCGGATGAGCCTGACAG
>Ga0207421_10007993_pt1 | contig 11101 bp, 10 predicted proteins | sample SodLakKL_010_SED_4_FD_187542 | JGI IMG/M metagenome (GOLD analysis project Ga0207421, IMG submission 187542) | Alkaline sediment microbial communities from Lake Tanatar, Kulunda Steppe, Russia - 8KL_010_SED (SPAdes) (version 2) | ecosystem: Environmental > Aquatic > Non-marine Saline and...
GAAGATGTCGAGGTACCAATGTGGGTGCTACCACCAGGGGGGAGGAAGATGTCGAGGTACCAATGTGGGTGCTACCACCAGGGGTGGGGGGAGGAAGATGTCGAGGTACTAATGTGGGTGCTACCACCAGGGGGGAGGAAGATGTCGAGGTACCAATGTGGGTGCTACCACCAAGGGTGGGGAAGATGTCGAGGCACTAATGTGGGTGTTACCACCAGGGGTGGGGGGGAGGAAGATGTCGAGGTACCAATGTGGGTGCTGCTTGACATCGGGGGGTAAAGCTACAATTTTTGGGTTATTTTATACTTCTTTGCTGCGAGCATTTTTCTTCCCCCCACCGGGGGGGGAAGATTAAGATGGGGGGGATACCTTTTTGGAGGTTAGAGCTCAGAGGTCGGAAGTCAGAAGTAAAAGATGAGAGAAAAAAGCATCCATTCAAGAAGCAAAAAGCAAAAAGCAAAAAGCCAGAAACCAGAAACCAGAAACCAGAAACCAGAAGCCAGAAACCAGAAACCAGAAACCAGAAGCCAGAAGCCAGAAACCAGTCAAGTAGCAAAAGGAGGATACCTTGAACCTGGAAGCAAGAAAAAATATGGAAAAGGTTAAAAACCGGGAAGGGATAAAAAAAATCCTCCTTTTTGTTGCGCTTTTGGGGTTGCTGGCTGCTGTCTTTTTGTCCGCCGTAGTAATTGGGGCGGTGCAGATAAGCGTAAAGCATGCCGTATTGATTCTTTTGGATCTCCTTCCCCTGCTGGATATTAGCCTGGAGGAGATAGAACCGGTTCACCGGGACATACTTCTGAAGATACGCCTGCCCCGTGTTGTGTTGGCCGGGGCGGTGGGCATATCCCTGGCCACGGCGGGCGCTGCTTTCCAGGGGTTGTTTCGCAACCCCATGGCCGACCCGTACGTTATTGGTGTTTCTTCGGGAGCGGCGGTAGGAGCGATATTGGCCATGTTGACCGGCGCGCAGGTGGTGTTGGCTGGTTTTGGAGCGGTGCCCCTGTTTGCTTTTGCTTTTGGGTTTGTTACCATGCTGCTGGTATACTACATGGCCCGGGTAGGCAGCGTGGTTCCGGTAATGACCCTGCTTTTATCCGGTATCGCCGTCAGCGCATTTCTTTCCGCAGTGGTATCTTTACTAACTTTTTTTGCCGGCGAAAAGCTGGAACGGGTGGTATTCTGGCTAATGGGGGGACTGGGCGGCGCCACCTGGGAGCAGGTGGTAATCATGGTTCCTTACGCCCTGGTGGGGTGCATCATGATATTTCTCTTTCACCGGGAACTTAATGCCTTGCTGCTGGGTGAAGAAACAGCGCACCACCTGGGCGTGGATACGGAAAGAGTAAAAAAAATTATCCTGGCGGGATCTTCACTGCTGGTTGCGGCGGCGGTTTCCACCAGTGGCATAATTGGTTTTGTCGGGCTGGTGGTCCCGCACTTTATCCGGTTGGCGGCGGGCCCGGATCACCGGTTTCTTTTACCCGCTTCCGCCCTGTTGGGCGCATCGCTGCTTATAGGGACCGATACCCTGGCCCGAACTGTTATAGCTCCTACGGAATTGCCGGTAGGTATTATTACCGCTCTGGTCGGGGCGCCGCTGTTTTTGTATCTTTTAAAAAGGCGCAAGAAACTGCGCTATTTTGGTGGAGGCGAATAAAGTTTGGGTATAGAAATACAGGTACACGGGTTAAAACTGCAGTACGACGCCCGCCCGGTACTGGACGGGGTGGAGTTCCGCGTAAGGCCGGGTGATTTGCTGGCCCTCCTGGGCTCAAACGGCGCGGGCAAATCCACCTTGTTGCGCTGTATGAGCAAGGTTCTGGAACCCACAAAAGGACGGGTTTACCTGGGGTCAGAAGAGCTGGACCGCATTAACACCGGTGAACTGGCCAGGCATATGGCAGTAGTGCCCCAGGAGACCCGGGCCGATTTTGATTTTACCGTGGAAGACGTGGTGCAGATGGGCCGGTTTCCTTACCTGGGCCGCTTCGGGAAAGAGGGCAGGAAAGACCGGGAAAAAGTTTTAGAAGCCATGGAGATGACCGGCGTGTCCCACCTGGCCCGGCGCCCGGTAACCTCACTTAGCGGGGGAGAAAAGCAGCGGGTAATGCTGGCCCGGGCAGTGTGCCAGGAGCCGGAAGTTCTGCTGCTGGATGAGCCTACGGCCAACCTGGATATAGGCTACCAGCAGTCGCTTTTGGAAATGGCGGAAAGGCTTAACCGGGAAAAAGGGGTAACGGTAATCGCTGCCATACACGACATTAACCTGGCAGTGCTGCACTTTCACCGATTTTTGCTCCTTTCTTCGGGACAGGTACAGGCCGCCGGCCCGGCCGAAGAAGTTATAACCCCGGAAAATATCCGAAAATCTTACGGGGTTTCAGCGCAAACCTACCGCCATCCCCTGCATGGGGCGCTGCAGGTGAGCGTGGAAAAAGAATTTTCCCCGGCGGGTGGAAACAACCGTGGCACCCGCTTACACGTTATCGGTGGTGGAGAAGAAGCAGTGCCCGTTTTGAACCTGCTGCTGCAGGAAGGTTACCGCCTTTCCCTGGGGCCGGTAACCACCCAGGACAGCGGTTACCGGCTGGCCCGGTTCCACCAGCTTCCACTGGTGGAAGTTCCCCCATTTTCGCCCATAACGGATGCGCTGCATCACACTCACCTGGAGCTGGCCCGGCGCGCTGAAGCGGTGGTGATGCCTCCCATAACCTTTGGGGAGGGCAACCTGGCCAACCTGGAAGCAGTGGAGCAGCTGCTGGACGAAGGCAAACCGGTTTACCTGGTTGACGCCCCGGCAACCTCGGAGCGCGATTATACGGGGGGGCGCGCTGCGGGGATAGTGCGCCGCCTGGTGGAAAAAGGGGCCTTTGCGGTGGAAACTGTAGAAAATCTCTTGCAAGTGTTATTGCAGGCGCGGCAGATTTAATCGCATTTACCGTGAGCTTTCTTCCCTGCCGCGGGCCAGCGGAGCAGTACTACTTGTTTTACGATGTCAACTGTGTATAACCATCAGGAAACAAAGGGGGCCAAAGATGGAGGAAATCAAAAACAGCGGCCTGGTAGTGATTACCGGCGGAGCGCGTAGCGGGAAAAGTGGTTTTGCGGAGAAACTGGCCCAGGAAAGCGGCCTGGCGGCCATTTTCCTGGCCACGGCACATGCCGGCGACCCGGAGATGGAAAAGCGTATCGAGCGGCACCGCCGGGAGCGCCCCGCATCCTTTACCACGCGGGAAACTCCCCTGGACCCGTGTCCCGTGCTGGAATCGGAAGGTTCTTCGGGAAGGATCATGCTGCTGGACTGCTTCACTGTCCTGCTTAGCAATCGCCTGCTCCGGGAGGCGGATATTTGTGCAGGTAACGGCAACGGCGGCAACCCGGAAAGCGCAGAAAGCGAGGAAAACGCGCTGGAAAATGCTCTTCTCCTGGAAGAGGCGGCGGAGCGAACCCGGGAATACGTGGAGCAGTTGGCCCGGGCTTTTATTGATTCACCCTCACCGGTGCTCCTGGTGACCAACGAGGTAGGTATGTCGCTGGTGCCCGACAACCCCCTGGGCAGGGTTTTTCGTGATCTGGCCGGGCGGGCTAACCAGCTTATGGCTTCCCGCGCAGGCCAGGTGTGGTTCCTGGTTAGCGGAATTCCCTGGAGGCTAAAATAAATGCCGGGCGGTGATGTTGGCGCGGCAATTATCCCCCTGGCGATGTTTTTGGCCTACCTGCTTGACGCTTTAGCGGGCGATCCCCCGCGCCTCCCTCACCCGGTCCGCCTGTTGGGTAAAACCGTTGAGCTGTTGGAAAGGGCGGCCCGCGGGCTGTTTTCCGCCCCTTTCCTTCTGAAAATATCCGGAGCTGCCCTGGTTCTTTTGCTGGCCGGGGGTTCCTCCGTGGTTGCGGCGCTTTTGTTGCAGGCAGCCTCGCGCCTTCACGGGGGTGCGGAATTTGTGCTTACCTTCGTCCTGCTTTTTTCCTTCCTGGCGGGGGGTGACTTGAAACACCATGTGCAGCGGGTGGCAGCCTCCCTGGATGCGGGTAACCTGGAGCAAGCACGCGCGGGAACCGGCATGTTGGTGAGCCGGGAGACCTCGGGCCTGGGTGAAGAAGGGGTAGCGAGATCCTCCCTGGAAAGCCTGTTTGAAAACACGGCGGACGGCCTGGTGGCGCCCCTGTTTTACGCCGCCCTGGGTGGTGTGCCCCTGGCGGTGCTCTATAAGGCGGTAAATACTGCCGATTCCATGCTGGGCTACCGCACTACCGCTTATATCCACCTGGGCTGGGCGGCGGCCAGGGCCGACGATGTGCTGAGCTTTATCCCCTCCCGGCTGACAGCCCTGCTTTTTGTAGCAGCCGGGTTTTTGCAGGGAACCGCGCGGCGGGGATGGAGCGTCCTGATTGCCGACCGCTGCAAACACGAGAGCCCCAACAGCGCCTGGCCGGAAGCTGCGGCAGCGGGAGTGCTGGGGGTACGGCTGGGCGGCGAGGACTACTATGGCAGCGAACTAAAGTGCCGTCCGGTTATCAACGCCGCGGGCCGGAGACCCCGTCTTAAAGAACTGCAGGAGGGAATAGCCCTGTTTAATATTACCGGCTGGATGGCGTTAGCGCTGTTGCTGATTTTTTCATACGCGTGGAACGCGTGGGGAGTGATGCCCTGGTGAAAAGTTTTTGGATAGCCCTGTCGTTTTTAACCGTGCTGCCGGTTCCTTATATCCGTTTTTCCCGGGAACGCGGCGAACTATCTGCCTCCGCGGCTTTTTTCCCCGTGGTGGGAGCCCTGGTGGGCCTGCTTCTGGCCCTGGTTGCCGCGGGGCTGTTACAGCTGGTGAACCCCGGCTCCGCTGTGGTTATAGTTTTGGCCTTCAGCTTTTTTTTAACCCGGGGCATGCATTTAGATGGGCTGGCCGACGTGGCCGACGGCCTGGTGGGAACCACGGACCGTGAAAAAGCCCGGGCGGCCATGAAAGACAGCTCGGTAGGGGTTATGGGGCTGGCCGTAGTGCTCCTGCTCTTTTTGTTCAAGTATTCCGCCTTGCCGGCCCTGGAAGCCCGGGAAATAATTCTGTACGTAGCAGCCATGCCTGTAGTAGGGCGCTGGGCTATTGTCCTGGTGGGAGCTTCGTTCAACCCTGCTCCCCGGCGCGGCCTGGGGGAGATGTTCCTGGAAGAGCTGGGCTGGCCCGGTCTGCTGCAGGCCACTTTTTTCTTTTTGCTACTTATGGGGGGGCTGGTGTGCGCGGAGCCTGCCCTCACGAAGCCGGTCCTTGCGGGCCTGGGGCTTGCCCTGGCGGGTGTATACGCCCTTGCTATATGGGCGGCCCGGCGCCTGGGCGGCCTGACCGGTGATGTAATGGGAGCAGTAAACGAGCTGGCAGAGGTTTTGTTTCTGCTGGGCGTTATAGCCGTGCTGCAAACCCCGGCGGGCGTAAACGTGCTGTAAAGGTTAAATACTACAGGCAGGTGAGGTAAGCATGAACCTGGAGAATAATAAATATAGGGAGCATAATAAAACAGCGGAAAAAGAAGAATCGGCAGGAGGACACGGCGGGGACCTGCAGGCTGCGGCCCGGGTTTCCGGCCTGGACCCCGCGGATATACTGGACTTTAGCAGCAACGTCAATCCCCTGGGCCCTCCTCCCGGGTTAAAAGCCCTCCTGAAAAAGGAACTCGAAGAAATAAACCGTTATCCCGTGCCCCAGGCCCGGGAGCTGCGCGCCGCCCTTGCTCAGCGGCTGGAGGTGCCTGAAAACAGGGTGTTGCCGGGCAACGGGGCCAACGACCTGCTCCACCTGCTGCTGCTCTGGCTCCGCCCCCGGCGTGTGCTGGTGCCGGCCCCTTCTTTTTCCGAGTATTACCGCGCTGCAACCCTTGCGGGGGCGGAGGTGGAGCACTTTTCCCAGCCCCCCGGGGAGCCGCTGAAAGTAGAATTGCTGAAAAAGAAACTGCAGCCGGGGGATCTCCTGGTTCTCTGCAGCCCCAACAATCCCTCCGGCACCTTGTATCCCGGCGGGGAAATAGAAAAGCTCTCCCGCGCCGCCGAAAAGCGAGAAGCCATGCTGCTGGTGGATGAAAGCTTTCTTCCCCTGGCGGGCCGCGAAGAAGAAAGCCTGCGCCGGGTGGAGTCGGGTCACCTGTACGTGCTTCTTTCCCTGACCAAACTCTGGGCCCTGCCGGGGCTGCGCCTGGGCTGCCTGGTAGGGCCGGGGGAAAAAATAACCCGGCTTAACTCCCTGGGCGACCCCTGGAGGGTAAACCACCTGGCCCAGCAAGCGGGGCTTTACTGCCTGCAGCAGGAAGGTTACCTGGAAAAAACCCTTTCCCTGCTGGAGAAGGAAAGGGACTACCTGAGCCGCGGGCTGCAGTCCACGGGAGATTTAACCGTTTACCAAAGCGCTGCCAACTTCCTGTTGGCGCGGGGAGAAAAAGAAACTTTTAATGCGGGCCACCTGCAGTCCCGGCTGTTGGAGAAAGGGTTGCTGGTGCGCCGCGCGGACAATTTCCGCGGGCTGGATGAGCGCTTTTTCAGGGTTGCGGTGCGCCGCCGCCCCGAAAACCGGCGGCTGCTGCAAGCCGTCGAGGATTACCTGCATGGCTGACGTAAGGTCAGCAACGCAGGCTAATATACATATAGTGGAAGGAGCAATAAATTATGCAGGGTTCTATCATGATCCAGGGCACTGCCTCCTCTGCCGGCAAAAGCCTGCTTAACGCGGCTTTATGCCGTATACTGGCGCAGGACGGTTTTCGGGCGGTACCCTTTAAATCGCAAAACATGGCCCTTAACTCCTACGTAACCGCGGAGGGGCTGGAAATGGGCCGCGCCCAGGCAGTCCAGGCCGAGGCTGCTTACCTGGAACCGCGGGTAGAAATGAACCCGGTCTTGCTAAAGCCAACCTCCGACCGGGGCTCACAGGTTATCGTCCAGGGGCGCCCGGTAGACAACATGGAAGCCGGGGATTACCTGGCCTGGCGGGAAAAACTCCTGCCAGTAATAATGGAATCTTACCGCCGCCTGCAGCGGGAACACGATGTGGTAGTGCTGGAAGGTGCGGGCAGCCCGGCAGAAATCAACCTTAAACGCGGGGACCTGGTAAACATGGGCCTGGCCCGGCAGGTTAAAACGCCTGTGCTGCTGGTTGGGGACATTGACCGGGGCGGAGTGTTTGCCTCCCTCTACGGCACGGTAAAGTTGCTCCCCCCCGGGGAACGTTCCCTGATAAAGGGGGTGGTCATAAACAAGTTCCGTGGGGATGTTTCTGTCCTGGAACCTGGCCTGCGGGAGCTTGAAGAACTTCTGGAGGGTATTCCCGTTTTGGGGGTAGTGCCTTACCTGGAGCTCAACCTGGACGACGAAGACAGCGTAACCGACCGCTTCCAGGAAAGCTTTCAGGAGCGCAGCCCCTCCCGCAAAGGGGAAATAAACGTGCAGGTTTTGCAGCTGCCGCGCCTTTCCAATTTTACCGACTTTAACCCCCTGGAAACGGAAGAAGACGTAAACCTTTCCTACATACGCCGCCCCGCGGAGTTAAACAGGCCGGATATAATAATAATCCCGGGCTCCAAAAACACCATCCAGGACTTGCTTTACCTGAAAGAACACGGATGGGAAGAACCCCTTCGGGGCCACGTGGAAGCAGGAGGGCTGCTGATAGGAATCTGCGGCGGATTTCAGATGCTGGGCCGGAAGTTGCAGGACCCCCATGGAGTAGAAAGCACAGTAGAATCCGCCTCCGGCCTGGGCTTTCTGGACCTGGAAACAGTAATGCAGGGAGAAAAAAGCACCCGCCGGGTGGAAGCCACCTGGCACTACCGGGACGAAGGCTATTTTGCCGGCATGCAGGAAGAGCCGTTGTCCGGTTACGAAATACATATGGGGCGCACTTTCTGCGGGGAGGTAATATATCCCCTGTTTGTAGACAGCGAAGGTTACTGGGAAGGGGCGGTAAACCCGGAAGGCAATATTTTGGGGACATACCTGCACGGCATATTTGACAACCCCACCTGGAGGAGAAAACTGCTCAACAACCTTCGGCGCCGCAAAGGGATAGGCGAAAAAGAAGAAACCCGGTCCGTATCTTACCGGGAGCACAAAGAGAAGGAATACGACCGGCTGGCGGAAGCGGTGCGAGGCAGTTTGGATATGGAAAAGATCTACCGAATAATCGAAGAAGGAAACGGGTAGTTTCTGGTATAATCTATTAGAGGAGGAGGAATTATTTTTATGTATGGTGAAAGCAAAGAAGAACAAACCAACCAGGAAGAATTTGAAAAGGAAGAATTTGAAAAAGTGCGTGACAGCATCAAACCCCTTGACGAAAAAGCCATGGAAAGGGCAAAAGAAAGGATGGATCTCCTGACCAAGCCCCCCGGCAGCCTGGGCCGCATGGAAGATCTGGCGGTAAGGTTGGCCGGGGTATGCGGCGCTTTTTTCCCGGCGGGAACCCGCAAGCGGGTAGTGGTAATGGCCGCAGACCACGGCGTAACAGCGGAAGGGATAAGCGCCTTCCCCGCCGAGGTAACCCTGCAAATGGTAGCCAACTTCACCTCCGAAGGCGCGGCCATTAATGTGCTTTCCCGCCTGGCAGGGTCGGAAGTCCGGGTAGTAGATATAGGAGTTGCCTCCGACCCGGACCTGCCGGGAGTAAAAAAAGCCCGGGTAAAACCCGGCACGGACAACTTCTGCCAGGGCCCCGCCATGAGCCGCAAAGAGGCGCTGCAGGCCATCCTGGTGGGAGTGGAATGCGCCCGTGAGGCCGCCCGGGAAGGCGTGGGAGTACTGGCTACGGGAGAAATGGGCATTGGCAATACCACGGCCAGCAGCGCAGTAATGGCTGCGCTCACCGGTTACGAAAGCTCCCTGGTAGTGGGACGCGGAACGGGCCTGGACGACGACGAACTTTTCCACAAACAGCAGGTGGTAGAAAAAGCCCTGCAGCTTCACCGGCCTGATCCCTCCGATCCCGTAGGAGTCCTGGCCGCGGTAGGGGGGCTGGAAATAGCCGCCCTGGCCGGCCTTATCCTGGGGGCGGCTTCTTTAAGGATACCGGTAATAATAGACGGCTTTATCTCCACCACCGCCGCCCTGGCCGCGGTGGCAATTCAGCCCCTGGCTGCGGGCTATCTTATACCTTCTCATTTATCTAAAGAATCGGGTCACGCCCTGCTGCTGGAATACCTGGAACTGCAGCCTTACCTCAACATGAACATGCGGCTGGGAGAAGGCACCGGCGCAGTTTTGGCCATGCAGCTGGTCGAAGCGGCGGCACGTATAACCGTGGAGATGGCCACTTTTGAAGACGCCGGTGTAAGCCGGGGCCCGGAAGCGGAAGAAGAAGAGGAAGGGGAAGCACGGGAAGCACGGGAAGAAGAGGGAATAAGCCGCGACATAAGGAGAGAAAAAGATTAAATGGAAATCTACCTGCTTCGGCACGGACAAACGGAGGCCAACAGCGAAGGCCGCTACCGGGGCTGGACGGAGTCCCATCTTTCAGCCCGGGGTGTAGAGCAGGCTCAAAAAACCGGCGATTACCTGTTTGAACAGGGAATACAACGGTTGTTTAGCAGCGACCTTTCCCGCGCCCTGCAAACCGCGCAGGCAATAGGAGAAAAGTGCGGCCTGAAACCTTTTCCCAGCCCCCTGCTTCGCGAAATCCATTTTGGACGGTGGGAAGGCCTCACTTACGAGGAAATCCAGGCCTCTTACCAGGAAGAGTTCACCTCCTGGATCAAAGATCCTTTCCGCCGTCCCGTCCCTTGCGGAGAAGACCTGGCCACGGTGTACCGGCGTATGAAACGATTTTTAAAAAGCTTGAAAAAGGCGGGCCTGGAGGGGAAAAAAGTAGTAGTAGTAAGCCACGGGGGCATTATCCGCGCTACTCTTTTTTACCTGCAGAAAATGCGGGAAGATGATTTCTGGGACCTCGAAGTGGGAAACGGCTCCCTGAGCCTCTTGCGTGTGGAAGGAAACGACTTGAAAGTGGAATACTACAACTGGACCGGGCACCTGAATTAGCGGGGATGAAGAAATACTGTGCTGCCGGGGGGTGGTAAACATGGGTGAAAATACAGCGGGTAGTAATAATAATAATACAGGTTATGATAAAAAAACAGGCGGTAGCAGCGCGGAGAAAGTGTTTGTCTCCTGGAGCGGCGGCAAAGATGCCTATCTTTCGTTGCTTCTGGCCCTGGAACAGGGGCTGGAAGTAAATTGTTTGCTCAACTTTATTGGCCATGACGGCTACAGCCGTTCTCACGGCATACCGGGGGAACTACTGCAGCGTCAGGCAGAAGTGCTGGGGTACCCCCTGGAGAAGAAAAAAGTCACCTGGGAAACCTACGAGCCAGGCTTCGAGGAGGCCGTTAGCCGCCTGCGGGAGCGAGAAAAAGTTGCAGGCGGAGTTTTTGGCGATATAAACCTGGAAGAACACCGCCAGTGGCTGGAAAAAATGGGTCGGCGCTGCGGAATTAACTGCCACCTTCCCCTGTGGGGGATGGGGGAAAGGCAGGTAACCCGGGAGCTATTGCGGCGGGCTGGGAAAGCGGTAATAGTTTCCCTCAGGAACGATCTGCTGGAAGAAAAATGGTTAGGACAAGAGCTTAACCTGGAATTCATGGAGCACTGCGAAAACAAAGGCCTTTCCCCCTGCGGGGAGCGGGGCGAATTCCATACCCTGGTGGTGGGCGGCCCTTGTTTCCTGGAGTCCCTGCAGTACTGCGTAACAGGGAAAGAAAGGAAAGATAACCGCACCCATCTGCGTTTAACCTCCAGCCCCGGAAGATAGCGGTGTATGGGGGGGTATGCACGGTTATTTTTATACTTCCCCTGCCTCCAAGAAGCAAGATCAAAGCCCCCCCACCTTTAATTCCTCCCCCACCGGGGGGTAAAGCTACAATCTTTGGGTTATTTATACTTCCTTGCTGCGGGCTTTTTTCTTCCCCCCACCGGGGGGTAAAGCTACAATTTTTGGGTTATTTATACTTCTTTGCCGCGGGCTTTTTTCTTCCCCCCACCGGGGGGTAAAGCTACAATCTTTGGGTTATTTATACTTCCTTGCTGCGGGCTTTTTTCTTCCCCCCACCGGGAGGTAAAGCTACAATTTTTGGG
>Ga0207421_10007994_pt1 | contig 11100 bp, 10 predicted proteins | sample SodLakKL_010_SED_4_FD_187542 | JGI IMG/M metagenome (GOLD analysis project Ga0207421, IMG submission 187542) | Alkaline sediment microbial communities from Lake Tanatar, Kulunda Steppe, Russia - 8KL_010_SED (SPAdes) (version 2) | ecosystem: Environmental > Aquatic > Non-marine Saline and...
CCTGATTTCTGTCTGGGGTGAGCTATCGCCACCTACTTCTTTAACGGCAGCAGTTGCTTCCCGCCTGGCCAATGCCTCGTTTATGCGAACGATGATGACTGCGTTGAAGATCTGTCTGCCCATCCTGGTTATGTCCTTTGCTATTTTCATCCGCACAGACCTGGTCACCAGCCCCGGACTGCCCCAGATCCGCGATACAATTATTATCTCCCTGGGCACCCTGGGATTCACCTTTGCCATGTTCGGCAGGTTTATAACCAAGGTGAAGTTCGATATCCCGATGAAACTGGCCCTTTCAATAATTGCCCTGGTACCGCTGTTTCACCCTAGCACGACCATGGCTATTATTGGAGCTGCAGTCGTTTTCGTTATCCTGGTGATCGGAGTTAAGCGTCACAAAGATATCGGCCCGCTGCGCAGGATTCAGAAAGAAGCGTCCAAAGCCGCGGAAGACTTGAAAGAGAAAGAGCTGAAAGCAAAAGATATTGAAAGTGTTGATGCTTCAGATGCTCCGGATAGCATCTAATAAACTTTTTTCCATAGCATGATTAAAAAAGCAGTTCACTGAAATTTTTCAATGTGAACTGCTTTTTCTTTTTTTATGAACCAAGTGCTGGGGCCCATCGGCCTCCTAAATAGAAGTCAAAACCCAGCTCTTTCAATTATTTATATCTTAATACGGGTACTACTTATTTATTGGGAAAAGTTTAAATGTCTTCATTCAGAGTGATTGACCATTTTTAATTTATACTTCTAATCACATCTATAACCGAACCGTCCCGGTATTCAACCACAGCCACAATTTTACCATTGGAAGTCGGTTTTACAGGACCCCCGGTTTTTTGCTCAACCTTTTTTTTCAAATCATGGATATCAATTAAAGGCAGCCCGGCATTATGTAAATCACCAAGCAGATCATCTCGTCGAGGATTGACTGAAATGCCGTGTTCAGTTACCAGGCAGTCAATTGTTTCACCTGGCGTGGTTACCGTGTGAACCTGATCAATAATAATCGGTATGTTTTTGCGAACGGAAGGAGCAACCACAATCGCCAGCTTTGAGCCGGCCGCCGTGTCGGCATGACCGCCGGAGCCACCCATTACCCGTCCGTCGGATGCGGTATGAACATTGACATTAAAATCGGTATCGACCTCGGTAGCGCTTAAAATCATGGCATCTAACCTGTTAACGGCACAGCCCTTGTTATGAGGGTTGGCATAGCGGCTCGATGATATCTCAAAGTGGCGGGGGTTATCTTTTAAAGAGGCAATAGCCTTGCTGTCAAAGCTCTGGGTGTCAAGGACGGTTTTAAAAAATCCTTCCTGCAGAAGATCTGCCATATAGCCGGTTACTCCACCCATCCCGAATGATCCGCTCACTTTGTACTTCAACATTTTATCACGTAAAAACCTGGCAGCAGCCAGCGAAGCACCGCCTGTTCCGGTCTGAAAAGAAATACCTTCCTGCAGCAGGCCGGCTGCTTCAATCACATCCACCGCCCACCGGGCCAGCTGTAACCTGAGCGGATCATCGACCATTTTAACCGCACCTGTGGTTATTCCTGCCGGATCGCCAACCTGGTCTACCTTGACAACAAAATCAACTACAGTCTCATCAGCGCTTGATGGAACCAGGGGATATGGTTCCAGGTTATCAGTTAAGACAATTGTCTTACGGGCATAGTGACAGTCTGTCAGGCAGTAACCCAGCGAACCGCAGGCAGAAGGTCCGTCAATGCCATTAAAGTTACCTGCCTCATCAGCAGCAGGCGCAGCAATAAAAGCTGCGTCAATTTCTTCTTCGCCGGCTTCAATGGCCCGATCTCTTCCACCGTGGGTCCGAAATATGACCGGAAAGGGAAATTCACCCCGCGACATGGCTTCCGCAACAGGACCAAGCATATAGTTGCAGGAAAGCCCCCCGACCACACCGGAAGCGATATGGCCAACCAGGGGAGCGTGAACCGGAAATATCGAGCTTAAGGCAACTTTTAAATTTTTAAGCCCCATGCGGGCTGCCTGGTCTAAAACCAGGTTGACAACCCGGTCACCGTTCCGAAAATGGTGGTGAAACGATAGCGTCATCCCTTCTTCCAGCCCACATTCACGAATGGCTGTTTCAATATCAGGGAGCAGCTTTTTCTCGCCGGGTAAAGCTCTCCCCGTCGCCGTCCGCGCTTTGAAGGGAAAGGGAGCATTGCCATGCGGCGAGCTGTACGGAATTATTTCTTTATATCCACTTATCGACTCGGGAATCGTTCTGCCGACTCCGTTAACAGCCATTATAATCATCCTCCCCGGCCAGTGCCAGGACCCGCCTGGCTTTAATTACTACAGGCTGGTCTACCATGGCTCCATCCACAACTACAATCCCACGGCCCTGCAGTTCAGCCTGTTTTGCTGCTTCTAAGATTTTCTTTGCCTTTTTAACTTCTGCGGGCCCGGGTAAAAATGCTTTCCTGATCACCGGCACCTGGCGGGGGGATAATGCAGCTTTAGCTGTAAAGCCCAGTTTCCTGGCATTTTCTGCATCCTCAGCCAGGCTATCAAGGTCACTGACCTTAAGAAAAGGCGTATCAATGGGCTGTATACCGACTGCATTGGCAGCCAGGACTAAAACCTGCCTGGCGAACTGGATCTCCGTCCCTTCCGCAGTGCGTTCAAGGTTTAATTCTGCCGCAAGATCTTCCGCCCCCAGCATTAACCCATCAACCCGGCTTGATGCCTTCGCAGTTTCATAAGCCTGCTGCAGTCCAAAAGCTGTCTCGATCAGGCAGAGAATGAAGAGACTGCCTATTTGTAAAATATCGCTGACTTCCTTGACCGAACCGGGTTCAGCCTTGGGCAAGAAAACTGCATTCACAGCAGGGCAGCGCCGGACCATCTCCAGGTCATCCAACCCCCAGGGCGTTGAAAGAGGATTAATCCTGACAGTTAGCTCCCTGGAACCAAAAGTCCGTTCCCTTAAGGCCTGCTCTAAGATGTCACGGCTTTTCTCTTTATTGGAACAGGCCACGGCATCTTCCAGGTCGAAAATGATGGTGTCGGCTTGCGACGCCGCTGCCTTGTCAAAGAAGTCCGGCCTGTCTCCCGGCACGAACAGGAGAACTGTCCGCTGCCTGCTCATTGTCTCACACCTCCGTTTTCTGCTTTGCAGGAGTGTAATCGGGCAGTAAAACCGGTGAGCTTTGTTCTAACGGTACAGCAAGATCTTTCAGGCAGGCATGATAATCCCGGATATGCTCCACAGTCAGTTTTTCTGACCCGCCATAATCCCTGTTAACTTCCAGGGCCCGCCTGGCCGCACGCCTGCCGTAAACGAAAATATCGAGCAAACTGTTTCCTGCCAGCCGGTTTTTCCCCTGGATCCCGCCGGCTACTTCACCGGCGGCATAAAGGCCGGGCAGAGATGTTTCAGCCTTCGGGTTGATTTTCAATCCGCCATTCTGGTAATGCTGGGTTGGATAAACCAGGATCGGTTCATGCTGTATATCAATATCATATTTTTTAAAGCGCTGGTAAATGCCGACAAAGTGATTCTTGATGTCAGGTATCAGGGGTGTATCTAACCAGACTCCTTCGAAGCCGGTCGGGGTTACCACACCATTACCCCGTTCGGAACATTCCCTGATACAGGCCGAAGCACAGGTGTCCCTGCATTCCAGCTCATTGACAAATCGCTCACCATTAACATTCACTAAATGGGCGCCTTGTCCGCGCATAACTTCAGTTATTAACTGGCCCAACAGCTGCTCAGGCCATACTGTTCCAGTTGGGTGGTATTGAATACTGTCCATGTGGATCAGTTCAGCTCCAGCCTTATAAGCAACAACCAGGCCGTCGGCAGTTGCCCCGTAGTGATTTGTAGTGGGGAACCCCTGGATGTGAAGGCGTCCGATTCCTCCGGAAGCCATGATCACTGCCTTTGCGCGTACAGTGGTCAGTTCCCCGGTTTCCATGTTGTAGAGAACTGCCCCGGCACATGCACCATCTTCATCAAGCAGCAGATCAACAACCGGTGAGAATTCCAGGCAGGGTATCTGGCGGTCCCGCAGTTCATCACGCATTACCCGCATCAGCTCGAGACCGGTTAAATCTTTGCAGGAAAGCATTCTTTTACGGGAATGACCTCCACAGTGATTAACCTTTAAACTGCCGTCTTCTTCGTAATCAAACATCACGCCCATATCCATCAACCAGGCGGCTATCTCCGGCCCGTCAGAGACCAGGGCCTTGACCAGTTCGGGGATATTGGTGTAATGCCCACCGCCAATAGTATCAATAAAATGCAGGTACGGACTGTCTTCCGGCCGGACCGGAGAGCACATGCCCCCTTCCGCCATCAAGGTATTGGCATCACCGAGGCGCAGCTTGGTTGTCATTAATACTTCTGCTCCACCTTCATGGGCAGTCAGGGCAGCGGCACAGCCGGCACCACCGCCACCGACGATCAGGATATCTGTGCAGTAATCGGGCTCGGCCAGTTTCAGTTGATCCGGGTTATAAATGCTGTATGATTCCAGCGCTTTAGCCAGCTCAACCGGAACCCGGTTTCCCTTGTTAGTCCCAATACGCAGCTCTTCCATCCCTTCATCCCGGTAATCGGGATGAAAATCCGCGATCAACCTGCTCCGTTCAGTATCATTCAGGCGTTCCATTTCCTGATTTTTTCTGAAATTACGGGTTTCCTTAACCTTGTATAATGTTTCGTTAAAATGGGGCGGGTAGGTCATTTTATTTCCCCCTTAGATACATTCGATATCTCGTTCTGCATATAATTTTTGCAGTTCTTCCTGTCCTTTGCCAATCAGTTCATCAATTTGCCCGTCATATAAACCCTGCTCAATCTCTTTGATCCTGGCATCAACATAACCAGGACGCGGCAGAGATGAGTAAGCATAAAGCCGTCTTGCCGCCATGGCAATGTTATAGGGTACCATCTGGGCCAGGCAGCGTGAAGCACATAGCCCACACATAACACAGTCAAAAGACATTTCCGCCACAGCAGTAAGATTCCCTCTCTGTGCTTCCGCTATAATATCCATTACCGATAGATCCTGGGGACATATCTTGGTGCAGGCACTGCAGCCCAGGCAGCGGAACATTTCCGGGTACATCCGGTGCAATGTTTTTGCGGGATCTTCTTCAGACTTTATATCAAGCAGTATTTTCTGGGCAGGGTAATAAGGTAATATCGCTACATCCATGCCTTCTTCGATTTGTGTCTGACAGGCCAGGCCAACCTTGATCTGATGATCACCGGGAACCCGGTAAACAGTTGCACAGGCTCCGCAGAAACCTCCCCGGCAGCCGCAACCCCGCACCAGGCGGTGCCCTGATAATTCAATTGCACCCATTATTGTTACCCCTTCAGGAACGAGGTGCATTTTGCCCAGGTAATAGATAGGAATTAAATCAGCCATCAACACACCTCCATTTAGTTGAGTAATTCATCAACTTTTGTAACATATTCTAAATTCTGCAGAGACTGAAGGGTGTTTCTAACCTGCTCTTCAGGCCAGACCCGGAGGGTCAGGTTCTTAAACTTATCGCGAATTTCATCGACTGCAGCCGGATTTTCCGGATCACCGCGCGGATAATCGGTATGTGCCTTTAAAACTGTTCCGTCTTTAAAGAGAACTTCAATTATCGCAGCCCAACGGGCCGGGTAGTTATCTTCAATCTGCTGATCAAGGGTTACTGTACAGCGCTGGCCGAGGTTTCTAATTAAAGGATCTATTGGTCCGGATAGATCAAAACTATCCAGGTCTAGCTTCTGCTCAACCAGGGCAGCACTTAGGCAGAAGGGTAAACTGAATTTTGCTTTATAGGGTGTATCGTCCTTATACTCACCGACCAGGTCAACGGCATGGGCATAAGTTTTAACAGTGATTTTCTCTACATCTTCGGGGTTCAGTCCTTCAGAGGTCAGCTGCAGGGCCAAATCAACCCCGCTGTGGGTATGACGGCAGGAAGGATAAATCTTATAGCTGTTGCCCAGGATACGATATTCGCTGCCCAGGCCGGCGGTAACTCTTTCAGGAAAGTACTCTTTTGCTGTTGCCTTAAAAAAACCTTTTTCTCCTTCCAGTATACATTTAGCCCCGGTGAAACCTTCTTCGGCCAGCTGAACCGCCAACAGACCGTTCATGGCCGCTTTACCCGGGTGAAGATGCTTGGTCATAGCTCCATCCTGTAAAAATTCCCACAAACCCGCAGCCTGTGAACCGGCATTGCCAAGCGCATCAATTACCTGGTCAATATTCAGTTCGTACACTTTCGCTGCGGCAACAGCGGCACCAAAAGTGCCGCAGGTAGCCGTGGTATGCCAGTAGTAGTAATGAGACGGCGTAACCGCCTCAGCAATGCGAATACCGACTTCAAAACCTGCAACCACTGCAGTAATCAGTTCACGACCTGATGCTTCACGCTCTTCGGCAGCTGCAAAGGCAGCAGAAATGATCGGAGCAGCCGGATGAAGAATGGAACTGCGATGCAGATCATCCAACTCAAGAATATGGCAAGAGGTCCCGTTGGCCAGGGCAGCATACAAAGCTGAAGATTTTTCATTGCTGCCGATAATTGTAGCCCGTGGGTTACCACCCGCCCGCTTAATAATTTTTTTAACTTTCATTGCCGGGGGTTGGCTGGAACCGGCTGCCACAGAGCCCAGCCAATCAGTAACAGCCGTTTTTGCTGCTTCAACAACAGAGGAAGAAAGCAGGTCATAATTAAGGCCGGTAGTAAACTCTGCAAGTTTTCTTGATAGCATAGGCCTTCCTTTCAGCAAATATTATTGCGGGAAATAAGTTCGTTTAAGTGACGTAACAATCAATTTGCTTGTCTATTTTAATAATTGGCTATTAGAAGTAAAATACCCTTTTTAGAAAACATAAAATTTCTTTTTAGAGGACTCTCATTGTGCCCGTACATGATGTATTGTATGCTTATTAATATCACTTCTATTAATTAAAAAGGAGCTGCAAAAGTATGAATGACAAACGGGTCTTACTAAATATTGAAGATAGCGTCGCCAGAGTCGCCCTGAATCGTCCGGGAAAATCCAATGCTTTTGACGGGGAAATGTGGCTGGCCCTGGAAGAGGCTGCAGAAAAAATTAAATTAAGCCCCGAAGTTAAAGCAGTAATTTTAACCGGAACAGGCAAATCCTTCTGTGGGGGACTTGACATAAACAAAGCCGCATCGGAAGGTATTAATCTCGGAGCAAAAACACTGCGCGGCAATTATGAAGCACTGCATTACCTGAGCGAAGTACTTACCCTATATGAAAATCTGCCTGTACCTGTAATCGCCGCAGTCAAAGGTGGCTGTATCGGCCTTGGCCTGGAGCTGGCCCTGGCCTGTGATATCAGGCTGGCCTCTGAAGATGCGGTTTTTTCCATTCCTGAAGTAGTTTTCGGCCTGGTCCCTGACTGTGGAGGAACCCAACGCCTGCCCCGCCTGGTCGGGCCGGCTAAAGCCAAAGAGTTAATTTACACCGGCGACAGAATTGATGCTGAAGAAGCTAAACTAATCGGCCTGGTTAACCGCGTTTATAAAACTTCTGAGCTTGAAGATGCAGCGATGCAGATGGCCGTTAAAATAGCCGGCAGCTCTTCCGAAGCGGTTCAGGCTTCAAAACGCTGCATAAACAGGGCATTAAGTACTTCCCTGGAAACGGGTTTACAGTACGAAACCCTCGCCGCTGAGGCCGTTCTTGGTGAAAAAATCAAGGCCATGATCCGCTTTGATTTATAGCTTGACAAATTATTCACAAAAATTATAAAATAACTTCCAATGTGATCAAAATGCAAAGGAGATTACCATGGAACAAAACAATAACATTACTTCTTCAGCAGGGAAAAATGTTCTCTATATTTCCGTTATATTAACCCTGCTTTTCGTAGCCTGGGGGGCAGCACTTCCTGAAAGTATGGACCTTGTAGCAGGTACCGCTCTCAACTTCCTTACTACCAACTTTGGCTGGCTTTACCTGACCGCCGTATTTTTTGTTTTATTGTTCATCATCGGTATCGCTTTTTCACCCTATGGAAAAATTAAACTGGGCAAAGACGACGAAGAACCCGAGTTCAGCACCCCGGCCTGGTTCGCCATGCTTTTCACCACCGGGATGGGGATAGGATTGGTATTCTGGAGCATTGCCGAACCGATGTATCACTACATGAGCCCGCCTTTTGGCGAAGCAGAAACTGCTGAAGCTGCTGAAATAGCCATGCGCTACACCTTTTTCCACTGGGGATTGCATCCCTGGGCTGTTTTTGCCCTGGTTGGCATGGCCCTGGCCTACTTCCAATTCCGTAAAGGCATGCCGGCACTAATCAGTTCAATTTTCCAGCCCATCCTCGGAGACAGAATCCATGGACCGGTCGGACAGGCTATCGATATCCTGGCGGTTTTTGCCACCGTCTTCGGACTGGGCACATCACTGGGCCTGGGGACCATGCAGATTAATACCGGCCTGAACCACCTTTACGGGATACCCGATAATAACTTTGTCAATATCTTAATTATTGTTGTCATCACTACCGTCTTTACACTGGCTGCAGTTATGGGTATAGAAAAAGGAATTAAATTTATCGCCAACAACACGGTACGCTTAGCCCTGTTGATCATGGTATTTTTATTCTTATTCGGACCGACCCTGCAAATCATCAACCTGCTTACCAACACCATCGGTGATTACCTGCAAAACCTGATTTACATGAGCCTCTGGACCGACCCAATTGTCGAAGGCGGATGGATCAGCGGGTGGACTGTTTTTTACTGGGCCTGGTGGATCGCCTGGGGGCCCTTTGTTGGTCAGTTTATCGCCCGCATTTCCCGCGGTCGTACAGTCCGTGAATTTATTATCGGCTCTTTGGTTGCCCCAACAGTGTTCAGCTTTATCTGGCTTGCTATTTTCGGCGGCACAGCGTTGAACCTTGATATTGTCCAGGGGGCAGGCATCGGGGCTGCTGTCACAGACAATGTTGCCAGCGCATTATTCGTTACCCTTGGCAATTTCCCAGTCAGTTCGATCATGTCTTTCCTGGCTATTATTTTGATTGCCGCCTTTTTCATAACCTCTGCAGACTCAGGTACTTTTGTTGTTGCCATGCTAACCTCGGGCGGCAGCCAGGAACCTACCCGCAAGCTGAAAGCAGCCTGGGGCATTTTGCTCGGCGGGGTTGCTGCCGTGCTGCTCATTTCCGGTGGCCTTGGTGCCCTCCAGACCGCATCAATTGCATCGGCTTTCCCCTTTATGCTGGTGATGCTGGTCATGTGCTATTCACTGTTAAAAGGGTTTTCCCAGGACAAGTTCTAGCGCAAATCTTGCCTGGATCAAAAGGGGGGAGGGTGAGATTAAATGACATTCCATGGTCTTATCAGCTGTGATATAATTAATATAATGCACTGGGGAGGTGAATATTATGGGTTTTGAAGTACGGGAAACTGAAATCAAACTATATCAAAAGCTAAAACTATTAGGGGATATCGCTCCAATCAAAGAGCATATCAAGCTATTCGAAAATAAATATAATATGAAGTTTGCCGAATTTGAAAAAACTATAATAAACAATAAGGAAAGCTTTGAAAAATGGGATGACTATATTGAATGGAAAGCTTATCAACACAAATTAGACGATTTAAACAAACAATATGCCGGAGTAGAACATGAAAGAGTTAGAATTACTTGAACTAAGTAAGATAGTAAAGAGTTTTTTTATATTGGACTATAAACACGGAGCTGACTTCTATTACCTTAAGGTTACAGCAGATATCATAAATGATTCAGTTCTTTCTTTTAGAATTTTTATATCCGAGCAAGATTATAACTATGCATTCCATTGGCAGGATAACAACAAGAATCTATTAATTCGCTGGGACAACTGCCCACATTATCCTCACCTATCATCTTACCCTCACCATAAACATTTAATCAATAAGATAGAGGCTTCAGAAGAAGTTTCTTTATCAGAAGTCCTAAAATATATTGAAGAAAGCCTTAGTTAAGCAGAATACGTCGTTGTATAAGGGCATATAAGGTAACACAAACCCCTTAGCTGGTAGCCGTATTCATGCCAGATTGAATAACAGGCACTATGAGATCCTCAAACTGGTCTTGTTGTACCGCTTAAAGGCCCCGCAGGTACTCGCTTTTAAGCGAGCCCGGGGCTTTTTTCTCGATTACCTGGTCAATTGAAGCCAAAAGCTGATCCTGGTCACGAGAAAGAACTGCTTTAAGCGGCAAGTAATTTGAAGCATGGTTTGCCCGGAAAATGCAGTTACTTAGAGAAAGACCTTCGACAATCATCCTGATTTCTTTCAGCATTTCCCAGGGGCCCAGGGGAGTCAGTTCTCCCCGGCTAAACTGGCGGTGCATGGTTGTTCCAGGCACCGTCATCAGGCTGAGCAGCCCAAGGTATTCCGGATCTATCCTGTTTAACAAAGCAGCGCTTTCCCGGGCGTGTTCTTCAGAACCTTCCAGTCCGGCCAGACCGTTAACCACCGTTATAGAAAGCGGGACTTCTGCTGCCCTGGCTCTAAAAGCTCCTTCAGCGATCTGATCAGGATTGACGCCCTTTTTTATATGTTCAAGAACCGCGGCGCTGCCGCTTTCAATACCCAGGTAGACAATACCCATTTTATGCTCTCTTAACATTCTTAATTCTGCGCTGCTCTTCTCCAGCAAATCATGGGGGTTGCCGTAAAGAGATACTCTTTCCAGGACCGGGAAAGATTGATCAAGCAGCTGCAGGATTTCAAGCAGTTGATCTGTGGGAACAGCAAGAGCATTGCCGTCAGCCAGAAATACCCGCCTGGTATGCGGAAGCATCCGGGAAACCATGGAAATTTCTTTTCTCAACTCTTCAGTACTGCGAACCCGAAACTTTTTCTTTTTATACATACCGCAAAAGGTGCAGCGGTTATGGGAGCAGCCGATCGTAGCCTGCAGGATTAAACTTTTAGCTTCACTGGGTGGGCGGAAAACATCGCCCTCATACTTAATAGGAATCATGGGACCAACCTGCTTTCTGCTTTTATATAACATGCTCCACAAATAATAAGCAATTTAACATTATTAGTCAATAATTTAATA
>Ga0207421_10007995_pt1 | contig 11100 bp, 10 predicted proteins | sample SodLakKL_010_SED_4_FD_187542 | JGI IMG/M metagenome (GOLD analysis project Ga0207421, IMG submission 187542) | Alkaline sediment microbial communities from Lake Tanatar, Kulunda Steppe, Russia - 8KL_010_SED (SPAdes) (version 2) | ecosystem: Environmental > Aquatic > Non-marine Saline and...
CGGTGTCTGTGAAGGCATAACCATGTGTTCGTGCTCCTGCGCCCTCAAGCGTAAACTTCAGCCACCCGAATGTCTCACGCTTATTGGCACGGAGGGGGTAGCTTATGATGGGTTTTCTTGCTGCAGTTGCGCAATTACGCTCAAGTATTTTCCACGAAGATGAGCGCGCATTATGCGTCCCAGCTTTGCTCCGTCACGCTCTCGGAGAGCCTTTATCATTTGTTCATGTTCTGCAATTGCCTCAGCCCAGCGTTTGGAGCTGGTATTTGCCAGATATCGTGCCCGGCGCAGGCGCGTGGCCAAGGGCAAATAATGCGCACTGAGGGTCGGGTTGCGTGCGGTTTCAAGAATTGCTGAATGAACTTGCTGGTTCAGAATAAAGTAACGCGACAGATCCCGCTCTGCGTAGCTTTCGACCAATTCGGCATGCATCCGTTCAATATTGGCAAGCTCGGCGTCGGTAATCCTTTGCGCTGCAAGCTCTCCGGCCAGCGCCTCCAAGGCGCCCATAACAGGAAAGGCTTCTTCAAGATCCGCGACCGTGATTGGACTGACCCACGCGCCGCGGTTCGGTTCCAACGTAACAAGGCCATCATTTGCCAGAACCTTGAGTGCTTCTCGTATGGGTGTCCGTGACACCTGAAAACTGTCGCAAAGCTCTCGTTCCGGTATCTTGCTGCCCGGTGGAAGCGTTCCGTCAATGATCAGTTGGCCGATATATTCAGCAATTTCCGAAAATAGCAGCCGGCGTTGGTGCAGAAACTCGATCTTGGGTAAACTTGTCATAACTTAGGCCTGTGATGTTTTCATCTCTTGCTCATTCTATGCCTTATTTCAAACATTGATCAAAAAGTCTCGCTACATGCAGTGCAGTTTGATCAGTGCCGTCAGCGATCTGGTGGCGGCACGATGTGCCATCTGCGACTACAATCGCTCCGTCTGGTGCATTGCGGACTGCAGGCAGTAAGTCCAGCTCTCCCATCTTGAGTGATACATCAATCGTCTTGGTTGAATATCCAAAGGCACCAGCCATTCCACAACAGCTTGATTGAATGACGTTGATTTCCGCTTCTGGCAAAAGCGTAAGTGCGCGGTTTATTGCAGGCATAACATCAAGTGCTTTTTGATGGCAGTGGCCATGCACAAAGATAGGCGCTTGAGGCTTTTGCAAGGACAAAGACAATCTTCCAGCATCTGCTTCCTGCACGAGATACTCTTCAAACATTAACGCAAGTTTGGCGAGAGCTGCGGACTCAGCGTTGGGCAAGAGAGCGGGCAGTTCATCGCGCAAAGTGAGCAAGCAGCTTGGTTCCAGTCCGACAACCGGAATCCCGCGTTCGATATGCGGACGTAGTGCGGCAAGCATGCGCTGGCCTTCTTCGCGGGCTTTTTCGACCAAACCGGCAGATAGATAGGTGCGTCCACAACACAACGGACGAGGCTCATCCTGCCCAACGATCGCGACACGCTTGCCGGCTGCTTGCAACACGCGCAGCGCCGCGCGCAGGTTTTCAGGCTCAAACCACCGATTGAACGTATCTGCAAACAGAAGCACGTCAGCATTCTCGGCAGATGAATTGGCTTCGCTGTCGCGGAATGGAGCCTTGTTCCATTCTGGCAATTTGCGTCTGGCGCTGAAGCCGGTTGGTCCTTCAAGGAGACGCGCAAGCCCGGGAACAGAATTTCGCGCGTTGAACAGCCAAGGAAAACGAGCGGCAAATGGCGCATAGCGCGGCAGAAAACCAACAAGCTTGTCATGCAGGCTCAGGCCCTTTACCGCGGCTCTTGCTGCGGCAACTTCAATCTTCATCTTCGCCATATCCACCCCAGTGGGGCATTCTCGTTTACAGGCTTTACATCCCACACATAGGCTCATGGTGTCGGCCATAGCGTCAGATGTCAGGGCATCTTTGCCCAATTGGCCAGATAGAGCGAGGCGCAAACTGTTGGCGCGACCTCTGACAAGATCACGTTCATTGCGCGTGACCCGGTAAGATGGACACATCGCACCACCGCTTAGTTTGCGACATGCACCATTGTTATTGCACATTTCGACCGCGCCCTGAAATCCGCCACCGCCCCCTGTCCAAGCGGACCAGTCGAATGCAAATTTTGTCTCTGACTCGGCATAGTTTTGCGAATATCGGAACAGGTTACGGTCATCCATTTTGGGAGGGTTGACGATTTTGCCCGGGTTGAACCGGTTTTTCGGGTCGAATGCCTGCTTGACGCTTTTAAAGTCTTCTATGATCTCGGTGCCGAACATGCGTTCGTGAAATTCAGATCGAACGATGCCGTCACCATGCTCGCCAGAATGCGAGCCTTTATAGCGGGCAACAAGGGCAAAAGCTTCCTCCGCAATGCTGCGCATCTTGGCAACGTCTTCTTCACGCTTGAGGTTCAGAACAGGACGGACATGAAGGCAACCTTCCGATGCATGAGCATACCATGTTCCCATCGTGCCATTGCGCAGGAATACTTCTGTCAGTTGGTCTGTATATTCCGCAAGATCCTTAAGCGGAACAGCACAATCTTCGACGAAGGAAACAGGTTTGCCCGCGTCCTTCATGGACATCATAATATTCAGGCCGGATTTGCGAACTTCTGCAAGCTGGTTGAGAAGCCGCGCATCTGTCAGAGGCTTTACGCCACCCCAGTTGCGCCCTTCTCCCGACCACGAAAAGCCCAGATCGCCCATCATCTCGTCTAGTCGTGACATCTGTGCTGCATTTCCAGCCTGGTTGCCCTCATCAAATTCTACCAGAAGCAGCGCTTCTGGGTTGCCGTTTACGACAGCTTCAATGGTGGGGCGGAACATGGCAATCTGCCGTGACAGGCCGATCATGGTCGCATCCACCAATTCCACCGCGATTGGCTTGAGTGTGACCAAGTGCTGCGCGGCATCCATAGCTTGATAAAACGTAGGAAAATGGCAGACGCCCAGAACGCGTTCACCAAGAAGTGGCCAAAGCTTTAATTCGATTGCGGTAAAATGTGCAAGCGTGCCTTCCGAGCCAACCAGCAGATGTGCAAGATTTATCGGCTCGCCACCCGGGAGGAGCGCATCAAGATTGTATCCGCCTACCCGACGATTAAGCTTCGGAAAACGGTCCGTGATCAAGGACGCATCTTTTTCACCCAAGGTCAGCATTTCTGCACAAATACGGTCTGCAAGCGTGTCACCAGTGCTGATTTTGTCCACAGGACCGAATCGAGCTTTGCTGCCATCCGCAAGTATAGCCTCGATCGAAAGAACATTCTGCCGCATTGGGCCGTAGCGAAGCGACCTGCCACCGCAGGAGTTGTTTGCCGTCATACCGCCTATCGTTGCGCGTGACGCTGTCGAGACATCGACAGGGAACCAAAGCCCATGCGGTTTGAGAAGGCGATTCAATTCATCAAGCACGATCCCCGGTTCAACGATCGCGCGGCGCCCCTCGACATCAAGTTCCAGCAACCCTTTGACATGTTTAGACAGGTCCAAAATCAGGCCATTATTTACAGTTTGGCCGCATTGTGACGTCCCGCCGCCGCGTGGCGTTGTGGAAAGTCCTTCTTCACGCGCGATAGCTAGGGCAACTTCCACATCGGCTGAATCGGCAGGCACCACAACGCCTGCCGGCATCATCTGATAGAAGGACGCATCTGTGGCATAGCGGCCTCTTGAGAATGCATCAAACAAAACCTCTCCGCGGAGTGATTGAGAAAATCGTTGGTGCAGCATCTTTCTGTCGTCCTCATCTGGATTTTCGCTCAAACGCAAAAGAGCGGCTTGACTCGTAATATTGCATTATGCATTCATAACTCAAGTTAATTGATTTTGGCTGTACGTCTAGTCTGAATTTTACAGCAGGCATGACAAACGGTTTAGGACAAACAAAACGATAAGGGAGAGAGATCGTGCGAAAGGCGGGCAACCATTTCCTGCAAATTCCGGGGCCAAGTGCTGTGCCAGAGCGGATCTTGCATGCTATTTCAAGTCAGGTAATCGATCACCGCGGGCCCGACTTTGCCCATGTTGGCAAGGCGGCGCTCGATGGAATGAAATGGGTGTTCAAGACCGACAACAACGTCGTGATCTATCCTGCGTCGGGGACGGGTGCATGGGAGGCCGCGCTTGCCAATGTGCTTTCTGAAGGTGATCGGGTATTGATGTACGAAACCGGCCATTTCGCAACATTGTGGAAAAAGATGGCCATAAAGTTGGGGCTGAAGCCGGAATTCATCGAAGGCAATTGGCGCGGCGGTGCTGATCCCGATCGCATTGAAACAGTGCTGCGTGCGGATACGTCCCATGAAATTCGCGCGGTCTGCGTTGTTCACAATGAAACCTCTACAGGCTCTGTCAGCCCCATTGCCGAGGTGCGCGCAGCACTGGATGCGGCAGCGCATCCTGCGCTATTGATGGTGGACACAATCTCTGGGCTTGCATCCATTGATTTCCGTTTCGACGAATGGGGGGTGGATGTTGCTGTTTCCGGCTCTCAAAAAGGCCTGATGTTGCCGCCAGGCCTGTCCTTCAATGCGATCAGCCCCAAAGCGTTAGAGCTGAGCAAAACCGCAGGAATGCCTCGGTCCTATTGGGATTGGGGCGAGATGGTGGCGATGAACGCGTCGGGCTATTTTCCTTATACACCTGCCACCAATTTGCTCTTCGGATTGAATGAGGCGATAGCAATGCTGCGCGAAGAAGGGTTAGACGCAGTTTTTGCGCGTCACCAGCGGCATGGCTCAGCGACGCGCGCAGCGGTCAAAGCATGGGGGTTGGAGGTTCTTTGCAGCCAGCAGGGGCAGGAAAGCGGCGTGTTGACAGCGGTCCTGTTGCCTGAAGGCCATAGCGCTGATGCATTCCGCGCGCTTGCGCTTCAAAGCTATGACGTATCGCTCGGGAATGGTCTGTCAAAAGTCGCGGACAAAGTTTTTCGGATTGGCCACCTTGGGGATTTCAACGATCTGATGCTTTTGGGCACCTTGTCTGGCATTGAAATGGCGATGGGACAGGCAGGTATTCCCGCAAAACGGGGGGGCGTAGAAGCAGCGCTTACGCACCTTTCAGTTCCTTTACAGGCTCGGGTAGCAGCAGAATGAACCAGACCCACGGCTTCAGGAGGAGGCTGTGGGAAAGGCAAAAGCAAACTGGGCAGGGATTTCTTGCCCAGAGCATTTGGCACCATGAATAACCAGACCGGCTAGGGAGGAAAAGCCATGAGAAGAACCAACTCTATCAATAAAGCCTTAGGCGCAATTACAGTCGCACTTACAGTTTCTACATCAGGAATCGTCCACGCTCAGGATTACCCGTCGCGTCCTGTAGAGGTTATTCACCAATTCGGCCCCGGCGGCGGCACTGATTTATTTGTCCGGGCAATTGCTACACCGTTTGCAGAGATTTCCGGCCGGAACATGGTAAGCATCTCGGTTCAGGGTGGCGGCGGTATTCCGGCTTCAACCAACTTTCTACAGCGTCCGGCCGATGGACATTCCCTTATGGCGATTGGACCAGAGCAGGTAATTAACCACGTATTGGGTCGCATGGATATTGCCGATCTGAAACCTGTAGCGCGCGTGCAATATGACCAAGGACTTTTCCTTGTTTCACCGAACAGTCCGTTCAAAACGATAGATGACTTGATAGAGGCAGCCCGGGCCGCACCCGGCACTCTGTCAACTGCGGTGACAGGGGCGGCAGGTTTCGATGATGTTCTGGTTGGGCAGTGGAATCTTGCCAGCGGCGCGGACCTTGCGACTGTTCCATTTTCAGCGTCAGAGGCCATTTCAAATACGCTGGGTGGACATGTAGATGTGTTGTTTGAAGAATACGGTCCAGTAAGGGGTCTCATCGAGTCGGGTGATCTTGTCCCGCTTGTGTTGTTTGCGGATGAGCGACTGCCAGTCTTGCCGGATGTGCCGACAGCCGGCGAGCTTGGCTATGATGTGACACTTGGCCGGTGGCGCGGTTTTGCACTTCAGGCGGAAGATTCTGCAGAACACGCCGCAACGCTGTTCGATCTTGTGACACGCGCTGCGGATACAGAAAGCTACAAGAAAATAGAGGAAGACAACGCACTCCAATTCCGCTCGGTCTTGTTGGGACCAGATGAGTTTGCATCCTTTATCGAGCAAGAGGTTGAAATTTACACCACAGTCTTGCGCGAGCTTGGATACATCAACTGATCAACAGGCTCTGCCGATCCTACTCGTGATCAAGGCAGAGCCTTTCAGCATTTCTTGTAACTTCGGGGATTGTCATGCTCAGACAAGTGGCCGACACGACGTTCATGGTTGCTATTCTGGCAGCATCCGTTTTCCTTTGGATGGAGGCAGACCGTTTCCCGTCTTTCCCAAGAATGCGAACAGCAGACAGCGATTTTTGGCCCAAACTGGTATTCGGTTTTTTGATCGCGATGAGTGTGATTTACCTGATCCGTGTGTTGGTTATCAGTCCTTTCTGGCGCAGCGCTGAAAGTCAGGAAGCCTTGCAGGTTTCAGCCAGCGCGATGGCACGATTTGCCATCATGGCCGTTCTGATTGTGGGGTATTTCCTGTGCCTGCAATGGACAGGTTTCGCGCCAGCAACAGTGGTTTTTCTACTGCTTGCAAGCAGCTTGTTGCCGATGGGCGACTTTATTGTCCGGCTGCTTTTTGCCCCTATCTTCACAGCGCTGATTATTGGTTTCTTCACCAGACTCCTGTCCTTGCCGTTGCCACGCGGAACCGGAGTTTTTTACCAGTTCAGCCTGCTGATCTACTGAACCCTATAGACTGGCAGGAGCCCCACCATGCTTGAGCATTTCGTCGCAGCATTCAGTTACATGATTAGCAATCCGATGAGCCTAGTGCTGATCGTGATTGCCGTGATTTGGGGAATTGTCTTTGGCTCCATACCAGGCCTGACAGGGATTGTAGGTGTGGCACTCTTGATCCCCTTTACCTTTGCGTTCAGCCCGATCGAGGGGTTGTTGCTATTGTCGGGGGTCTATGTTGGCGCAACTTTTGGTGGGTCTATTTCTGCCATCCTGTTCAACACCCCGGGAAGCCCAGAAGCGGCCTGCACTGCATTGGACGGCTATCCAATGGCACGGCGCGGTGAAGCAGGCAAAGCGCTTGGCTATGCACTTGGGGCCTCTGCAATCGGTGGCATATTCGGCACTCTTGTCCTGATGTTTCTGACTCCACCCCTTGCGCGCTTCGCTTTGCAATTTGGTCCCGCCGAGAATTTTGCGCTGGCAATACTTGGGATTACCGCAATCGCTGCAATCGGTACAAAATCATTGCTCAAAGGGTTGATTGCGGGCGCGCTTGGACTTGGCGTTGCAACAGTTGGTATGGACCCGATTACCGGACATGCACGCTTTACTTTTGGTAGCCCAATGTTGCTGACCGGGATTAGCTTTGTGCCCGCGATCATCGGAATATTCGCCATGGCTGAAGTGCTGACACGCTTTGCAGCAGGCGAAGGAAGTACTCGTACGATTGATGCCGTTTCCGTAAAACTGCCCTCAATGCGCGAATTTTTTGCAACGCGTATTACGTTGCTACGGTCATCTGTCATTGGCACGGCTATCGGCGCGCTACCTGGTGTCGGCGCTACCACGGCAGCCTTCATCAGTTACTCAGAGGCTGTGCGCTGGTCACGCCAACCAGAAAAATTCGGCACTGGGCATCCAGACGGAATTGTTGCACCGGAAGCGGCGAATAATGCCGGTGTCGGTGGTTCGATGATCCCGCTTCTTGCGATTGGAATTCCTGGCAGTGCAACAACGGCTGTCATGCTGGGCGGACTTACGATTCATGGCATTGTGCCAGGCCCGCTGTTGATCTCACAAAACAGCACTTTGGTGTATTCGATTTTCATCGGCATGATGTTGGCCAATATTCTGATGCTGGCCTTCGGCTTGCGGTTGGCGCGCTTCTTTGCGATCATCCTGCGCGCACCCTATGCCCTTGTTGGGCCAGCGATTGTTGTTCTATGCATGACGGGTGTTTACGCACTCAACAACAATCCAACAGATATAGCCGTGATGCTTGTCTTTGGGGTTGTGGGCTTCGCGCTTAGGCAATTGGACTACCCTCTGGCCGCCTTCATTATCGGACTTGTACTCGGGCCAATCGCGGAACTCAGTCTGCGACAAGGTTTGATGACAAATAATTTCGATTTTTGGACGCTCGCAACACGTCCGATAGCTGGTACACTGCTTTTATTCAGCCTGCTCTCGTTGGCTTATGGGCTGTACGGACAATTTAGGCGTTCTAGCAATTTGCGGAAACCCGAGATCAAGGTATGAATTTGGAGAGCACCGCAAAGTGTGGGGCAACAGGCCGAGATGTGTTGTTTTTCCTGAGAGAAAAGCTTCAATTGTCTTCGCAATGTAGGTTACCATACGCCCTCGGATATTCACTGCTCCACACTTTACGGTGCTCTCCAAGACGGTCGCGGAGCATTGCGAAAAGGGCATGAAGGTCCTCGTCCATGGCCGCATTCACTACACGAAATGGACCGATGCCGCAGGCAACGACCGCTACGGCTGCGAGATCATCGCCGAGAAGGTCGACTTCCTCAGCCGCCCGAAATCGGCCGAGAGTGAAAACCCCGAGCTGGTCGACCGCGACGACGAGATCCCGTTCTGAAAAGAACGGGGCCTCTCCCTCGGGCCGGGCGGGGTAACACGCCGGGTTCGGGCTGTTCGTGAAAGCGGTCATTCGCTGCGGTGGCAGCATGGGTGATCTGACCGGCGGCTGTTGGCAGAGAGCGGAGTTTGCAAAGTCGAGCGTCAGGGCCGCAGTGCGCGACATGCCCGGCCCGTTGCCGCCGGTCGGCACCGACATATGCTGCTTTGCTGCATTCCCGGAAGCTGCCGCTCATCTTGCTGCGCAGCAAACACCCGGCCGGGATGATAGCGATGCGGGACAGAACGGTCGTTGATGTTGTTCTAGACGATGTTAGCATGGTCGCGGACGGCATCTACTTCCGGGAAGTTCAGCCACCCTGAACACAGTTGCCAGCAAACCCGGAACGCTTCAGAGGCCCTCTCACCGATACCTGCAACAGCGTTGCGGACTTGCAATTTGACAAGATGTCTCTCGTGTGGCTAAGTGTCCTTGGTCCGAGGACGGAGGACATGTCGTATAAGATGATGAAAAGTCAAGATATTGTCATTTTGCTCAAGCTTGTGAGCCTGCAAAATCAGGAGGATTCCGATCTTCTAGATAGCCCCGACTGGTCCTCAGGTCGCGAAGAGCCGTACTCGGTCCGTGGTCTGGGCAATTCTCTTGGCATCAGCAAGACAGAAGTCAGCGCTTCGCTCAACCGTAGCCTAGAGTCCGGCCTGGCCATAAGGGATCGTAGCTATCGGCGGGTGAAGCCAAATCGTCGTGACCTGTGCGAGTTTATCGCCAATGGTCTGAAGTTTGTCTTTCCGGCGAAACCCAGCGCGCCCGAGCGCGGCGTTCCAACTGGGTTCTCTGCGCCGATGCTCGAAGGTCAACTCATAAGTGTCGGCCAAGACATCTATGTATGGGCTTATGCGGAAGGTCGAGTGCGCGGACTTTCGATTGAACCGCTGTTCAAATCTGTCCCCGAGGCCGTCCAGAAGGACGAGCGCCTGTACGAATATCTCGCACTGGTCGACGCCATCAGGCTTGGAAAGCAGCGTGAATCCAATCTTGCCGTCGAGCGGCTCAAGCAAAGGCTCCTGAACAAATGACCGTGCAGGGGCAGCTTCTCTACATGCTCGAAACCGTGGCCGAGGCCATCGGGGACGATCTGCGCGATCGCCTTGTGTTTGTCGGCGGATGTACGACGGCACTCTTCATCACTGATCCGATCACCCTGGAAGACGTGAGACTGACAAATGATGTCGATCTCATCGTCGACCTGGCCGGTTACGGCGCGTGGATAGAACTGGAGGAACAACTGTTCGAGAAGGGGTTCAGGACTTCCCCGCAGGACGAGGTCATCTGTCGCATGAGGCTTGGCGAACTCATCGTCGATTTCATGCCGGACGACGAAAGCATCCTCGGTTTCTCGAACCGCTGGTATGCGCGGGGCATCGAAACAGCAGTCTTACATTCGTTGACGGGCGAGTTGGAGATCAAGCATCTGACTGCGCCGCTCTTTATCGCGACGAAGCTTGAAGCCTACCGCGGGCGTGGTGGCGACGACCCGTTGGGGAGCCATGATCTTGAAGATGTCGTAGTCGTCGTGGACGGACGGGAGGAACTTCTTGCTGAAGTTCAAGGCGCAGACGAAGACGTGCGCAGCTTTATCGCTTCAGAACTCCGGGCATTCAAAGAACACGCGGACTTCGACAACTTTCTGGAAGGGAATATCAGAGGCCCCGCTGGACGCGTCGACATTGTCCGCGACCGTATCGACGCGCTCGCGAATTGCGATGGCGGTGGCTGAGATGGGAGTAGAGATCAGGTGGCGCAGCGATCAAGGACATCGCACCCATGACAATCGCGACTGTTGCGGGGTTGGGCTTCGTGACGATGCCGTTCTTGCTGTTGTGCTCGACGGCTCCTCGAACGGGAAAGCCAGTGGCGCCTTTGCTCGTGACGTGGCGCGCAATCTAATCGACTGGTTCGTCGTTGCGGAAGTCGTGACGCCAAAGACCATCATCGACCGTTTGCGCGTGATCCACGCGGAACTTTCAGGCACATATCGGCGAGACTCGGCGAGTATCGTGATTGCACTTATCGAAAAGCAGGGTGCAACCTGCATTCTCCACGCCGGTGATTGTCTTGCAGGATTGGTTCAAGAGAGGTCCGACGTTGAATGGTCGATTCAGCCGCACACCTTGGCAAACGCCATATCGCCGGTAGCGATTGATGAGCTCGCGCGGTCACCGTCGCGTAACCTCCTTACGCGGAGCTTTCGCACAAAGCGATTCATGGTTCCCCAAGAGACCGTCCAAACATTCGGGGCTGGTCAGCGCCTGGTTCTCACGACTGATGGGTTCTGGGCCTCACTCGATCCCGAACAGAAGACCGCGTTTCTTCGGGGCGGTGCGTTCCAGCCTTCCGAAGACCGGGATGACTGTAGCGCCCTCACGTTAACTGTCGTCGAAGATCAGCCGGACGAGGTAATCGAAGCGGCCG
>Ga0207421_10007996_pt1 | contig 11099 bp, 5 predicted proteins | sample SodLakKL_010_SED_4_FD_187542 | JGI IMG/M metagenome (GOLD analysis project Ga0207421, IMG submission 187542) | Alkaline sediment microbial communities from Lake Tanatar, Kulunda Steppe, Russia - 8KL_010_SED (SPAdes) (version 2) | ecosystem: Environmental > Aquatic > Non-marine Saline and...
TATGCTCGCCTTCCTCGATGTTCCTTCCTATCTTACGGTAATTCTCTCCGCCATCTCTAGATATCAATAAGTCCCTATCGTTAGGCCCTTCGAAGTCAGAATAGAATTCTAAGAGAACTCGATGCTCTCCCATCGTACAATCGGCGATTTCGGTCCACAGCACATCGTGTTCCATGTCATCCTCCGGAGTGATCATAATCGATTCATCTTCTTCGGACCATTCCCACGTATTGTCGTTTCCATCTCTGTCTTCAACAGTCCAACCGGCGGGCATCCCTTCCGAGAAGTCTTCGTCTATCGGTATATCCTCATGGATAGGTTCGATGGTCATGTTGACCGGCGTCTCTTCAGTTATATTCTGGTTACCGACGTTGGTCACTGTTCCGAGCACTTCTTCTTCATACTGATAGATAGGCTCTTCGGGTGCATCTATGGATGTCGCTTCAAGGTCGTAGATTATCGGTCGAACGTGAACATCCTTGATCACCGTGGCGTTATCTGGATTAGCATCCTCGGGATGGTGAGCTGTTACGTTGAATATGTAATTGCCCGCAACTGTGGGCGTCCATTCAACGAACTCGACTGTGGTACTTTCACCTATATCTAAATCCACCATGACTTCATAGGTATATTCTTCTTCAGTGTATCCCATCATCACATCGTCGATGTACCACTGATTTATGTTCCAAGAATCTCCATCGAATTCGAACATGACCTGTGTCTCAGGACCTATATATTCAGTTATGTCTATTTCATAAGCATCAGGCCCGACATCCCCCTCTATGGGATTCTCCCAGGGGCTAACATCGGTCCAATCTTCTCCAGATTGAGACCTTACTAATACTCTAGCGTCGAACGTATCCGTGTAATGATTGATGTATGATCTGAACTCGAGGGTTAAATCCTCTGCATCATTAGTATCTAAAGTCGGGGTCTCCAAGTATGCATAGTCATCTTCTATAGCCGCCCAAGAGAGCATAGCTTCCGGTGGCTCTCCACCTGCATTGTTCGTATCGGATTGAGTCCAATCGTCGGTATCCCAACCTGCAGGCGGGAATTCTCCTGAGAAGTCTTCCATTATACCAACTACGCGTTCCGCTGTAGCATTGACAGGTACGTCCGTTTCGTCATAATCACCGTAGTTCGAAACCGTTGCGTTAACCGGTTGAGTCTCATTCCATACAACGGATTCGGGATTGGGTATCTCGTCCACGGCCACGTCATGTTCAGGATCGGTCACTTGCACTATCTCTTCCTGGTAATCGTTGGTCGGATCTTCATCTGTATCTAGATCCGTGGTGATATTCACTCTATAGTCGCCTATACTGCTCGGCTCCCAATCGGCAAATGTCACGTTCATCTGTTCCTGTGCAGCCAAGTCGAATGTCGTGGTGTTGAAGTATTCTTCAGTCAAGTAATGCACATTGACCTCGTAGATATCCCAGTCATCCCAGTCGTCATCGAAGCTCTCCCATTCGAAGCCGACCTGTACTTCATCTTCTCCATCAGCTATATCGGAGATATCATACTCTTGTAGTCCGTCGGCCTCGTGGTCGGGTCCGTATTCCTCTATCAATTCCCAGGTGTCGCCTCCGTCTGGACTCACTTGGATTCTACCCCAAGAGTCATCATTGAATGTGAAAACATGGTCAACCTCAAGAATCGTCCCCTCTGCGTCAGTTGCATCTATCGTTGGTGAAATCAACCATTCTTCTTGGTCAACTGTAGCATCTCCTTCTACGGTAGCCATCGGGATATCATCCCAAGTTTCGTCCCAGTGCCAAGTGTTGGGTTCTTCCGTAGTATTCTCTATCGTCCAGTCAGCAGGGATCTCTTCCTCGAAATCCTCTTCGAGCAGATACACGAATTCTTCTATCGTAGCGTTCGCCGGGACATCTACCTCGTCGAACGTTCCGAAGTTCTCGGCCTCGGCAAACACCTCATGAGTATCATCCAACATTACAGAACCAGTCGGTGAGAATATCTCCGTGATACCGACATCATGGATATCCTGTACGATCATACTTTGCGTTTCATAATCATTACTCGGGTCTTCGTCTCCTTGAAGCTCAGTGGTAGCGTTCATGAAGAAACTCCCTTCTTCGCTCGGTGTCCAATCAGCAAATGTCGCGGTAACGTTCTCACCGGAGGGGACGTCCACTGTTGTTTCATCCGTATATTCTTCATCTACAGTGCTAAATATCACGTCATCAACGTACCAATTATTTATATTCCAAGAATCACCGTCAAACTCGAACATGACCTGTGTCCCAGGGCCTATGTGATCAGTTATGTCCACTTGGTAACTGTCAGGTCCAACATCCGATGTTATTGGATTTTCCCACGGTGTTATGTCTGTCCAACCTTCTCCATCTTCTGATCTCACTGAAACATCGGCGTCAAATGGTCCGTCCTGATAACAGTCTATATAAGACTTGAACTCTAGGAAGAGTGTATCTTCACCTGAAGTATCTACAGCTGCGCTCTCGAGGTAAGAGTAATCGTCTTCAATGTCAAAATAATACAGATGCGCTTCCGGTGGCTCTCCACCAGCATTATCTGAATCCGATTGGGTCCAATCGTCCGTGTCCCAACCGGTCGGCGGGAATTCACCGGAGAAATCTTCGTGAATCAAGATCTCTTCTTGACCGATCGTTACATTAACAGGCACATCCGTCTGATCATTATCTCCGAAATTGTGAACGTTGACCTCTACACTCTGCGCTTCTGTATTCACCAATTCATCAGGGGATAATATCTCTGTAACCCCTACATCATCAGCCTGCATCAACTTCTCAGTAAGGCCTTGTGAATCCGTGCCTTCCTCTAGATCATCGGGATGACCAGGATCCTCGTCCCAGTACCACCCTATTATCTCGCCGTCGTGTTCCACGTGAAGGCCTTCGTCAGCAGGATCTTCGGTCAAGGTTACGTTACCTTCGAAAACACCGGTAGGTTCACCTTCATCGTCGAAGACTTCATCCAGAGTGACGGTCATGTTCTCGAGTTCTTCGCCGTCGGCATCTAGACTAGATATATTGACATCGTGAGTTCCTTCCCCTTCTAGTATAACATCACTCAACGTGATCTCTACAACCTCGTCTCCAGCGTATTCATCTCTCTCGAACATTATCTCGCCGTCTTTGTCCGGAACGGTCACATCCGGCACGTTGTAAACGCTCAAGGCGAAGTCCTGATTCGCCTCACCATCGTCGTTAGCGTCTTCAGGCACGTTGGTACCCATGACTCTAACGGTATAACTGCCAGATTCTAACTCGTCGGGATGGATGAAAACGTTCTGAACGTTATTAACTTCGTCCCATCCGTCATCGTTATAATCGAAGTCTGCCATGACTTCCGCTTCCGGATAAGTGAAACCGTCGTCGCTTACACCGTCTCCAGTTTGATCGAACGCATTACCCCGGATCACCTCACCACCGGGAGTCTCGACTTCTAAATCAAGGTTATTCTTCAAAGTCGGTGTTCCGCCTTCGCTGTCACCTTCAAGAGCGTTCTTGTCCGTCCAAGTGAGAGTCACTTTCAGCGGTTCGTCTTCATCGCCAACAGAAACCGTATATTCCTCAACATCTCCTGTCTCCAAAAGCGTTTCTTGATCTACAAATTCAAATCCTAGTGGGTCGTCGGTCGGGTATTCAAGCTTTGATATATCTGGGACTCCCCATCCTTCGTCCCTATTTGGAATATGACCTCTCGTGTCTCCTATCTCGGGGTCCAACTCGTTAGCTGTGTTTATCAATATAGCTTTAACCAAAGCCGGACTCGGAGTCTCCCCATAATTTTGCTGATACCAGTCAACTACTATCGTGGCTGCGCCTGCAGCAAGAGGATTACCAAAAGAGGTTCCGCTTGCCGAGATGTATGTATCTGGTTCATCTTGAGGCGTGTTCTGTGAGATCACACTCTCAGAAGGAGCGATTATATCCGGTTTAATCCTGTTGTCTTCAGTCCATCCACGAGAACTAGCGTCATACATGTTCTCAGGATTCTCGTAACCTAAACCGGGATTGTAAGGTTGATTACCTCCAACGGTGATAACGTTCTTAGCGTTACCCGGACTGCCGGTTTCCTGGTCATAATCTCCTCTACCCCCGTCGTTGCCAGCGGAAACCGTTATCGTCATCGGCCTATTTTCTTCAACGTCCCTATCCGCATCTCTAACAGTCTGGTCATATACCTCGTCAGTATCACTGTAAGAACCCATAGTTCCGGCGCCCCATGAATTGCTGTGGATATACGCGTCTGAACGCTGTGCCGGCTCTTCAACTATAGGATAATATTCATCTGGGAGGAAACCTCCGCCGTCGTCGAAGATCTTCGTCGCAAAAATCTCGGAATCATAAGCTAAACCCTGTCCCATGTAATATTCCATCTCGCCGTCTTCGAATTCATCCCACGTAGCTCCTGTTCCACCGTGAGTATCACCAGCGACTAAACCAGTACATGCCGTACCGTGATAATGGCCGTCGCCCCAGTAATCTGGATCTGGTCCGAAACCGTATCCCCCTATGACCCTACCTGTGAAATCACTCACTCCTGAGTCGCCAACTTCTCCGGTACCTATTCCAGTGTCCGCGGTAGTGATCGTTAGGCCTTCTCCTGTGTAACCCAACTGGTTGATATAAGCGCCGTACTCACCATGTAGCCTGTAAGGCTCCTGAGGATCTCCTTCTCTCGGCTCTGGATCAAGATCTTCGTTAGTGGGATACTCGTCATCCATGAACCACATCCCGCCGCCTATCAACTGTATATCCATTTCCGCATGAAGTTCTGGCTCGACATAAGGCGAGATAAAATAAATGTCCTCCATCATAGCTATGTCTTCCAATTCATCCATATCTTCTGCATCCACAACGAGTCTATAACCGTTCTCTCTAAGGTTTTCGGCACCGATAACGTCAACTCTGGATTCGAGCTGCATCAAACTGCTCGGCTCGAAACCAGGTCTCAGCCTCACGTTCACTGACATATCCTCATCAAGCGCCTCATCTAGTCGAGAATGGAGCTTGAATTCAGGCTGATAGACGCCTACCCAATCGACGAAGAAGAGGTCTTCAACGTACTCTGCCTGTTCCGGCGTCATGACCACTTCGTAAGCGTAGTTGGGCTGATAATTTACGATCCCAACACCTTTCTCTAAAAGTTCTGCGCGCCATTCTGGGTTAACGGGACCTATCATGTCTACCACGTAAAGACCTTCCGTTCCGGATCCGTAATCCTCTATCTTCAATTCAGGATCCAGTTCAGGAAGACCACGGTTGGTATCGAAATGATAACCCTTCACGCTTATCTCGTTTCTATGCTCCAACCTGTCGACCTGATAAGAGCTCTCTAGTTCCTGCACACCACTAGGTGTCGTTTCTATCAGCACGTTGCGACCATAATGATCTATTATCTCGCCGTGCTGAGAGATATCTTCAAGTTCTTCTTCATTCCAAACATGCACCAAAACTATGCTGTTTCCACTGTCATCAGCTTCAAAGGGGGATCCTTCCCCGATCTCTCCACTTCCAAGAACCATCATCCCTGGGATGACGGTCCCTATCACCAGTACAAATGCTATCACTAAAACAGATACTCTATTTTTTAGGATATTTTCCATATATATCTTTCCTCTTTTATCGAATTCGACTCCTTATTGGCTAGAGGTACAAATTATTTATAAATTGGGGTAAACTTTATTGCAAATTTTTCATATATATAGATTCAGAAAATGAAAATGTACGAAGTATTTATTCTTCACCTGACCTTATTTGTATTTCCCACAGGTGTAGCAGTACCACTGTTGAGACGCATCGATGTATTTCATGGGCTCACCGCAGTCGGGACAGGGCTTTTCTTCCTCTCGTGGAGGAGGTGTAGGAGGATATCTTTGTTGTGGTGGCTGCTGTTGTGGTGGTTGCTGTTGTGGTGGCTGCTGTTGTGGTGGTTGCTGTTGTGGTGGCTGCTGTTGTGGTGGTTGCTGTTGTGGTGGTTGCTGTTGTTGTGGTTGCTGTTGTTGTGGTTGCTGAGACATCGGGTACCATGTCTGCTTATAGATAGAACCGTCCTCTTCCTTGACAACATAGGTCTTAGCCAATTTATCGCCTATCCTCTGGTTTTTGGTCGCTACAAGTACCACGTCTATTATCAAAATTATAAAACCGATACAAGGTAGGCTCCATAACCATCTAGCGATGTTTCTGATGAAAGATTTGCTTGTAGCCACATTCCTGCCGTGTTTATCCACTACCTGTATACTCAGAAGTCTTTTGGCGAGTGTAGCTCCTCCACCGGATCTTGATTCAAGATAGGTGAAATACCCTAGTGTGATGAATACGTGTAGAAAAAACCAAAAGAGATAGAACCCACTGAAGTAAATTGCTGTAATATCGGCGCCTGGATCTGCAAGGTCCGGAAGTGTCAGTAATCCTGTAAAAAATACGACCAATACTATTAACCCCACTAAAATACTCAACAATATCGAGTCGATCACATATGCACCTATCCTCCGGAGCGTAGAAGCGTGGTTGAGCTTACGCCCAGAGTCCTGTGGTTGTTGATATCCAATTCCCTCCTGATATCCATGATCCTGCTGCATATTATCTCAAACCGTGAAACAAATAACGAAGAAATATATAGTTTCTATGGATGTCTTAACTCTCGGTCAACTCGATGAAAGACGACGCCTTAAATTCTGGTTTCCCTGTTATAATGCCTATCAATTCGTATTTTCCAGATGGTAGATCTTCGGGGCTTAAATTCCCAGTATAAGAACGTTCCTCTCCAGGGTCCAAAGTGACAATTTCGGTCGCCAAAAAGAAGATAAAAATTTTTCGAGTTGTGCTATTATCGCCGGCATCTTTTCAGGCCACGTTGTTTTTTAAGGGAAAAGTAGATATCTTACTAAGAGCATATATAATGATAAGAGAGGGATCTCATGAAGATTTCTTCATCGGCAAAGCCGTTGTCAAAGAAGGACGGGAGTAGTGGCGGGTGTGGAAGTGGATATTATGATTTTGATGGTGTGTAAAGAGAAGGAAGAAAAAGGACTGGGTGAAGAACGACTCAAAATGAAAGTTAAAGATCCTGTCGTCAAAAAGGATTTCGCCGCTCTTCTAGATTCCATGGTCGATTGGGCCTGGGAGATGGATATCGATGGAGTCCACACCTATTCTAACCGGGCTGTTAAGGACATCCTAGGTTACGAGGTAGAAGAGGTAATAGGAAAGTCCTCTTGGGAACTCTGGCCCGACGAGGACAAAGAAAAGATAGACGAAGACGATTTCAAAGAGATACTGAAGGAAGGGAAGGGATGGACAAGCTATCCAGGCAGATTTCAACACAAAGACGGTTCTATCATATATCTTGAATCCACCGCCATTCCTATCTACAGCGAAGAGGACGAACTTGAAGGATACAGGGGGATAGACAGAGATATCACCGAGCGTAAGAAAGCAGAAGATAAAGAAGCGTTGTTGGATTCTCTTTTGAGACACGACATAAAGAACAAGCTGCAGATAACTAAGGCCTACTTACAGCTAATGGAGGACGAAGAAATATCCGATGAAGCAAGAAAACTTCTCTGGAAGGCTCAAAGCTCGGTAAGAGAGGAAGAACGTCTCATCAACAAGATAGAGAAACTGAGGATGGTCAATGATAGTGACGATGTGAACCGGGTCAGGTTGAAGAGATATGTACACCGAAGCATCGATAACGTCGACTCGATAACTGAAGAAAAGGATATCAAGATAAAGACCGACGAATTCGACGATGAAAATGTTCTAGGTGGGGAGCTTTTAGAGGAACTTTTCACCAATATACTAGAGAACTCCCTGATACATTCTGACTGCAGTGAGATAAAGATATCTAACCACCGGGATTCGAACAAGGTCATAGTTGTGCTGGAAGACGATGGTAAAGGTATACCCGACGACGAAAAGCAAAAAATATTGATGAAAAGATACAAGGGTAGAGGTTCGAAGGGATCCGGACTCGGGCTTTATCTCGTCAAGAAAATATTGGAGTTGTACCACGGTGACATAGATATCGAGGACTCCGAAGAGTTGGGAGGAGTCAAGATCAAGATATATTTTAATAGGGCGGAAACGGATCAGTGACTACCTTCTTTTTTGTTGGAGATAAGGTATCCTCTCAAAGAATGCTGGAGCTAATATTGCTGCGCCGACGATACCGAAGACTACAAGCAGCATCGCCACAGGAAAGTACAGGTTCCCTATAGGTTCCGGATCGACTTCTAAGATCGCTGATCTGCTGCTCCAAGGCAGGCTCATGTTCAACAGCTGGATCTCAAAGAACATGACGGCGGTGAAACTGTGCATTCCACTGGTAGCTTGCCAAGTGAATTCGAACGTTTTAGAGCTGTTCGCCCCCACGGTGATGTTCTCCCAGGCAAACAGAAAGTCTTCAAAGTGCATCAGGGTTATATTCACCTTGTCTATAAAGGTCAGTTCGCCTAAATCCATAGATTCGTTATTCATGACCGTAACAAAGATGGTTACATTTTCTCCTTCCCTGGGTTTTTCCTTCGAAAAAGTCAGGTTAGATATGCCGACATCGATGACTTCCTCGTCCGGAACGTCCTGCTCTATCATCTTGGACGGTTCAGCCTGAAACGAACATAGTAACGTCGATGAGAGCATCATCATCCCCACGACGATCAAGACTACAAAATAATACTTACATCTCATCTATATCACCTCATCCTCCTCTTGATCGAGATCAAAATACCTAGAAACAAAAATACCAGCGTGTATACCACCATGACAACGAGGCCTAAATGAAAGTCCGGTGTGAAAAGTAGGAACTGTCCACCCGGTCCTCCACCTATAGTCATGGTGACTGCGAACACGTCAGTGATCAATCCAGCGGAGTAAGTCACGATGTACCAAGGTTCCACCTCTACGATGAACTGCAGAACGTTGCTTATGACCGGAAGGATCATCATCAGTGAAAAGAACCCTAACAGCATAGAGGTTATCTTTCTTTGGAGCAGGCTGCTGAAAAAGAAAACAACGCTCACAGCGCTGGTGGTGTAGACCAAGGCTACGAGGAAGGACTTCGCCATGTTGTGGTTGAGTGCTCCCGTGCCGTAGATGCCTATGACTTCCACAGAGGTTGTGAGGTAATATATAGATACGACCATCATCGTTGGGATCAGAGCGCCTATGTACTTTCCGATAAAGATCGTCATGTGCCTCTGGGGTGTGGGAAAAAGCAACAGTCCGGTCTTCTCTTCGAATTCGCCGGATATGACGTCTCCAGCGAACAGTGAGCCAGCTATTATTATCAGGAGGTTGACGAAACTGAGGCTGAGGCTGGCAAACTCGTCGGCAGAGTCAGGAAATTCGGCCCATATCTTCGGAACTACGTAAAATATAAGAGGTAATATCACCGCCAGAGAGAATGAGATGATCACCCGTTTCCTCCGAAAGTGGTTCTTTAACTCAAAAGATATGGTAAGCCAAGTGTTATAGAGGTCTTCAGCGATATCATCTCTTATCGATTTCATCTAGATCCCTCCTTCTCCTTCATCAGCGAGACGTAAAAATCCTCAAGATTTGATCTCTCAGGGCTGTAAGACACCACTTTGAATCCGTTCTCAACGACTTCTCTCAGTATCTCAGCAGTTGAGACCGGGTCCCCATCGGTTTTGGTCAGTCTCAGTCTGTTCTCACCAAGCTTTTGCACCTGATCGATGACTTCCATGTCTTTCAACTTATTTAGATCGTGCTCATTTATCGAATTCAAAAGTTCCACATCTATCAGGCGGTACTGCTTCAATATCTCGTCTATCTTTTTGACGGAATCTCGTTCTATGACCTTTCCACCGTAGAGGAAGATAACTGAATCGCAGACCCTACTGACCTCGTCTAGAAGGTGGGAGCTCAAGAACACTGTAACGTCCTCCTTTTGAAAGCTCTTTATGAGCTCCCGGATCTCCTTAATACCCTCTGGATCCAAACCTAAAACCGGCTCGTCCAATATCAAAATCGAAGGATCGTGAAATATAGATCTAGCTATCGCCAATCTTCTCTCCATCCCTGTACTGAATGTGCCTATCTTCGAATCCTTCCATTTCAACAGGTCTACCATCTTCAGCACTTCCTCTATCCTCTGATCTATCTTTTCTTTAGGCATGCGATAGACCCTGCCGAAATAGTTGAGGAACTCAGCCGGTGTCAGGTAACTGTAGACTCCGGGTACGCCTATGAGTGAACCGACGTCCTTCAACGCGTCTTTTGGATGTCTGTTAACATCGAAACCGTTGATAAGCGCTCTTCCAGATGTTGGTTTGATCAGGTTGGTGAGTATCTTTATCGTGGTGGTCTTTCCCGCACCGTTAGGACCGAGGTAGCCCACGATTTCTCCTCTCTCTATCTCAAAAGAGACTCCGTCAACTGCTCTTACACCGTCTCCAAACTCCTTGACTAGTCCTTCCGTCTTTATCACGATGCTGTCGGCCATGTTGTATAGTCTTGAATGTTTTCCGGTTATTTATCTATTTTCTAGGTCTGCGTTACAGGAGATTGTTTTATGATCCTCTTGACTAGGCTTTCTCTCTTTTCATCAAGAATGCTAAGACGATTATAACTACTGCCGCGAATAAAAGAATCGACCACCATACGATGAAAGGATCTTCTTCCTGCTCTTCCTCTATCACAGAAACAGTAATACTAGTTGTACTCTCCTCATCCTCATCTTCATGACTGATGATCTCAAGTTCGAAAGTCCCATTTTCTTCAGACTGCCAGGTAAAATTGCCTTCGTACACCTCGTCGGATCCGAGCGTGATTTCTTCACTATCTTTTAACTCGCCGTCTACTCTGAATTCGATGGTCTGCCTGCCCTGGATTTCTCCAGTATTCGTTACGGTATACTCTACAACGACTTCTTCCCCTTCTACGACTTCTTTATTGTAATCGACTATATCTAATTCAAAGAACGGTTCACGTAAAAAGTGTGCTGTTATCTGCTTGTTGTCGTCCATAGTTATCGTTATTTCAGATTTTTCTTCTTCTCCTTCGGGCACATCGCCTTCCCAGTGGCTGAACACCCGATCGTCTTCAGGTATAGCTTCT
>Ga0207421_10007998_pt1 | contig 11096 bp, 11 predicted proteins | sample SodLakKL_010_SED_4_FD_187542 | JGI IMG/M metagenome (GOLD analysis project Ga0207421, IMG submission 187542) | Alkaline sediment microbial communities from Lake Tanatar, Kulunda Steppe, Russia - 8KL_010_SED (SPAdes) (version 2) | ecosystem: Environmental > Aquatic > Non-marine Saline and...
CAGCACGGTTCGACTACGGCGGCGAGAAGCCGATGAAACGAGTATTCCCGCCCCTCTCAGTCTCAGTACCACCCACGGGCCACCGGCAAGCGCCAGGCCCGGGCACTCGCCGCCGCCCTCCCGGTGGCAGCGTTCAACTGCGTTTGCCTTGGCTGACCTCTTACCACGGCTTGACACCAGTAAGCCCCGGCGCCTAGATTACCGCTACCATATGGCGCCAGACAGGACACGGCAGGACAAGCCACCGGCCACCTCGCCGCTGGGCATCGTAGAACCCCAGAGCTTCAGCTTCGGTGCGCCCGGCTCCGGGCTTGTACTCGACAGCGGTAAGGAGTTCGGCCCCGTGACGGTGCGCTACGAGACCTACGGCACTCTAGATGCGGAGCGCTCCAACGCTATCCTTCTCCTCCACGCGTTCTCGGGTGACGCTCATGCAGCCGGACTCCATTCTTCAACCGATACTCATCCCGGCTGGTGGGAGCCGATGGTCGGCCCCGGCCGTGCCTTCGATACCAACAAATACTTCGTTATCTGTTCCAACACACTCGGAGGCTGTCACGGAACCACCGGCCCCTCCTCGATCGACCCGAATACCGGAAAACCGTACGGGATGAGCTTCCCGGTTGTCACGATCCACGACATGGTCAAAGTGCAGGTGAAGCTCCTGGACCATCTGGGAATCGACAGACTCCTGGCAGTTGCCGGGGGCTCGATGGGCGGAATGCAGGCGCTGGAATGGGCTACCACGTACTCCCATCGGGTACGCTCCGCCGTAGTCCTTGCTTCCAGCGCGCGGATGTCCGCGCAGGGCATTGCATTCAACGCGGTCGGGCGGAACGCCATAACCGGTGACCCGCGATGGAACAACGGCGACTATTACGAAGGAGAACCCCCCGCTCGAGGTCTGGCGATCGCTCGAATGGTTGGGCATATCACGTATCTGTCGGACGAATCGATGGGGATGAAGTTCGGCCGCAGGCTGCAAGAGCGAGACTCGTTCGAGTTCGATATGGAAGATCAGTTTGCAGTCGAAAGCTATCTGGAGTACAAAGGCGGAACGTTCGTCGACCGGTTCGATGCAAACAGTTATATCTACATAAGCAGAGCAATCGACTACTTCGATCTGGCGGACAAGTACGGGAGTCTGGACGCCGCCTTCGCCGAAACAACGACCAAGTTCCTAATCGTCTCCTTCACGAGTGACTGGCTCTATCCGCCATACCACTCAAAAGAGATCGTTTACTCGCTTATGAAAAACGGAAAGGATGTCAGCTATACTGAGATATCGAGCCCGTACGGTCACGATGCCTTCCTTCTCGAATCTCATCGACAGGAAGGGATCGTGGATGCGTTTTTGGAGACCGCATTTCAGCAGGCTCGAGAAGGTCAAAACGGAGCCCGGCGTTGAGCGCGGCGGCGCGCTTGGGCGGCGAGCCCCGGCGTCAGCCTCTGCCGCTTCTGCCGCTAAGGAATGTACCTCGTGCCGGGCGCCGGGCGCCAAGCCGAATGGAGGCGACTCTGAAGGATGGCACTTATGACACCAGGACAACGGGGCGGTGGAGCTAACCATGGCGGCGCGGCTAGCCCAGGCGCAGAGTCGCCCGCAGGTGGTGCGTTCACCGGGAAGCCGGATTCTACGCCTCACAGTACGTCCACCGCAGCCGGCAAGCCGGACCTGGCTAGCCCCGACGGGTGTTCGGACATTCGCGGGGCCGGCTCGCAAATGCAGCCCGATCCGGTCCGCCGCTTCAGTTACGACGAAATTGTCGGCGTAGTCCCCAGAGGTAGCACCGTATTGGACCTCGGCTGCGGCGACGGTGAGCTTCTGGCGCGGCTACGGGACGAGCGCGGAGCACACGGCCGCGGAGTGGATATCGAAGAGGACATGATACGGTGCTGCATCGCACGCGGAATCTCGGTGTTCCAGGGAGACCTGGACGAAGGACTGAAGGACTATCCGTCACAGAGCTATGACTTCGTGATCCTCAATAAGACGCTCCAGGTTGTACACAAGCCGGTGCTTCTGTTGCAGGAGATGCTGCGCGTGGGACGCAGGGTAATTGTGAGTTTTCCGAACTTCGCATTCATACTCAATCGCATCCAACTGGCGTTAATGGGGAGGATGCCGGTGACCCGCACCCTCCCCTACGAGTGGTACAACACTCCCAACATCCATCTCTGTACGCGGAAGGATTTCCTACGCCTGGGCCGGCGCCTCGGCTTCACGCCTCGCGAGGAGATATGTCTCACCCGGGGGGTTCGTATCCCCCCGATTGCGGCTAACCTTCTGGCGGAGGAGATTTGTTACGTTCTGGACGGCAGTGGACAGGCGTAATCGCTTTTGGTATAGTCACCTTACGGCTTTGGACTCCGAAAAGGGGGTAGATTGGCTTCAAAGGACCTACGTGTAAACGGAATGATCCGCGTTCGGGAAGTTCGCCTGGTAGACGATGAGGGGAATCAACGGGGCATTGTGCCCACTCCCGAGGCCATGCGAATTGCTGAAGAAAAGGGACTGGATCTGGTAGAGGTTGCACCTCAGGCAAAACCGCCGGTCTGTAAGATTCTGGACTATGGAAAGTTCAAGTTCGACAAGGATAAGAAGGATCGGGAGGCGAAGCGCAAACAGAAGCAGGTCCGGCTCAAAGAAGTCCGGATGCAGCCCAAGATCGAGGAGCATGACCTCGAGTTCAAGACCAAGCATATACGCGAGTTCTTAGAGCAAGGTTTCAAGGTTAAGGTTACAATCCGGTTCCGCGGACGTGAGATGGCTCATACGGAACGGGGAAAGGACGTACTCGAGCGGATTCTCGACCTGCTCGAAGGGGCGTGCAATGTGGACCGTCGGCCGGCCATGGAGGGGCGGTTCATGTCAATGATTATCAGTCCCAAGAGCAAGAAATAGGCCTCGGCGCAGTGGCGATCCCTTAGCCGGCCCGTGTAGCTGCATTGCGCGCAGCGATGGTAGCTCCGGAATGCTTCCCTGGTATAGCGCGCGCCTCGGCCCGTGCATTCGCATCGGAACGCGCTGAAACCCAACGGGTCCGGAAGCAGGTTCTTCCGCCACTGCGAAAGCTTCACGGAGCTTTAGTCCTTCTCGCGTTGACGCCGGACGGGAGAGACAGATCAGGCAAACGGATACGAACTCCGAAGGAGCACTACTATGTCAAAGATGAAAACACGAAAGAGCGCCGCGAAGCGCTACCGGCTCTCGGCAAACGGCAAGGTTAAATACACCAAGCAGAACCGAGGACACATCCTGACCAAGAAGAGGACAAAGCGAAAGCGGCATCTTCGGAAGGCGGGAGTGTTGAGCGCACCGGAAGCGCGCCGCGCGAAGAAGCAACTCCCTTACGGCTAGCCGGTCTACGGTTAGCCTTTCGCGGTGGGTTCGTACCGGCTCGTAGCAGGGAGGTACGGCCTGAGCGAGGCAAGAGTCGTTGTCGACTCTCTGGAGAACGGCGGTGAGCAGAACCGCAGCGGCACGCCATGACCGCCAAGTACTGAAGCGGAGGTTGGGACAGCGGAGCGTGCCCACCGGGCTTCGGAGCCGTGCCGGAGCGGCGGATCTGCATCGCATTCTCAATGAAGGAACCAGGAAGCACGATTAGGAGATTGAGAAAATGCCGAGAGCAGTCAACTCAGCACGAAGAAAAGAGCGAAGGAAGGCTATAACCCGGCAGACCAAGGGTTATTGGGGAAGACGGAAGAACCTGCACCGGACCGCGAAAGACGCCCTCGCCAAAGCGTACAGCTACGCGTACCGGGACCGGAAGGCGAGAAAGCGGGACTTCAGACGGCTCTGGGTAACACGTATTTCCGCCGCGTGCCGAAACGAAGGTATCACCTACTCCCGTTTCGTACAGGGACTGCGCAATGCCCAGGTCCAAGTCAACCGGAAAGCTATCAGCAATATGGCCATCGAGGATCCGGAAGCGTTTCGAGCTCTAGTCGACGAGGCCAAACGTAACCTCGGCTAGAAAGCCCGAAAGGACGCTGCGGCCCGTTCGTCACATGTCGGTAGCCGTTAGCCGCCGGTTGGTCCTCTTCGGACGGGGATCTCTTCGGACGGTCAGTTGTGCGGTTCCGGGGGTCGAAAGCTCCGGTTGTGAACGTTCGCTTGTAACGTATAGACGAGGACGGATATGGTTACATTGGAGCAGATAAAGACCCTTGAGGAGCGGGTACGGAAGGCTGTCGAGCAAATCGAAACGCTCCAAAAGGAGAACACCTCCCTTCGGAGCTCACTGGACCGGTACCGTCGGCGGATCGAAGAGCTCGAGGTTCTCATCACGGAGTTCAAGGAGAGCCAGAGCGAGATCGAGCAGGGCATAACCAACGCTCTGCGAAGCCTGGACGTGCTGGAGGACGGCGCACTGCCCGGAGACGGCGGAGATGCATCCATTGGTACGGACTCTGCCGGTATCGAGACCGATCGCACCGATGCGAGCAATGCGGAGACCTCCGAGTCGGTGCAGGGTGAGACAGTGTCCGAGAACCCCGCCCCGCCGGCTGCTTCACATAGCAGCGAGTCGCTTGGAGCGGATGCCGATGCAGCCGCGGGGAGCGCGCCCACCCCAGAAGACAGTAGCGTAGCCGATGCGCCTCCCTCGCCCTCACACGGTGATCCCGCGGCTCGCACCCACGAAAAGGCACCGGCCAGTTCCGCGTCTGATCGCCGTGGGGAAGAATCGCCCGCGGACGCCACGGATGACCCGGATGGCGAGCATGCAGACGCCTCAGAGTCAGAGTCTGAAGCGGTGGAGTCGGAGCTTGACATCTTTTGAAACCGGTGAAGATTGAGCTTCTGGGCACCAGTTTTACCGTCCAAACTGACGAGGACCCCCGGCATTTGACCAGGGTGGTTCGACGTTTTGAAGAGAAAGTGAAGGAGATCCGCGAATCGGTCGGCACGCAGGACAATCTCAAGATTGCCATCCTGGCGGGGTTGCTTCTCTCCGACGAAACGCTGAAGCTCACCCATCGCGCCGATCAGGCTTCTGCCGAAGCGCACGCCAATGCCGAAGGGCGGATGAACGCCGACGACGGAGAGCATGAGAAACGCGGGCCGCCCACCGAGGGAGATCCGGGGCAGAGCACCGGATGGACCAAGGAAGCGGCTCGCATCACGGACGATCTCATACGCAGAATAGATGACGCGCTCACAGGCGCAAGCTCACAAGACGCTCACGCCGGAAACCACGAGGAGGAGAACCAGCACCACGGCTGAGGTTGCGCGGCACCCCGATTCGATTGACGACGTTGCAAGGGACGCGTACCATGGTTCCGTCGACATGTCCATCAGCACCAGCCAACAGATAGCCGATTACTACGAGCGATATCGGGACACCGAGGTAACGTTCACCAAGGATGTCATCAAAGCAGTCTCGCTGGACACAAAGCACGTCTTCATAAAGTGCTTGGGCTACCAGTGGCCGTGCATCATCTATAGCTCGTCGCTCGTGGGAGCCAAGACTATAGTCAACAAGACACAGGCCTTCACCGAGCAGGTTCGGAAAGCCGGGAACCTTGTCTCACTGCGGTTCAGTTTCATCCAATCGGACAAGCAAGATCCGCTGACGTTTTTCGTAACCGCGCGCATTACCGCCTATTCGCCGTACAACAGTGACACGCAGGCAACGAATCTTACATTTCTGACGCTCCAGTTCACTCAACGCCCCCCGGATACCCTGATAGAAATTCTCGGCACGCTTCTGGAAGCCAGCTCGAATAGCAAGAAGCGGAGTGAAGAGCGCATAACTATGACGCCGGAGGTTTTCGAGCATATGGGGATCAATCCAAAGGCCACATATTTGGCAGTTCAAGGGGTTCCCCGTCGGTGCGTTGTCCGCGACCTCAGCTTCTCAGGTGGCAAAGTCATTCTGGTAGGATTTGCCAAACTGTTGGTGGAAAAGCCGTGCTCGCTTCGTTTAGAGTTTGCCCGTAACAAGGATATCGTCGAGGTGCCGGGAAGAGTAATCCGTCATGAACCGGTAGAGGGGCGCTCGGACATCGCCGCTTTCGCAATTCAGTTCGACTCGGAACGGATTCCGGCCGAGTATAAGCTTCGTATCAACAACTACCTGAAGGACAAGTACCGGCTACGGCATAAACAGGACAACAGGCGCCGGACGCCGGGGACCATTGGTAACGGCCGGCCTCGACAGTAGAGGGCAGAGAGACCGGCACAATACGGCCACGGCCGGCTACGGATCTCCCCGGCGGTTGGGGAGGCTGAGCCGAACGGGGCGGCGCTTGTAGCGCATCGATGCCTCGTTGCAGTTCGGCACCTTTCTTCAAGGGAATGCATCTCCGTTGTGTAACAGCCCGGGCTTCCATACCGGCGGAGTGCGAACAGTCCGAAGAACCAGAGACAGTATGAGGATATAGTGAGGAGCAGCTGCTATGACCAACAACAATCACCCCGAAACTACGAATCAGCCGGACCCCCTCGCCGACATCGTCTTTGTAGAGCTACCCATGGAGCTGGAGCGCACCATCGGGGAGTTCGAGCTTGACCCTACGCGCAAGCTTCCGGTGGAAATACCGCCCGGACAACAGGTAGACGATCTCACCGGACTCAGCTGGGAGATGATCGTGTCCGCGATGCTCAAAATCCTGGCCTACCAGCCTACGCACCATGATGCAGATTACTACCGAGAGTTCGTTCTGGCTGTCCGCCCGCAGCTTGTGGAAGAGCTCACGGAAACCGGAATCGTCAAAGCTAAGAACCAGGACTATGATATCGCAGAAGAGATATTCCTTGCTCTCCGCGGCCTTCTTCCGGGCGACACGCGACCATTGCTCAATTTGGCGCTGCTCTACGAGCAGCGTGCAGAGCTTTCCGAGCGTCGGGAAGAAGAGGCTGAACAGGACCAGTACGACAACGCAGCGTTTCACACCTACCAAGAGCTGTTAACACACGACGATGCGCCGGCCGACGCAGCCTTTAACGCTGCGTTCTTCTTCTTGAAGCGCCGAAACTACAATCGGGCGCACGAGCTTATGCAGCGCTATCGTCAAGAGGGTGACGACGACAAAAAACTGGCGGAAGCGGAACGTATCGTTACCGAGATTGAGGAAGAGAACCTATTGGATGAGCTGTTCAAAGAATCCTACGACTTCATCCGGATGGGGAAGGAAAAAGAGGGAATCGAGAAGATACGGCGTTTTCTGAAGACTCACCCGGACGTATGGAACGCGTGGTTCTTGTTGGGTTGGGGATTGCGACGGCTCTCCCGCTTCCAGGAAGCAGGTGAAGCGTTCGAGTATGCGTTGAAGCACGGAGGAGAGAACGCCGACACGTTGAACGAGCTCGCCATTTGCCGACTGGAAATGGAACACTACCGCGAGGCGCTGGAGAACCTCCAGAAAGCACTTAAGCTGGAGCCCGACAATCCCAAGATCATCTCCAACCTCGGGGTTCTCAGCCTCCGGACGGGAAAGACCGAAGACGCGCGAGCTTACTTCGCAACCGCCTTGGAGATCGAGCCCAACGATCCGGTCGCTTCGACTTATCTCCAGAAGCTCGAGCACGAAACCTAACTCGAAGCGCTAGAGACGCGGAGATAGTCGATAAAGGCTTAACACGGCGCCTGTGAACCCTCTTTTCCAACCGGACACCAAGCCCCCAGGAAGGCTCAGGAACGAGCATAACCCTCCAAGAGCGTGAAATGGCGCTCAGTGAACGCAAAATTCGCTTTGTGAGGCGTGACGAATCGAAGGTTTTGTACTATACTTCGAAGTAGCTTTAGGGGGAAGTGTGAGGAAACGGACAAGGCTCCGGGCAGTCGGCGGATGTACCGGCGTGCGCCGTGGGCCTCGGAAGCTCATTTACCCATGGATGCGGAGATAGATGTCAAGCACTGTGTGATGCAGTAGCCCATACGCATGAGCAGTGAAAGGAGGTGAGGTGAGAGAGGCCTATAGTTAGCAATCTTGACAGACAGCAATATCACCGCGGGCATGGATGCCCAAGGATACAACACTCTTCAAGGAGGAAGATATGATCATCAATCACAACCCGAGTGCGGCGTTTGCGCAGCGGCAGCTCGGTCAGACCGAGCGTTCAATGCAGTCCAGTGTCGAGGCCCTCTCCTCTGGACAGCGCATCAACCGTGCCGGGGACGACGCTTCAGGCTTGGCGGTAAGTGAGAAGCTACGCGGTCAGATTCGTGGCCTGCAGCGTGCTTCCGACAACGCGCAAGACGGCGTATCCTTCATTCAGACAACTGAAGGCTACCTCCAAAACACGCAGGACATTCTTCAACGAATCCGTGAGCTCGCCGTGCAGTCATCAAACGGCATCTACACTGATGAGGATCGGATGCAGATCCAGGTCGAGGTCTCCGCTCTCGTAGACGAAATCGACCGCATTGCATCGCACGCGGAGTTCAACGGGCTCAATATGCTCACCGGTCGCTTCGCCCAAGATACCGGGGAGAACGTAGTGACCGCATCGATGCACTTCCATATCGGAGCGAATATGGATCAGCGGATCCAGGTCCACGTCGGCACCATGACGGCTGCCGCACTGGGCGTCCGTGAGGAAGCGATCGACGGTGATGTCATGAGTCTCGCCGATCCGGACTCCGCAAACCGTGCCATCGGGGTGGTCGACGCGGCACTGCAACAGGTTAGCAGCCAGCGGGCGGACCTCGGAGCATACCAGAACCGACTCGAGTTTGCCATTCGCGGACTGGATGTCGGGGCGGAAAACCTCCAGGCCGCGGAATCCCGGATCCGGGATACGGACATGGCGGACGAGATGGTGGATTTCACGCGCCAGCAGATCCTGTCCCAGTCCGGCACGGCGATGCTGGCCCAGGCGAACATGCTGCCGCAGAACGTCCTGCAGCTCCTCCAGTAGGAGCAGCAAGAGCAGTGAGCGTATCCCGCGGGGCGGGGATCTTTTTCTCTTCCTCCCCGCGGGATTCCTCCGCCCTTCCTGGTCCAAGCGGCCTGCTCACGCTTTGGCAGCCGCGCGCTCCAGGGTGGCCGGAGAGATCGGTTCTTTGACAAACGCCCTCCAAGTCGAACTGCGGAGACGCGCAGCTTCACGCGCCCGGCGCACGAAGCTGATGCGTCTCCGTACAGCGGGGACGAACGGAGACGGAAGAAGCGCGATCCAGCTTCCGTGCCCCGTGTTCGGCGGACCGAGGCAAGGATAGCCTCGGAGATCTTTTCAAGGAGGGCCTATGATCATCAATCATAACCCGAGCGCGGCGTTTGCGAATCGAACGCTCCGTTTTCGCCAGGGCGAAATGCAGACCTCTATCGAGCGTCTGTCGTCCGGTCAACGGATCAATCGCGCCGCCGATGACGCCTCGGGACTGGCGGTGAGTGAGAAGCTCCGGAGCCAGATTCGCGGGCTCGATCAGGCGGAGCGCAACATCCAAAACGCGGTGTCGTTCATTCAGACAAGCGAAGGGTATCTGCAGAACACGCACGATATTCTTCACCGCATCCGCGAGTTGGCGGTTCAGTCCTCAAACGGGATCTACACCGCAGAGGATCGAATGCAGATCCAGGTCGAGGTCTCGCAGCTGGTAGACGAGGTGAATCGAATTGCCTCGCATGCCCAGTTCAACGGGCTGAACATGCTGACCGGGCGTTTCGCCCGGGACTCGGAAGTGGGCGAGGTCATGCAGTTCCACATCGGAGCAAACATGGACCAGAACGCCCGCGTATACATCGGAACGATGACCGCGCAGGGCTTGGGCCTGATCGGCGAGGAAAACGAGATGATCAGCATCTCGACGCCGGAAGGAGCGAACCAAGCGATTGGTACCGTTGACAACGCCCTGCAACAGGTGTCGCGCCAACGAGCGGATCTGGGCGCCTATCAGAACAGATTCGAAATGGCGCGCAGTGGAGTAGCAATCGCATCCGAGAACCTCGCGGCCGCTGAATCGCAGATACGCGACACCGATATGGCGCGGGAGATGGTTCATTTTGTACGGAACCAGATCCTGACGCACAGCAACACGGCAATGCTTGCTCAGGCGAACATCCAGCCTCAGTCCGTGTTGGAACTGTTGGAGTAGCACTCCAACATCGGCGATTGCTCCGTTCTCGCCATAAGGCACTGATGCCGAGAGAGATTGCTGGACGTCATCTCTTTTGGCGACAACTTCGGCTACCGGGGGAGCTCGCGCTCTCCCCCGTAGCCATATCTTACAGGGAGGTAAGATATTATGAGCATGGAGGTTTTTGGAACGCATGGACGCACGCCGAGATCCTTCTATCCGCCTGCAGGGCAGGAGTCGAAGCTTCCGACTGGTCGGGCACGGGAAGGCCGTGATGCCCACGAGCAGCTTCCTGGAAGCCACCCCGATATCGACCGCTCGATCGAGGAGCTCCGGATGGTTGCCGGAACCCTGGATCGAAAGCTAAGTTTCACTGTGAACGAGGAGTTGGGACGGGTGGTTGTCAAGGTTATTGACGCCGAGACCGATGAAGTGATTAAGGAGCTTCCGCCCGAAGCTTTACAACGGGTACAGGAACGTATCCGGGAGGCGCTCGGAGTCTTGCTCGATGAGAATGCTTGAGGGCGCGCCGGCGACCGTCGTGCATCTGCACGTGCCCGTCCGGTGATACTCCGAGCATGCCTTGCCTGCCCCCGGCGGTTGTGTTGTTGGCGCGGAAGCTCCCCCTACTCCTACACGACATGTGGAGCCGCTATGCGCCAAAGGCTAAAACGAACAACAAACCGGGGGGGCTATGCATTGAGTACTCAGCTCGGCATGCTTGTCGCCCTGTGCCGCGCCTCGGCGGTCGGGCTGTTCTTCCTATGTCTCTTTGTCGTAACCCCTCCGAGCGCTCACGCAGAACGCAATATCCCTGGACTCTCCCGCGGAGAGAGCACCGAAGACATGATCGACGAGCTGATGGAGGCCGAGCGAGCGCCTCTCCGCCGGCGGGAGGAACGGAAGGAAGAGCTACAGGAGGAGCTCCGGATATGGCGCCAGATCGACGGCTACTTGTCCGGCCTTGGGGAGTCGGCTCGAGCACTCTACGGAGTCGACAGTCCCTTTCATCGACGCCATGGCGAGAGTAGCAACTCGGATGTGATCACCGCCCAGCCGGAACGGCGA
>Ga0207421_10007999_pt1 | contig 11096 bp, 14 predicted proteins | sample SodLakKL_010_SED_4_FD_187542 | JGI IMG/M metagenome (GOLD analysis project Ga0207421, IMG submission 187542) | Alkaline sediment microbial communities from Lake Tanatar, Kulunda Steppe, Russia - 8KL_010_SED (SPAdes) (version 2) | ecosystem: Environmental > Aquatic > Non-marine Saline and...
GGGGGGGATTTAACACCCCCTCCCCTTAATCCCCTCCCGCCAGGGGAGGGGAGACAGATTACCTTAATCAGAGATGGGAGACAAATTACCCCTATCAGGGAGGTAGACAGATTACCTTAATCAGAGATGGGAGACTACAGGTGAGATGAAGAGAATCAAGAGTCACTTAATTTGGAAATTGCCTCTAAACGAGAGCGGAGGAGTTTTTCATGATTGGCTTCGTCCTTGGCCATCTGCTCAAACATTGCCTTGGCCTGAGGATCATCGGTGTTTTCTGCTAATTGTTTATAGTTTTCCTGCGCAGCTTTTTCATCTTCTATGGCACTTTCTATAGCTCTTTTTATATCTTCCATCACAAACACCACCTTTTTTATAGACTTAGTATAATATGTCTATAACAACTTCACTAAATTGACCTCATTTTCCTTCCTGGTTAGAAAAATATAATCAAAAAAATATTTTGTCGGCTGCATAAACAGCCAACCATCATTTTTTTGACGCTCTGGAAAACCAAGAATATCAGCCACATTCTCTTTCCACCTCTGCCCCACTTCCAAACCCTTTACTTTTAAATGAAAATACCGGCTGGTAACAGCCCAATTAACTTCAAGTTGCTGATTAAAAGTGTTTTCTCCCTCATTTTCAACCCCGGAGACTCTATTTAATAGTTCAATAGAATTATCCACTGCAGATTTTAAATTTTCTGCCTGCTTATTACCCAATTTTTCATGCAAGAAGCTATGTATCTTTTCATCAATTGTTTCCAACTGCTCCTCCATATTAACCCCATTAACTACCATATAATCACTGGTATAATCTTCAGGGTGAAACTGTACAAGCATAAAGGTAACATCATCATTTATTTCACTTTCATCTACAAATTGGCATAAATCGTTCTCTATAATTTGCACCAACAATTCCGGAGGAAGATAACCTTTTTCAGCAAACATATCTTTTAAACGGGATTCATATGCTTCCCCCTCATTAGATTCCTGTTCAAAGAGCCCATCAGTGGAAAAGAGAATGGTCATCCCCTGTTCTATATCAAGGGCGCGCTCTTCATACGTCATCATCTCTGGCATTAAAGCCGCTGAAACGGGCATCCCTCCTATTTCAGCCTCCCACATCTCTCCACTTTCCCGGAACACCAGGGGAGAAAACTGGAACCCGGCCGTACTGTATATTATCTGGCTGGTTTTAATGTCTAATACCCCCAAAAACAAGCAGACAAAATAATCTCCCGGGAAACCTTCATCAAGGTATTCCCTTACCAGGTAATCCATAATTAGAGCAGGGGATACAAGTTCTCCCTCTGCATGTTTGAAGGAAAAATAGCTATTAATAGTATCTTTTACAAATATGGAGAGGACTGTGCTATCCAACCCATGCCCCATTACATCTGATAAATAAAACAGGTAATGCTCAAACAAGATATTGAGCGCGCCATGATCTACTTTGAAAAAATTATAGTAATCTCCACCCAGGTGCGCAGCAGGCCGATAATAAGCAGCCAGCGACACATCCTCTATAGAAGGGAAATAACGCGGCAAAGACCTTTCATGGACTCGCCGCGCATTTTCCAGCTCGTCATGTAATTGAGAAGAAGAAAGTTGTTTTGAATTTGTATCCTGCTCTTTATGGTGAGATTTAAGGGGAAGCTTGTCCACTCCCCGTTGCAAACGCAGGTTTAGTTCCAAATCGCTGAAAGGACCCACCATGAAGTCATCATAGCAGTCGTTATCTAAATTGGAGAGTTTGTCAATGTTTTCCATGCTGGCAAGGACCAGAACGTAAACATTATCCCATACATCCGGAGAAATCAAAACTTCCTGCAACGCTGAACCAAATTGGCTGAAAGCATCTATATCAACTAATAACAACAGGGAAGATTTCTCTATTGCAAGCTCTTGGAATTCTTCAATGGAATTGCAGGTGAGCACAACAGCATCCCATACATTGTTATTTACCATGTTAATAATATCGTCTTTTTGAGAACTGTTCTCTGTCCAAACTACAAGGTGCAAACTGCTTCCCTGCCTCCCAGCGTATCAACATGCCTCAACCTAATAATGTCCTGGAGGGCAGAACCTTCGTTCTCATTTAAAGGTTCTGCCGCTCTCCAGCGATTGACAATGGATGCACTTTCCCATCAGTTTAAAACAGAAAGAGGGAAAATTCACGCTCTTTTATTGATTATGGAGCACAGTCAGCACATATAGAACGGAAGAGGGTGGTACTCAAATACCTATCTCCGCGATCGGGTAGGATAGAGACTATAGTTCCCTTTTTCATTTGCTTGGCCATGCGCAGGGCACCGGCAACAGCAGCGCCACTGGACATTCCCACAAAAACACCTTCACTTACTGCCAGCAGCCTTGCTGTTTCAAATGCATCTTCATCCTCAACAATAATTTTATCATCTATTTGCTCTGGATGATAAATTTTGGGGACAATAGCTTCTTCCATGTTCTTCAACCCTTGAATAGCATGGCCTTTAACTGGTTCTACTCCTGCCACATGCACAGATGGGTTCTTTTCTTTAAGATAACTGCCTGTGCCCATCAAGGTACCGGTAGTGCCCATTCCGGCAACAAATACATCCAGGTCCCCATTAGTTTGCTGCATAATTTCCGGGCCGGTAGTCTCATAGTGAGCCAGGGCGTTACTTTCATTACCGAATTGATCCGGCATAAAATAGCTACTTGGATCTTCTTCCATAAGCTCATAAGCCATTCTGATAGCTCCATCAGTGCTTTCTCCCGATGGTGAAAGTACTACTTCTGCTCCATAAGCTTCCAGAATACGCCTTCTTTCCATACTAACACATCCTGGCATAACAAGCTTAACTCTATATCCTTTAGCAGCCCCTATCATAGCCAGGGCAATACCAGTATTGCCTGAGGTAGGTTCAAGAATAACCTTGCCCGATTCAAGCTCTCCAGTTTCTTCAGCCTTACGAATCATGTAATAAGCCGGGCGATCCTTAACGGAACCTGCCGGGTTATTCCCTTCAAGTTTGCAAAATATTTTTACTTGTGGGTTATCGTTTAAGTTTTTTAATTCCACCATTGGTGTATTGCCAATGGAAGCTAGTACCCCCATAACCCCACCCCCGTCCTTAATTATTATATGTTCTTAAGTCCATTATAGACTGAAGAAGCCAAGAAATCAAAATGAAATCCTGCCCTGGGCACTATTGATCCGGGAATAACTTGCTGTAAAGCTCTTCGTGGCTTAAAGTATTACCGCTGTTATCCATCACTCGCATGGAATCAGCAGAAACTTCATCGATGATAATAATATCGTTGCCTTGCAGCCCACATTCAACTTTAATATCTATTAGCTGGAGCTCTTTTTTGCTCAATTCTCTTTCTACGACTTGAGCACACCGGCGAGTTAGATCTTTTGCTTTTTCTATTTGTTCCCGGTTTAAGAGGTCAAGGGCTATAAGAGTATCATCATTTATGAGCGGATCACCCCGTTCATCATCTTTAAGGGTTATCTCCACCAGATAATTTAAATCTTGAAGTTCATTTTGCACATACTTTTGGTAGCGGCGAATGAAACTTCCATAAGCTTTGCAACGGCAAATAAATTCCAAGCCTGCATCCTTGGCAATGTGCTGTCCGGGCAATCGGGTTGCTTTCACTTCCATAGCACTCTGATCAAGATCAGCTGAAACAAAATGGGTGTCTATACCTTCATCCTGCATAATTTTAAAGAAATGGTAGGTAAGCTCCAGCGACATTTTCCCTTTCCCTTTGATTTGGCCCATCACAGAATTCGCTCCAGGATCCACAACCCCATCAGCACCTGTTACGTCGTCTTTAAAATAAAACATTAAATTTCCATCTTCTTTTTGGTAGACATCTTTGGTTTTACCCGTATAAACTTTTTCCATGATATATCTACTCCTTCTCTAAATTTTCAATAGTATTATACTACTCATAAAATACTTAGCCAACAATTAAGGAGAAAGAAACCGACAAAAAATATAGCAATAAACCATATTAAACAAAACTATATATTAAACAAAACTCTATATAAAACAAAACTCTATATAAAACAAAACTATGCCATTAATTAAAAACTCTGTTATAATAATTACAAATTTCATTGGTTTCAGGCCAAAATCTGTTTATTATGGAGGTTGTTAACATGAACACAGTTGTAGTTTATTATTCTTTAGACGGCAACACCCAATTCATAGCTGAAGAAATAAGCAAGCACTATCAAGCAGAGTTAATTAATCTAAAACCGGTAAAAGAAATTTCCAGAGCAGAACCAGTTAAACATATTTGGGGAGGAAAGCAGGTATTAATGCAAGAAGCACCTCCCTTGGAAAATTACAATTTCAACCCCGAAAATTACGATCTCATTTTTCTGGGCACCCCGGTATGGAGTTTTACATTTTCCCCTCCCATGAGAAGCTTTCTAAAAGAAAACTACATTAAAGGCAAGGATGTAGTTATATTTTGCACCCACCGCGGAATTCCCGGAAGAACATTTCCGCATTTGAGAAAAGAATTGGCCGGGAACAACATCATTCAAGAATTATCTTTTAGAAATGTACTGGGCCAAAAAACTAAAGCTCAACAAAAACTAAGCGATCATTTGAGTGAAATTAACAACCAGCTTTCATACTAAATATTTAGTTTATTTTCGGATGAGTAGACCAAAATCTTTAAAAATGGTATATTATTGATAATAAATATAGAATTTATCATTAGCACATTAAAAAAGGAGCATTAACTTGAAATCTCCAAAATCCAGCAAACAATTTCTGCTAAAATACTTTAAACCAGTCAAACCTGAAAAGGAACTTCACAAGGAATCGTTTGATTTCGACTTGGAAGATAACCTTGGACACCTTATGTTTCAGCGGGAGAGCAACTCCCTTTTTATGAGCAGGTTTGATAGCGACAATATAATGGAATTGTTGGAAACTGTAAACCTAACTGACCATCTTCGTTCCCAGGGATTTGACAATTTTCAAATACGTATAGATAAAGATGAATCACTTATAAATTACCTGAAAGTTTACCACGAAAATAAAGACCCCCAAAATTTGCTTATAGATTTACGTCTTTCTGAAACCAAGTTCGTTCCGGAGAAACGTTTTTTTGAAGAAGGAAAGGATATCGAAACTTTAGATATGGTAGTTATTGAATGGCTCTCTGCAAGGCATCCGTATAAAGAATTTGGTCCGCAAAGGCCGCAATTACCAGGACAGGAAAAGCCAGGGCTAGGCTGCCTTAATCACCTTATGGAATTAATGTACCATGTAGGAAGCAAAGTTTTTAAAGATGGCTTTATGGACGTACCCGATCATTTTCATGGAGCAGTAATGTATTCCAAGAAATTTAGATTTTTTAACCCTTCACACGAGGCAATCCTTAGGGCAATGCTACGTGATTTGAACCAGTATTCCCTGGTGGAACTCTCATGGGGAATGATTACCGAAACTATTATAGAGAGCAATAGCGGCAGACCCCAGATTTACGATCCATCAGAGCAAATCTTTCCTTTGTCAAAATTTATGCATGACTACTTTGAATCCAAAAAATATAAGGAAAAGTTTAATCAAGTGTATAAACAAAAAAAATACTACTTTGATTACGACACTATGCTAAAGCGCAAAGAAGAATTGCTGCAAGAAAAAAAACCGGAAGAATTGTAATTTTACTCTTTAGTTTCTCCTTAAAACTCTAATAGGCTCCTCAACAGAAGTAACCGAGGCGCTGGAAGCTCCACTTTCCCCACAGACAGGGCAGGTTCCGGTGACCCTCACAAAATTACCATTGGGCCACATCCCGCAATCTGTTCGATACCCCTGCCTTCCCAATACCGCCGGGCAACGCTCATAAAGCAGGTGATGCCCCTCATATGTCTGACAACCATCACTGGTTCTTTCACATTCCTGGCAAATAAATTTGGGCGATATCTGTCCATCATTAACCTCCAAGTAGTCTATAAACTCTACAGCACCATTACAATCCACACATGCAGCCCCATCAAGCTGGGCAAAATCTATCATGCGGAAATCGGGCAAATTATTTTCGTCATTTTCAAATTTCCACGATTCAGGTTGAAATGCCAACCGAGGAATATCTCCCGGAACAACTTTCTCAATGGAATAATAAAATTCTTCTACAAGGTCCGTAGTTTGAGAGCCAAATCGCGATTCTCCCAGAGGAACTTCAAAGCCTTGAAAAAGCGGGAACGTAATTATAAAAAAGAGTATGGCCCCGGAAATTATTATTCCCAAACCCATGCCTGCTACGGCACCTGCCAGGCGATCAAAAATTCGTATTGTTTTAAAGTATGTGACCAACCCCACCAATGAACCTAATACAGCAACTACCGTATAAGTTACAAAAAACACAAATATAAAAGAAATGATATCTGCTATGCCAGAATCAATTTCCAGAGTATCTATTAAAAAGTTGCTTCCCAGGGGATAATAAATAGCAGCAAAACTTAACCCCAAAGCCAGACCAATAACCTGGGTAAGGGTCTGTATTAAGCCGGAGCGAAAACCGCTTAACATGATCACAAAAACAACTAAAATGATTAATATATCGACCCAGTTAATATTCAAATATCAACCCCCTATAAACTACTGTATACATAAGCTTTAATAGAATAGAACATTTTTTGACCCTGTTTCTTTTAAGCAGCAATTCAGTTATTATTTCCCACTGTGTGAATTTTTAACCTTCTTCTAAAACCTTTTTAGTACATCATCTTAATTATATTACCTTTTAGCTTAATAATAAAGTTAGTATATACACCCTATTGACCCTTTTGGACTGAACATTCTTCCAAGTGAGTTATCTCTTCAGAAATAAACCATAAGAAGTGTTCATAAAATAATATTGGTGAATATCTTTAAGGTGAAATGGAAAATAAATGTGTATTAATTGGCATATTTAAACTATAATAATATTAGCAGGAAAAATCTTAAATTATAACTGAGAAAGGAATGGGTTAAATGAAAACTACCCTGTCTAAAATAATTCTGGTGGTGATTATTGCCATCCCTATTGCTTACCTGTTATTCGTCAATGTAGGTTTGCAAGAAGAACAAGAAGAACACGATGAAACCATGCCTTCAAACGCTGAAGAAAATCAAGAGGAAGAGTCTCCCGCACCGGACAACAATAATGACGAATTAGAAGTATATCTTTTTTTCGCAGACAATGAAGCGGTAGAAAAAGACGAACAGGGTGAGTATGGTTACTTAAGGCCAGTGGAGCGGATAATCGATCCTGTTTCAGGGCAAGAGGACCAATTAAATAAAACAATAGATGAATTAATTGCAGGCCCCGGAGAAGATGAGCAGGGCGTTGCCTCTACTATGCCACCTTCCACCCAAATCATAGATGTAGAAATTGAAAACAAAACTGCTACTTTTGATTTCAGCAAGGAGCTTATTGAAGAAAGTAGTGGTGGAACCTTGGGAAGTACAATCTTCCAGCAATCTATCATATATACAACTACTCAGTTTGATTACGTAGACAAAGTTATGGTAAAAGTAGAAGGCCAACCTTGGGACGATGGCCATGAGATCTGGGAGAAGCCTAAAGGTAGAGACTGAGAAATTTGAAATAGCTAATTTTTTTAGCCGGGGCCATGTCCGTGACGATGCCTTCGCCCCTCGCTCCTGCCGAGTTCATAAGTGCCGCCTTCAATCTTGATAGACTTGCCATAAACCAGGGAATCTGCAATTTTGGAGCGGGCAGAAGAAAGTATATACTGAAATGTAGTGCGAGAAACCTGCATCCGGTCTGCTCCTCCTTGCTGATCAAGCCCTTCTACATCCTTGAGCCTGATGGCTTCCAATTCTTCTATGGTAAGTGTATTTTCATCCAGTTCTCGTAAAGGCACACCAGCAGGCTTAAATTGAGTAACTTCCGGGACGTACTCCACATTACGCTTTTTGGGTGGTCTGGGCATTCCCGGGGCCTCCTTTCTCTAGTTTGCCAGGCTCTTATACAGGCAAAGTTTATTTAAAAATTCAAGTTTGTTCTCAACAACTTTAGTCTTAATACTTAATCACTTAACTATATTTAATCACATAAATCCGATTGTTTAAACATCTTTATGAAATCTAAAATAAAACGGACTTCCTTTTCATCACAATTTCTCAGGGAGCGCAGAACTGCTTGAACATTGGGATCCTGGAGCATGTTTCTCACTTCTGGAGAAAGCAGGTTCAATAATTCTTGCAAATTGTCTTCCTCGGCTATAAGATAGCAGGGAGATATTCGCAAAGCTTGCGACAGCTTTTCCAGGGTTTTCAAGGAAGGTTGAACTTTACCTTGCTCCAGCTGGCCGATCAAGCCCGGGGATAAATCTGTCTTTTGAGCCAGTTGAGCCTGGTTGAGCCCCTGCTCTTCACGAATATTACGCAATCTCTCCCCCAGAGAACCGGGAGAACCCATCAAGTTTTTAACAGGAATCTCCAGGGCAGAAGCTATCTTGTTTAGAGCATTCACTGAAGGAAAGACATTTCCCTTTTCTATTTCACAAATATAACTCAATGACAAGCCAGTCAAATTAGAAAGATCCTTTTGCAGCATTCCCTTTTCTTCCCGGTTTAAGCGGATACGTTGCCCCAGGTGTATACATTGACCATTCATGGATTCACTGCCTGACTCTCCTTTTTGAACAAAATCCTTTGAAGGTATATTCAGGGCATCGCTGAGTTTTTCGATAGTTTTTAGAGATGGTTTTTTATGGTCCCTTTCAATTTCACTTAAATAAGAAACAGATACCCCTGCCTTTTGAGCCAGTTCTTTTAAGGAGATATTCTTTTCTTTTCTCATTTCTCTGATTTGCCCACCATTAAACATGCCTTCTCTCCTTTGGGGTTACAAGTCTAATATCATTTCCGGCGGAAATTTAATCCGCACATCTTTGCTCAAGCTGCTCTTACAAGATAATATTTCCTGATATTCTTGATTACCCTCTTCTGATATTTCTATTTTGCACCTGCCACAGGAGCCATCACCACCGCAAGCATTCTTAAAATAAATCCCTTCTTTGTTTAATGCTAGCATAATATTAAGACCTTTGGGCTGGCTTGTTTCTAATCCCCAGGGTTCTATATAAAGGGATACATGTTCCTGGGACCGGTTTGCTTGCATATTACCTACTCCTTTCACTTTCAACATACTACTTATTAACTTAATAATAATGTATTATATAAAGTTTTCCCATTTTAAACAACAGCACAACAGCAGCCTCATAATTTCGCTGATGGCGAATAATTGGAGGGTCACGGGGAGATAGGGTCATGGGAGGACGGTTGTTCTGTGACATATGATCGATAACTTTTCATAAACGTACTATTTAGTAGCTCACAAAAGAACCGTCCCCCTGTGAGATTACCCCTCTATTTAACTGAGATAGTTATCTATAAAACTTGCCAGATCTTTTTTATTCCGAGCACCGGTAACACTATCCACAGCTTCACCGTTTTTAAAAATCATAAGGGTAGGCACACCCATTACATCATACTGAGAGGGTATATTGGGGTTCTCATCGATATTTACTTTCACTATCTTTACCTTGTCCCCATATTCTGCTGCCAATTCGTCTACCACAGGCAGGACCTTTTGACACGGGCCACACCACGGAGCCCAAAAATCAACTAAGACAGGCTTTCCTTCCTCCAATACTTCTTGCTGAAATTCTCTTTCTGTTACCTCCAATGCTTTTTCACTCATACTTTTTTCCCGAATAAATTCGGGAACTCACCTCCTTTTGTTTTTTTAGTTTTTCTGAATGAATCTGAAAAAAACTTTTACCGTTTAACTGCTTCTATAATACTATTATCATATTTCGCTGTCAATATGTTTTTTTTAAGTTTATAAATATGTCCTAATGATGAAAGTATTTTTATTAGTTGCTTGATATACGCCCAAAACTGTTTTATATTAAGTTTAAAAGAAATATTTAATAATAACTAAGCTACTCTTATCTTAAATATGTACGAAAAATAATTTATAACTAAGGATTGACTGCCCATGTATCATGAAGAAGTACTGAAACATTTTAAAAACCCTAAAAATGCAGGAAAAATTGAAAACGCTGATGGAATTGGAGCTATTGGCGATCCTTCCTGTGGAGATATTTTACGAATATATATTAGAGTAATAGACAACTACATTTCAGATATGAAATTTGAAGTTTATGGCTGTCCTGCTGCCATAGCAACTAGCAGCGTGCTTACTGAATTAGCAATAGGAAAAACTTTAGATGAGGCTTGGGAAATTACAGATGTAGATATATTAGAAGCCATAGGCGGTTTGCCAGAAAATAAAGAGCACTGCTCCAACTTGGGAGCAGAAGCTCTTTACGAAGCTATAATTAACTACATAGTTAATTACACATCTAAATTTTAGTTTACACTTTTTTCTAAGCTTTCCAACCTACTTACTAGGTCTGCCAGCATATCCTTAAGCTGCGATGCAGTTGCCTTGAGGTATTTTAATTCCTCGGCTGCATCGGGATGTTCCGCACTTGCCTCTTTACAAGGCGGTTCTTTGCTGGAATCATACGGAGAAGCATAATTATAAGGTGGCGCATGTTCCAGACCACAAACAGTTTTCCATCCACGGCCATATCCTGGTCTCCCATATCCGGAAGGTCGTTCACTTCTCCTGTAAGCGCCTCCTCTAAAGCCTCCGCTACCGGGAGCCCAATCTGTTCCTCTCTTCCAAAAACCGGGGCCAAACAAGTGTTTTCCTCTGGGCATAACCTTCACCTCCTTTACTCAAATATTTGTGGGGATTTTTAAAAACCTTGACGCCCGCCGGGAGTCCCTCCACGACCTTTACCCGTTCCCAGCAACTGCTCTAAAAACCTGAGCACTACATTGATAGTAGGTTCTCCAGTATTATCGTGAGAGTTTTCCGATGCATTTCTGGCAAAGTTTTCTCTTCCATCCTGAGCAGCGCAGCGTGATGTATCTATATTATAGAAAAGTTATTGACATATGTCAATAACTTTTTGGTGACAAAACTTTTTGGTGATAAAAAGATAAAATACCCGACCCCCTCCCCCAACCCCCTCCCGCCAGTGGAGGG
>Ga0207421_10008001_pt1 | contig 11094 bp, 10 predicted proteins | sample SodLakKL_010_SED_4_FD_187542 | JGI IMG/M metagenome (GOLD analysis project Ga0207421, IMG submission 187542) | Alkaline sediment microbial communities from Lake Tanatar, Kulunda Steppe, Russia - 8KL_010_SED (SPAdes) (version 2) | ecosystem: Environmental > Aquatic > Non-marine Saline and...
CCACCGGCTGATCGCCGAAGTAAGACGTTATCACCGGCCGCAGCACCACGACCGCCAGTACCAGCAGCGCCACATGCCAGTACGAGATCTTGAGATTCCGGCCCGAAAACCGATTTGTATTCTTGTCCGACATGTGGCCGCTCCTCCTAATGCCTCGTACGGCGAACGGCGCGGACCGTGTTCAGCGGTCCGCTACTCCACCGCTACTCCGCCGCCGCGCCGCAGCATTGTCTTGACCCGGTCGCGAACGGTGTTGATGTCGCTCAGGTCCATCGGCAGGATCACGTCTGTGCTCTGCTTGCCGAGTTTCTCGAGCTCTGCGATGTAGGCTTCCGAGATACGGAGTACCAACGCTTCCTGACCGCCCTCGGTCTCCAGCGCCGCGGCGACTTGCTCGATGCTCTCGGCGGTGGCTTTCGCGAGCGCACGGATCTCCGACGCCCGGCCCCCGGCCTCATTAACACGGCGTTCCTTCTCGCCTTCGCTGCGGTTGATCGCCTCTTCCATCACTCCCACCGAGTAGTTGATCTTAGACTCCATCTCGCCCTGGCTGCGCGCGATTGCGGCGCGGCGCTCACGCTCGGCGCGGACCTGAATCTCCATCGCGGTGAGGATATCGTCCGGTACCGAGATGTTTTGAATCTCGTAGCGTGTGATCTTGATGCCCCAGGGGTCGGTAGCTTCGTCAACCGCCTGCATGATTTCGCTGTTGATCTTCTCGCGCTCCTCGAAGGTCTTGTCGAGCTCGAGTTTTCCGATTACCGAGCGCATCGTGGTCTGCGCGAGCTGCACCGTGCCGTAGCGGAAATGCGTAATCCCGTAGCTGGCTTTCACCGGGTCCACTACGCGGTAGTATAGGACGCCGTCGACATCGATCTTGACGTTATCCCAGGTGAAACACGGCTGGGTCGGCACATCGAAGGCGTGCTCTTTGAGGCTGTGCTTGTAGCGTACCCGATCGATAAACGGCACCAGCACATGGAACCCCGCCTGGTAGGTATGCACGTACTTTCCGAGCCGCTCGATCACCATCGCGGTCTGCGCAGGCACGATGCGGATACTGCGGACGATACCGACCAGTACGATCAAGCCGAGAAGCCCGAATACTGCAATAACTGGTATAAGCGCGATCATGATTGCCCCCTTTGTCGCTTCTGTCCCCCGTGTGCACGGGAGGATGCCGCCGCACCGGTCTTTCCTCCGGAACCGCCCGAGCCGCCGCCCGAGCCGGCCGGTCCTCCGGTTTCGCTTGCACCGCCGGTTCCTGTGATTGCTCCGAGCAACTCGCCCGGTTCGGCGCCATGTCCGCGAACCGCGGCCACGATCGAACGCAGACCGGCAAGGTCGTACGGCAGCACTGAAGTCCGAGCGTTCTGCATGATCTGACCCAGGCGAGCGACAAACTGCTCGGCGATCTGCAACGTCACCGCTTCCTGCCCATGTGGGCGTGAAATCGATTTCGCGACGTCGCGTACGCCGTCGGCGGTAGCCTGAGCCACGATCGTAATCGCCTCGGCCTTACCGTCGGCTTCGTTGATGCGCTTGGTCCGCTCGCCCTTGCTGAGGTTGATCGCTTCCTGACGCTCACCTTTGCTGACATTGATACGCGCTTCTCGCTCGCCTTCGCTGGTTAGGATCTCGGCGCGCCGCTCGCGCTCGGCTCGCACCTGTTGCTCCATCGCCTTGAGCACCGTGTCGGTAGGAGTAATGTCGCGGATCTCATAGCGCGTTACCTTAATACCCCACGGGTCTGAAGCTTCGTCGATCGCTTTCACCACCGCGTTGTTGATGCGGTCGCGCTCGCTAAAGGTATTGTCGAGCCCGATCTTACCGATTTCGCTGCGCATGGTGGTCTGCGCCAGCTGCGCGGTGGCGAAGCGGTAGTCTACGATACCGTAGCTCGCACGCTCGGGATCCTGCACCCGCAGGTACAGAATGCCGTCGACCGAGACCTGCACGTTGTCTTGCGTTATACACACCTGAGGGGCGACGTCGATCACCTCTTCCTTGAGGGTATGTTTGTACGCCACTTTCTGGACGCCCGGGATCACGAGATGAAACCCCGGACCGAGTGTGCGCTTGTACTTCCCAAACTGTTCCACCACCCAGGCTTGCTGCTCGGGTACGATGCGAATCAGCTTGAAAAACACCGTGAAAAACAGCAGCACCACGATAAACGTCGCAATGTACATGCCGATAATATCCATCTTCACTCCTTCTCGGTTTCGCCGACCGTTACACGGCCGCCTCGGCCGAAGCCCGTGAGCCGAACCGAGATCACGCTCGGCGGGTATTGTTTCCTTGGCAAAAAGTACTGCTATGCCGGGATTCTATCTGTGCGGTAGCGCACATAGCGTCGGCAGGAGTCGTTACGAGCCCCCCCTACAAACCCACAATACCGTCCAAATCGCTGCAACCTTTTGCCGGCCGGCTCCGTCTGTCATAGGGAGGAAGGTATACAATGCAGACACACAAGCAGTTTCTCATGGTCTATCCCGAGATTCCCGATACCTACTGGAGCTTCCATCATGCGCTCGGGATTATCGGAAAGCGCGCGGTTATGCCGCCGCTCGGTCTTGCGACGGTCGCCGCGCTCCTGCCGTCGGAGTACGAATGCAGGATCGTCGATATGAACATCGAGCCGCTTGACGACGACTCGATCCTTGCGGCGGACTTGGTTTTGATTTCGGCCATGATCGTGCAGGCGGATTCAACGAAGCGGCTCGTGGAACGATCTCGGCGACTAGGAGTGCCGGTAGCCGTCGGCGGTCCGTATCCAACCGCGTGCTGCGATGAGCTCGCAGGCGTCGATCACCTGATTCTCGGCGAAGGCGAAGTTACCTTTCCTCGATTCTTGGACGATTATGAGGCCGGGCGTGCACAGCGGGTTTATAGCGACGTCGGGGTAGCGGATATTGAAAGGAGCCCGATCCCGCGCTTCGACCTCCTGAAACTCGACCAATACCATATGGTGCCGATACAGTTTTCGCGCGGCTGCCCGTTCGACTGCGAGTTCTGCGATATTGTTCAACTCTTTGGACACACGGTTCGAAGCAAGACGCCCGAGCGTTTCGTCGCCGAGATGGAGGCGGCTTACCGCACCGGCTTTCGCGGCGCTATGTTTGTAGTGGACGACAACTTCATCGGAAACCACCGCCGCACCAAGGAACTCCTCCGGGCGATGGTGGCGTGGCAACGCCGACACAACTATCCGTTCTCGCTCTCGACCGAGGCGAGTATCGACCTCGCCTACGACCCCGAACTGCTGGAGCTCATGGTTCAGGCGGGCTTCGGTATGGCGTTCGTGGGACTCGAAAGCCCAATCGACGACTCCCTCGCCGCGGCCGGAAAGCAGCAGAACCGCAAACAGGACGCGCTCACCAGCGTACGCACCATCCAGCGCAGCGGTATCGAGGTTACCGGCGGGTTCATTATCGGATTCGACAACGATCCACCCGAGATCTTCGACCGCCAGATCGAGTTCATTCAAGAGCTCGCGATACCAACGGCGATGATCGGTCTTCTCACCGCCCTGCCGAAAACCAAGCTTTACGAGCGGCTTGAGCGTGAAGGACGCTTGTACGGAAACTCCAACGGCAACAACGTTTCGTCGACGGCGATGAACTTTCGGCCGGTGCTGCCGGAGCAACTCATCGCCGACGGCTACCGAAAAGTGCTTAAGTCCATCTACTCACCGGAACGCTACTTCGAGCGCTGTCTGAAGCTGCTCGAGCTGATGCCTCGATCGCGCGGCACGAACCGCGTCGACGAAACTGCGGCCACGCCTGACGGCACCGCACCTGCCGGCGCAGCCCCCGCCGGCGCTAAGCCCCCGCGGGGGCGCGTCACAAAGCAGGGGCTCATGACGGCCGCCCGTTCGCTCGTACGGCAGACCTTTTCTCGCTACGGCCCGCGCTACCTGTCGTTCATTGTACGTGCCCTCCTGCGCAGGCCCGACCAGATCGTCATGGTCTTCACGCTGGCGATACAGGGCCATCACTATATGCAGGTAACCCGCAACACGCTACGCGAGTCGCCGGCCGCCGTCATGGCCCCGGCCGACGATCGCCGCGTTGAACCCGCCGCGCGAACCGCCGCACAGCGCTACCACCAAGCGCCTATCGCTGGTACAATGGAGTAACAAACGAAGTGGCACACAGGAGCGCTCATGAACGAAACCACATCGGCCGCCGCCCAGGTTCTCGTAACCTTGATCCCGATCGTCGGTATCGTCGCCGGCGCCACAATTGCATTCTTCTACCTGTTGTGGAACCACCGCCGGAAGGTGCGCCTCATTGAGCAGGGCATTGCACCCCGCACCGAGTTCGACATCGACGGCTTCGCGCTGCTCACCGGTCTGCTGGCTACAACCGTGGGCGCGTCACTCGTGGCGTTCTACCTGCTAATGCAGGATTTTTCGTATGCGCTCCTCGGCGGGCTTATACCGCTGGCGGTCGGCATTGGGCTGCTACTGTTCTATCGCATTCGGCGCGGCCAAACGGAGCAGAACCACGGTGGATGAATCCGACGATCGGTGTTCGGCTAACGGGAGCTACGCTCCTCCGGACGACACTACCGACGACCTCACAATCGTAGCCCGTGTGCTCGCGGGCGATATCAACGCATACCGCACGATCGTTGAGCGCTACCAGCGTCGGGTTTTTCGCCTTGGTTTGCGGTTTCACCGTGTGGCCGAGGACATTCAAGACTACGTGCAAGAGGTCTTTCTAAAGGCCTACGTACAACTGTCGCAGTTCGGTCGGCGCGGTAGGTTCTATTCTTGGCTCATGCGTATCGCGTACAACCATGGGCTTGACCGCGTCGGCAAGCGCTCGGTGGAGGTAATCCCCGAGGAGTACGACCCCCCCGACCCGGGGCCGGGCACAGAGGAACTCGCTCTACGGTCGATGGCCCGGCAGGAACTGCGTGCGGCGGTAGCCGGGCTCCCTGTTCCCGTGGGCACCTGCGTAGACCTGTTCTTTTTCTTTGAGCTGACCTACGACGAAGTCAGCAACATTACCGGAATTCCCGTAAACACCGTGAAGTCGCACGTGTTTCGGGCCAAACAACGACTCCGGAAACGCCTGGCAGGCAGTCCGGCGGAGGCATACCATGACCTGTGAAGATGCAATTCGCAATCTAATCACACTAGACAATAATACCGAAATTGACGACTCTACCCACGCACACCTCGAAACCTGTGCCCGCTGCCGTGCCGAGCACGCGCGGCTATGCGATGCCCTATCCGCCCTGCCCGACAACACCACCCCGTTTGGTTCGCCGGCGTGGGAAGCGACGCTTACCGACACGGTCATGCAGGCGGTACACGCTCAAGCTTGGGCAGAAGCTTCGGCCGAGGGCGACACCGGGTGGGTTGAGTATGGCCGATGGCTCGGCGCGGGCGTGTTAATCCTGTTCGGAATGCTGGCGTTGCCGTACACCGATGCGCTGGTAGCGGTCCGCACATTATCCAACGGCGAAATCGATTTCGCTCTTGCGGTGAGCTTTGGCCTGATCATCACCGTCTATATGGCGCTGTTCGTGGCAACCAACCTCAACGACCTCAGCAGACGTTTGCGGCGCCTCGGCATGCTTCCTGTGTCGTCCGACCCGAAAACGCGGCACCGTTAGCCGGGGTGTTTCGTGGCGAGTAGGCCGCAGGCGGCCTCGATATCGAGTCCACGCGAAACGCGCACCGTGGCGGTTACGCCGCGACGCTCGAGCCGTGCGCGGAACTGCTCTATCTGCGCAGGTAAGCTCGGCTGAATATCGTTGCCGTCCCACGGGTGAAACGGGATAAGGTTGACGCGCGTTCGCATTCCCGATACCAACTCGGCGGTCGCGTCGGCGTGTTCGGGTGAGTCGTTCACCCCCTTGAGCATCACGTACTCAAACGTTACGCGCCGCGAATCGCCGTACGCCCTCCGGCGGAGCAGCTGCATCAGTTCCAAGAGATCATAGCCGCGCGTGCCCGGCATCAACTCGCGCCGTTGCTCCTGAAACGGCGTGTGCAGACTGACCGCAAGACGCACGTCGCAGTTCTCAAGAAAGCGCGCGAGCGGCGCAGGCTTGCCGACGGTTGAAAGCGTGATGCGGCGGTTGCTGAGACCGTAGCCTTCCTCCGCGGTTAAGAGTCGCGCAGATTCTATGACCGCGGGTAAATTATCGAGTGGTTCTCCCATTCCCATATAGACGATGTTGGTGATCTGATCGCGTTCCGAGATCGAGCGGTACTGGTTGAGGATCTCACCGGCGCTGAGGTTACCCCGAAGGCGCATCGCCCCGGTTGCGCAGAACCGACACCCAACCCGGCAGCCCACCTGCGACGAAAGGCACAGCGTACGCCGCTCACCGTCGGGTATCATCGCGGCCTCAACAACATCGCCGCCGTCGGTGAGAAATGCGTATTTCTTGGTGCCGTCCGCCGAGACGCGTTCCTCGCGGGGCCTGGGTGCACGGATCTCGGCGACCTCGCCGAGGCGGCGCCGGTCCGACAGCGAGAGGTTGGTCATCTCCTCGAGCGAGTCCACGTGCTTACCGTACAGCCAACGCGCGATCTGCTGCGCTCGGTAGCGCGGCATCTCGAGCTCGGAAACCAGCGCCCCAATCCGTTCGGCCGAAAGCCCAAATAGATTCGTCTTCACGCAACGAGCATACGAAGAAACCGTCGCGCTGTCAAAACTGCGCGCTGCGGGACACGCCGCGGGAGCGCGCCAGAGGGACACGGTGCGGGAGCGTCCCGTAAAAGCGCGAGTTCGGGTCGGCCGCCCTGAAGCTCAACGGATATCAATGCGTGGATCGCTATCTTCGTCTACCTCGAAGCTGACCGTGAACGGACCCTCGGACGGAATGCTATACCCCGTACCGGAGAGACCGAGATACAGCCGCGAGACCGCACGGATATCGTCGTGCACCTCGTTGACGCGTAGCTCGCCACGAGCAGCTGCGGGGTCGAACTCGGCATCGAGCGCGATGCGCAGCGAGCCTTCCATATTCAGAAGCGGCGACACAAACCGCAGCGACTCGACGCTAAGAGTTTGAGGCTCAAAGGTCATGCGCAGGCTCCCGTCCTCGACCGCCCAGTTCTCGAGCTCCGCGAGCCACCCATACTCGCCGAGCATCATCCGAAACTCCTCAAGCTCCTGCGCCGCAGTTCCACTCAACCCGATACGTACACCCGCGACGCGGGTTTCTATCGCTTCCAACCGCTGTAGCAACTCCTCGGGGTTGCGGTCGAGATCGGCCACCGTGAACTCGCCGGTTACGGTGTAGCCGGCCGCATCAATTGTCCCATTGACCCCGCTCTCGCTGTCGCTGAAGCTCATGCCCTCGAGCAAAAAATCGATCTCCGAGAAGCGCACCGTCTCGGGCCGGTCGATCGTCTCAAGCGGCAAATGCCCAGTGAAGCCTGCGGAGATCTCGCTGAACTCTAACTCGGTGCCACGTCCGTCGTCTGCCGCAGCACCGCCGAACAACGAAACACGGAGACCGGAAAGCTCAGCGGTCTCACGATCTCGCGCCAGCCGAACAAGGTCGTCAGGCGCCATCTGTGCGCGCAGTTCAACGGCCTCCAACCGCGAGTGCGGGTTGGCAGAGGTGAACGCCACGTCGAAGAACCGTACTCGGCCGCGCAACGAGTTTACCTCTACGCGACTGTAACTGATCAGCTCTTCGAGCCCTGACTCTTCGATCATCTCCGTCAGCTGCGAATCCAGGAACACCTCGGCCTGGCTATCGAGCTGCCGCGATCCAAAGTATCCGGCAACCACAATGAGGAGCACTGCTGCGGATGCGGCTATCGGCAACACCCGACGCCTTCCGGTTCTTCGTTTCGACCGCCGCTGCACGTACATCGGTGCGCCACCTCGGAGATCCTCCTGGGTTCCCTGCCTTGGTTGGCCGGAATCGCCCGCCACAAGGTCACTCGCGACGCGGGCCTTGGAGCGGAGCGCGGTTGCTGCAGGGACGCTTGGTGAGGGAGCCTCCGTTGCGGAGGCGCTCGCGGCAGCGTGTCGCGCAGCGGTCTGATCCGCGGGGAGCGCGCGGCCTCGGCGCAGGGACCCGAGTCGTTTGTGTAGAGCGGATCGCTCGCCATCGATCTTACGCTCCAGGCGAAGGCGCGTTTCCTCGTCCAATGCACCCTGCTTGGTTGCTACTGCGCGGCGCCACCGTTCAAGCTGCTGAAGCCGCCGCTCTATATAGTAAAGGTCTCTGCGTTGTTCCTCGGTCATCCCGGCTCCTAATTCCGACGCCGGCACTCTCGATGCGGCTTCGAAACAAGCATAGCTCATTCGGCGCTTTGTTGTAACCGAACTGCCCCGCCCCGCAGCGTGTTGGTGTTATTTCCGCGTTAAGCGAAGCGCCATGAAGATCGAGGCGGTGTTAGATGGGTAGAAGGAGATGCGTTGATTATGAAGCACCGCTCTACCGCAGCGCCCGGGCGCTCGCGCGAGCGGCTCAGCTGGTTTGCAGAGACGCTGTGGCGAGCCGAGATCCCGACCCCGCCCCCCCCTATGCGCGCTACGCGAAACTTCCCGCCTACGCGTTGGTGTGAGGGCGCCGGTGGCGCACTCGGCGATTATACCAACACGCTGCGGGGCAGTTCACATTTGTCCTGTAAGAAGACCAGGTAGCAATGGATGGCGATCGTCTTGTACTATTCGGTCCGGGGCAGAAAAGCTCGGAAGGATAGGATCGTGGGAGCAGCAGAACAAAAGACACTTCTACTGGTTGAGGACGAGCCGCTGGTTGCGGTGGTGGAACGTAAGACGTTAGAGCGATTTGGGTACAACGTGATCACGGTGGAGACCGGTGAGAAGGCGGTTGCAACCGTTGTAGCCGATCCGACTGGGATCGATCTCATTCTGATGGACATTGATCTCGGGAGCGGGATTGACGGCACCCAAGCTGCCGAACAGATCCTGGCCACCCACGATATTCCGTTGGTGTTTCTGTCGTCGCACACCGAGCCGGAGTACGTAGAGCGCACCGAGGGGATCACCTCCTACGGCTACATCGTGAAGAACACGGGCGAGACCGTGTTGCGCGCTTCGCTCGCGATGGCGTTCCGCCTTTATGAGGCCAATCGGGCGAAGACCCGATTGCAAGAGAAGGAGGTGTTTCAGAACACGCTCGTTAACTCATCACCGCTGCCGATTATCGGGATCGACAATGCTGAGCACATCACGGTCTGGAACCCGGCAGCCGAACGCGTGTTCGGCTGGGAAGCGGAGGAGGTCGTCGGCGAACCTCTGCCGTATCATCCGCCGCACGAGTCGCCTGAAACTAAACCCGTACACTTGAACGAGGTTGATTCCCTGAAAATTCAAGACGCTGTTCGCCAAACCAAGGACGGAACACTGCTCGAGGTACGCCTTTGGCTATCTCCAATTCGAAACGCAGCCGAGGAAGTGATCGGCGGTGTCGCGATCGTAGAAGACATCACCGAGTCCAACCGCGAACGACGGGCAACAGAGATCGAAAAGCAACGCTTCCAGCACCTCTTTGAGATGTCCCCGAACGCCATCGCGGTGGTAGACGAGCATCACCGCGTATTGCAGTGCAACCGTCGCTTCACCGAGTTGTTCGGCTTCAGCGCCGAGGAGATGGTGGGACACTCGATCAATAAACGGATCGTGCCGCAACATCTCATGGATGAAGCCACAACCATCGATGAACAGCTCGTGCATCAGGACGCCTACTCGCTTTACCGCGAGACCGATCGCCTCCGCAAAGACAATACGCCGGTTTCGGTTGCGATTTCAGGCAGATCGCTGCAGCTCGGTGAGAGAAGGTACGCGTACCTCGTGTACGAGGACATCACCGAGCGCAAGCGTATGGAGGAGAGGTTGCGCGAGAGCGAGACGATGTTTCGCTCGATAACCGAACACGCCTTCGACTCGATAGTGCTGCTCGACCTCCACGGCAGACACCTCTACGTAAACCCTGGGTCATGTCGCTTAGCCGGGGTCGCCCTGGAACACCTGGTGGGCCGCAAGGCTGTTGAGTTCGTCCATCCTGATGACTGCGAAGGAGCCATAAAGCTGTTCCGGGACGCGGTTCAGGGAACCGCAACGCCGGGCCGGGCTGAGTGTCGCATGCTGCGCGCCGACGGCAGTTACGTTTGGGTCGATTACCTCGCCACAGCGTTGCACGACTCCAACGGAAAAGCTGAAAAGGTACTCGTGATCGGGCGTGAGATCGAGGACCATAAGCGATACAAGCAACACGTAACCGCTCTTCTCCAGCAAAAGGAACTTCTGCTGAGGGAAACACACCATCGCGTCAAAAACACCATGGCGGCGATATCGGGGCTCCTGGCGTATCACGCCGAGGAGCTCTCTGACCAAGACGCCCGCGAAGTTTTGAGAGAGTCAGCTAACCGGGCACAGAGCATGACGGTGCTGTACGACCGCTTATCTAGGGCCGGGAGGTATGACCGGCTGAACGTCCGAGAATACCTCGACCCCCTCGTCCGCGAAACCGTGGCCCTGAACGATCCACGCGGATGCCTGAGTACGCGCATCGAGGCCTGTGAGTTTTCGCTCCCCGCTGCAGTGCTCGCCCCTATTGGACTTCTGATCACGGAGCTCGTTACAAACTCGATCAAGCACGCGTTTCCCGGCAACGGAGCCGGCGAGATATCGCTACAAATGACCAAGCAGGCCGGGAAGGTGCGAATTGAGTATGCCGATACCGGCGTCGGCGTAAGTGGCAGTACCAACTCTCACGCGCGTGCCGGCGCCGCAGGCCACGAGCGCACCTCAAACGAAGAGTTCGGACTGCAGCTGATCGAGGTGCTGGTTTCTCAGATCAACGGAACGCTTGAGGTGAACAACGACACCGGCACCCGGTACGTGATCACCTTTCCAGGCTAACACCCGGGGCGGTTGAGAGGACTACTCCCCGGAATTACCCGGCTTCAGCCTTGTTTCGTTTGCGGAACAAGGGTATGAAGGTTAGAATCCCCTATATGTAGGAGCAAACCGGAGTTATGGCGATACCCGATGCAGTGATGGACACCCCCGCAGGCCAAAGCATACTTCTCGTGGAAGATGAACCGCTTATTGCGTTGGCCGAGAAGAAGACGATAGA
>Ga0207421_10008002_pt1 | contig 11093 bp, 9 predicted proteins | sample SodLakKL_010_SED_4_FD_187542 | JGI IMG/M metagenome (GOLD analysis project Ga0207421, IMG submission 187542) | Alkaline sediment microbial communities from Lake Tanatar, Kulunda Steppe, Russia - 8KL_010_SED (SPAdes) (version 2) | ecosystem: Environmental > Aquatic > Non-marine Saline and...
CGTGCCCTGAAGCGCGAGCTGCAGCAAAGAGTTACATTTTTGGAAAAAGAGAATAAGAGGCTGGAAGAAGAGGTGGAAAGCCTTAAGAAAGAACGTGAAAATGAAGCTGAAAAAGCAAAAGCAGAACTGGAAACTGAGAGGAATAAGTTGCAGGAAGAACTAAACAGGCAGAAGAAAGAACGTGAAGACTCTATTGAAAAGGAAAAAGATGAGTTAAAAGCTGAAAAGGAAAGGCTGGAAGAACAGTTAAAAAAAGAGAAGGAAGCAAAGGACAGTTTAGAGATGCAGGATGATGTCCCGGAAACACCTGAGCAAAAGAAAAGCTTCTGGGATTTTCTAAAAAGATAGAGATAGAAAAGTAAAGGATAATTAAAAGATGTTCTAATTGATGCAACCTAAAAGTTTAGCTGCTATTTATTAAACTCCCTTCTTTGAGCATGGCTTCCAACGAATCATTGAAAGCCTGCAGGGTAATTTGAATCTCGTTTTCTGTATGCAGGGCAGACAGGATAAAAATTGAGCCGATCAGGTTGGATACCCCTCGCTGAAGCAGGTGGAGCAAGAGGCGGTTGTAGGTTGCTGATCTCTCCGGTTCGGTTAGTTTGGCCGGTTCCTTGACGGGGGAGAGAGGTTTATCAGCGGAGTCATAATCAACCGGTCCCAGGTATAAGAAGGCGATAGATGAGCTGCCGTAAAATGCTCCGCTAATTCCCTTTTCTTTAAGGATCCTGTTGCCTTCCTCGCGTAAAAGGTTCGCGGCCTCTATCGCTTTTCTTTGCGGTTCTCCCGTTTTTAATAATTTGCCTGCTGCAATACCGGCACTGGCTGTCAACGGATTGGCGTTCCAGGTTCCCCCGTGCATAACCGGCCGGTTGAAATTGCCCCCGGGATTTACAGGTTCAAAAATATCAGCCCTACCAACCAAAGCCCCGACACTCAGCCCGCCGCCAATGCACTTACCAAGAGTAGTTAAATCAGGCTGAACCCCAATAACTGATTGCCAACCTCCCGGGGCAGCCCTAAAACCGGTCACTACTTCATCAAGCAGCCAGATAGTGCCGTATTTTTTGGCCAGCCCGGGGATTTCCCTGACATAATCCGGGTCAATCGGGGTTCGTCCTCCCAGGAATGCCCCGCCTGCCTCGGTTAGAAGAAGGGCATATTCTTCTTTCGCCAGCTCCTCTTCGAGTTTTTTTAAGTTATTGTGCGGGATAACCACTACATTATCCTGGACGACGCCGGGAGCTACAGGTGATGCCAGTTCGTCTGCCCAACCGTGATAATGGTTTTCAAGCCTCAGGATTTTTTTGCGCCCGGTGACAACCCTGGCTAGTCTTACAGCCATCATGTTAGCTTCGTTTCCGCAGGCAAAAAATAGCACCCGCTCGGCTGAAGGCATCATCTCCTGGATTAACTCGGCCCACTCAACTTCAAGAGAATGATTTTCACCATAGAGGACTCCTTTACTAACCTGATCTTGAACAGCTGTAACCACATCAGGGTGGTTGTGGCCCAGTAACAGGGCTCCGTGCCCCAGGACATAATCGATATAATCATTGCCATCCAGGTCCCATTTTTTTACCCCGTCGGCCCCGGTGATATAGGGACGGTGGGGATGCAGAACTCGCGCAAAGTGAGTGGCCCCTTCGGCCGGGAAAACATTTTTAGCCCGTTTATGCCAGATAGCCGATTGTGGAGTCTTTTGGTTGTATTGCTTGTTCAGCTCAGATTGATCGTACATTGGTTATAGCTCCCTTTCACTTGAAAGATTATTATCAGATCATGAATTATATTTTATTCCATATAAATTAATTTATACCTGCAGGAATTCTTGGTTTAATTACATAAAAAGTCGGTTACTTGACTTGAGAATTTGGTTTTATCCTTGTATATTGCATTAGTTTATGATAACTTAAAGGTAATTAACTATCGCTCTGTTTTGCAGAGTTGCTTTAGGAGGCATTATTTAATGAGAGGTACTGTTAAGTGGTTTGACCCTCAAAAGGGGTACGGTTTCATCGAAAAAGACGACGGAAATGATGTTTTTGTCCATTTTTCGGCAATCCAGGAAGAAGGCTTCAAGACATTAGAAGAGGGTCAGGAAGTTGAGTTTGATGTTGTTGAGGGTGAACGCGGACCACAAGCAACTAATGTGGTGAAAGCATAAGCTTTAGTTTGTCTTAAGACATCAACAAAGAAAGCCGGCAAAAGTGCCGGTTTTTTTTGTTTTCAAGGTTTTTAACCAGGGATTTTTTCATTGAAAATTTAATAATATATATTCATTATTAACAGGTTGTGCTTCGATTCCTTCCATTCAAGGAAATATCAAGGAAATTTTCACTGATACAGCTTATCTTGATAAAATATATTATGCTTGCTTAGCGATGTAATTATTTACCGCATGATGTATAATTACCTGGAATGTTGATTGATTAAAGACAGGCTAATTATCAACTAATTGGAGATTAAGTTATGGCAGATCCTGCCGGTGACCGGAAAATGCAGCTGGGCTATGTGCAGATTCTTTCTGCAGCTTTTATCTGGGGCACATACGGGCTTTTTGTCCGGGCTCTTGATTATTCCCCGGAATATATTTTGTTCCATCGTTTTCTTTTTGGTTTTTTCGGGCTGCTTATTTTTGTCTCAATCAAGGACGGGCTTGCTTCGATTAAGCCGGCCCTGGTTCACTGGAAATGGATGCTCATCCCTGCTCTTTTAACCGGTCTTTCCTGGCTGGCTTATACTTATTCTTTGAACCTTACCACTGTGGCCAATGCTGCCTTTTTAATTTACACCGCTCCTGTTTTTACAGTGCTTTTTGCTCCGTTCATGCTGAAAGAAAAACTGGAACTTAGGAGTATAGTAGCGCTTATTGTCTCCCTGCTCGGCACGGCTTCAATCATGGGCTATACCAGCTTTTTCAGTCCGGGGGCAAGTTTGCTCGGAGATATAATTGCTCTTTTAGGAGGGATCACCTACGGGTTTTTGTCTTTATTTATAAAAAGGGCACCCAGGGAAATACTGGGTCTTCCCTCAAATATTATGCTATCAGGGTGCATTACCTTAGCCCTGCTTCCCTTTGTGATCGTTTCACCGGAGCAGTTTAGCTGGAACGGTATCCTAATATTGTTAACACTTGGTTTATTTCAGCAATCTCTGGGCGCGACCCTTTTTCACCTGGGGCTGCAAAAAGTCAAAGCCCAGCATGCCGGTATTTTAACCTATATCGAACCTCTGGCAGCCACGCTAATGGCTGCAATATTTTTATACGAAGGTTTGACCTGGGGTTCAATTATAGGGGGAGTTTTGATCATGGTTGGCGGGATAATGGTGGTGCTCAGAAGAGAAAGCAAAAAGGTAGTGGAAGAACCATCCCCCAGGCATTATTGAGATAGCAGAAGGCTTTCATCTGTGACAATAAAAAAGTTTATTTAAGTGTCTGCTATTGAACCGATCAGAACCAGGCCGTAAACAGCGGCCATTTCTATATCACCGGTTTTGTTTTGTACCGCTTGATTATTATCTTTCCAGCCGGCCTTTTCCTTTAACTTCGAAACATTGATCCCGAAACCGGACATGGAAGGGCGGGAGCGGCCGGGATTGCGGCATTCGCTATTTCTCTCCAGCACATTGCAATCGGTATAAGTTGAGCAAAACAGCTCTTTGCAGGATCCACCGGCAAACCCTTTGGACTTGGGATGCCCGGTTTTTACTGCTTCTTGTTCAATGTCAGCGATCACTTCATGAAGCATGCGCATAATATCTTTGTACTCATGCGAAAGAAGGCTTTCTTTGGGAACTTCAATCTTGACGAAAAGAGCCTGCTCATAGGATTTAAGCCATTTTCTAAAGGCTGCAGGGCCGGCCACGTTTGGCGGGCACCCGGGTGAAGCTCCGTAATTGTGGCAGCCCGGATCACTGCATACCCTTGCCAGTTCATCTTCGACGTTAATATCATTTGCCGGGATTAATACTGCGTCAACCGCGCCTTTTCCAACCTGCTGGGCCATTTCAACGAGCTGTCTTTCGATTTTGATCCACCCCCGGTTAAATTTATCACTTTTGGGTTTTAGCAAAAAGCCTAATTATAATTATACCCCAGGGTAGATGAAAAAGATTTCTTAATTTTATAGCCCTCGGCTGTTTTACTGGAAAAAGCTTGTCAGTTATTGGCGGAAAAGGGTTTTGGCAGAGAGGTTAAGATAATTAAATGCTTATTATGATTGCATTTTATTTTTCGGCGGTGTAAAGTAATGGTAAAATTCAGGATTAAATACGAGGTTTTCGATGATTAAAAGAGATAAAATCCTTGTTTTAATGGTTATATGCATGGTATTAAGTTACCTGCCCTGGTATAATTTTTCTGCGGTTTTGTCCGATATCGCCGCTGAATTTAATCTGACTTCCGGGGAAACCGGGGCTATTTTATCTGTTTTTCAAGTCGGTTACGTGATTGTTGTCGTGTTAACCGGCTATATCGCAGATCGGGTGGGAACAAAAAAGGTTATATTTTGGGCCACTTTTTTTACAGCCTTTTTTTCTACCGCTTTCGTATATCTTGCCGGCGGTTTCTATTCAATATTAATCCTTCGCCTTTTAACAGGTTTATCTGCCGGGGCTATTTATGCACCCGGAATGGCGCTGCTTTCCAACTGGTTTTCCCCGGAACAGAGGGGCAAAGCTATCGGGGCATATACTGCGGCTTTAACCCTGGCTTATGGCGGCGCTTACCTGATCGCTTCGCCTCTGGCGGCCCTGTATGGCTGGCAGGTTGGCATACTGTCGACCTCGCTTCCTGTTTTTATTGCCGTGATCCTTTTCTACTATTTTGTTGAAGAAAAACCTCCCGCACCGGTAGCAGGAAAAGCAGGTTTAAATGAATACGATGAAACAGTATCTCGAAAGGTTGAAGCTCAGGTAAAACCAGGCAAAGCTGTCCCGGCTCCGAAAGGTGGTTATTCCGGCCCGACCTTAATTACAGCTTCCTACATGGGGCATATGTGGGAGCTCTATGCCTTTTGGGGCTGGATCGGTCCTTTTATGACCGCAAACTTTTTTGCTTTCGGTTATTCACAATCCGAGGCGGCAATGTTCGGGGGGCAAGTCGCTGCCCTCATTATTATAATGGGAGCGCCCGGGGTCTGGATCATGGGAATAGTTGCCGATATCCTGGGCCGGACCAGGGCCATTATTGTTGGCGCTACTTCCAGCCTGGTGGCGCAATTTTTCTTTGGTTACCTGTATGGATATTCTCTGACCCTGGTTATAATCATCGGCTTGTGGATCGGGTTTTGGGTCATTTCTGACTCAGGGATATTTAAAACCGGTTTAACCGAGATGGTAAGTGTAGATATAAGAGCGACAAGCTTAGGCTTGCAGTCTGCTATTGGCTATTCCATGACAGTTCTGGCTCCATGGGTCTTTGGAAGGGTTTTAGATCAGCTTAACCAGGGTGTTAGCCCTATGTCTGCAACAGACTGGGGGCTTCCGTTTTTACTATTAGGGGTTGGTGCTTTATTAGCCCCGATTTGCGCGATCATACTGCGAAAGTTGCCCCAGTCTGATTTGATGGCGAATGGCAAAAAGTAAAGCTTATCCGAATTGTTCCTTAAGGCAGGGGTGGATGGATAAGGTTTACCTGCATTCGCAGCTGCCCCGCTTCGTGCTACCTGTAAAGTTCTTTTATCTTGTTCAGGTTATCCAGCAGCTGATCTTTCAACCACTTTGGTTCAAGGACCTGGATGGCCGTGCCCCAGCTCATCAGCCAGGGCAGCATTTCTTCTGCCCCGGTAACCTTAAAAGTAACTTCCGCGTCGCCTTCCGGCAGCATTTTTACTTTCTGCGAATCGTGAAAGCTAACCAGGTTAAAGCGCTCGGCAGGGCCCTTAAATACTTTTATGCGCACTGTTTCCGGTCCCCTGGTTTCTGCTTCGTCAATATTCCAAACTCCCCAGGATTTGCTGTACTCATCGTGAATGGAAAAGCCCTCGGGCCATTTGAATGTGCTTCCTTCCAGGGTTTTCAGCTCCTCAATTTGATCGAGTAAGAATATACGTCTTTTTTGCTGGTGGACACACAGGGCTACCAGGTACCAGTTGTTCAGCCGGCTGATCAGGCCGTACGGTTCACACTCGCGCTTGGTGAGAGTCCCGTCGTACGATCGCAGGTATTTCATGCTGAGGCGCTTGCGGCTGCGGATGGCATCCATGATTTTTTTGATTTTATCGATGTTTTTACCCGGGTCGGCCGGTTCGTGGCCGGAAACGTGAATATGATCTTCTATTTCCCGGAAAGCACTCTGGTAGGTGTTAATCCTGGCCAGCAGATCTCTCAAAAGCGTCTGAATTACTGATTCAAAGTGCTCTTTTAAAAGACCTCTTTGCTGAGTATAAAGGCCCAAAGTCATCAGCAGGGCCTGGTTGGCGTCGATACTGCTGGCGGGAAATTCACCGGTAAAGATGTACCTGGTCCCGTCTGTAGTATGCTTCGATTTAATCAGAGGGGGGACGGCTTCAATATCCGGTTCCTCGTCTTCTGCAGGTTCATCTTCCCCGGTGGTTTCCCCGTAAGCCAGGGGATCAAAAAGTGTGTTCAACCTGCGGATAGCCCGGTAAATTGTTTTATTGCTGGGATAGTTTCCCCGGGCTTCCTCGTAGGCTTCTTTTAAGTCTTCCATCCTTGCCCCACCCTGCGGGGTTTTCTCCATTACTGTGAATATGATTTTAATCAATGCTTCCGGAAAGTCGCCCGTGCGGGCATAAGCAATCATTATAAGCCACCTCGCCTCTAATAAAGCCTTAGCTATCCCACCCTGTGAAATAGGGGTAAAAGTTATCGGTGGGGGCAATTTTTTCTTGCATTTTTAATTTTGTCATCTATTAGGGACACATATGTGTCCCTAATAGAAATTGGTCAAAATAAGTTACGTAATATTTCTACGGCATTGAAAAGGTTCCTGCATTTTTTAACGGTTCCAAATTTTGTTGAAAGTAAATTCACTTTGATTTTCAACTTAAATGTGGTATGCTTTAAAATAATCACACAATTACAACTAATTTTTTTCCAGCGGTTTCTTTCATAGGTGTTACTACAATATCATAAAGGCAGGTGGTCTATTTGCGGGCAGCTGTTCTACAAAGCACGGAAGATTTACAGGTGATTACCAGGTCAAGGCCTGAGCCTGGGGCCGGAGAAGTTTTGATCCGGGTTAGTTACTGCGGTATCTGCGGCTCTGATCTTCATGCCTATACAAGCGGGCTTTTCCCGTTCGGGATGACTATCGGGCATGAATTTTCCGGGGTAATTGAAGGTGCAGGGCCGGGCGCAGAGGATCTCAGCAAGGGAGAGAAGGTTACCGGTATTCCCTCCCTTGCCTGCGGGAGCTGTTTTTCTTGCCTCGCCGGGCGTGATAACATTTGTGAAGCAATGAGTATTGTCGGGGTAAGCCGGGAAGGTGCTATGGCTGAGTACCTGGTGGTTCCCCGGGAGAGTGTAGCTGTAATCCCTGCAGGGATGCCCCTTGAACTGGGAACCCTGGTGGAACCCTACAGCGTGGCCCTGCACTGCGCGAAAAGGACAAATCCCGCTCAAAACCAGGTGGCGTTGGTGTTTGGCGCCGGTGCGATCGGCACTTGCCTGTTCCTGGAGCTCAAGCGACGTGGTTTAAAAGAAGTAATCATGGTGGATATTAATGAAGACAGGCTTATGAAAGCAAAACAAATGGGAGCCTGGGCCACAATTAACCCCGGGGTAGACAATCTAAGCAGGCGGGTGGGAGAGTTAACCGCGGGAGCAGGTGTTGACCTGGTTTTTGAGTGTGTCGGAATTCCTGATACGATCAAGGAATCGGTCAACCTGGTGCGCCAGGGCGGCACGGTAATGGTGCTGGGCATTTGCGAGATTCCGGTGGAACTTTTCTTTCTTGGCCTGGTTACCCGGGAAATTGAGATCCTAACTGCGTATGGATCTACGGCTGAAGAATTTAAGCAGGCCCTTGAGCATATCGCCGCAGATCCTTCCACTTTCGAAGGTTTGTTGGGCAAAAAGGTTCCCCTCGAGAATGTAGACCGGGAAGGTTTTACCCCGCTCTTAAAAGCGGACAGTTCCGAGATCAGGGTACTGGTTGAAATAAATCAGACAGGAGGGATACCATGGCAAAGATTAACGGCGGACATTTGGCGGTTAAGTATTTAAAAACAGTGGAAAATGTTGAGACTGTGTTTGGCATCTCCGGAGGGCATATTGAATCATTACTGGACGGTTTTACCGAATACGGGGTTCGCACTATTGATGTGCGGCATGAACAGGCGGCAGTTATGGCTGCAGAAGCCTGGTCTATTTATACCGGGCAGACCGGGGTTTGTTTTTTAACGGCCGGTCCCGGTTTTACAAACGGGTTGACGGGAATAGTAAATGCCTGCCTGGACAATGTACCCCTGGTGGCGCTTTGCGGCAGGCATCCGCTGCGGGATGACCTTAAAGGGGCCCTGCAGGAAACGAACCAGATTGATATGATCAAGCCGGTAACCAAATGGGCGGCTACCTGTTACGATTCCAAACGGATACCTGAATACCTGGCATATGCTTTCAAAAAGGCTCGCGAAGGGCGGCCGGGGCCGGTTTTCCTCGAACTGCCGCCTGATGTGCTAAACGTAAAAGTTGAGGAAAGCGAAGCGCCTTTCCCGCCTAAGGATGCCCGGCATGTTACCCGACCCGAGAAAAAGGCTCTGCAAAAGGCGGCCGAATTAATAAACAAGGCGGAAAAGCCGCTGTTTCTGGGCGGCACCGGGATCAGGTTGAGCGAAAGTGAAGCACCTCTGGAGAAGTTCATCGAGAAAACCGGGATACCATTTATGCTCCTTAACTACGGCCGGGGGGAATTACCCGATGATCACCCCCTGTCAATTTGGGACTGCGGCAATATTGGTATGATGGCTGCCGTGCAGCAGTCTGATCTTATAGTTGCAGCGGGCCTGCGGTTTAACTGGCTCTTGCAATCGGGAGCGATTATCCCTCCGTCTGCGAAACTGGTGCGCATCGATATTGATCCCTGTGAGTTAAATCGCAACCGGGCGGCGGATGTGGGCCTGGCCGGCGATGTGAGCGCTGCACTCGAAGAACTGGTGCCGCTGGTAGGGGATCATGATCATGGTGGCTGGCTGCAGTCGATCAAAGAAGAAAGCCGGGCAATGCTTGATTACGAGCTGAAAATGAGAGAAAATTCCGCTGAACCTATTCATCCGATTCGCCTTGCCGCCAGGGTTGCGGAGTATGCCGGTAAAGATGCCCTGTATGTGGTTGATGGCGGTGATACGGTTTACTTTGGCCTTACCGGCTTAATGTCCCGCCAGAAGGCGGGTGTCTTAGGGACCGCAGCCGGGTTGTTCGGCTGTTTGGGCACAGGGGTTCCATTTGCCATGGCAGCCAAGCTGGCCCATCCGGACAAGCAAGTGGTCCTTCTTAACGGGGACGGATCTTTCGGTTTTAACGCCATGGAACTTGACACCATGGTCCGGCATAATATTCCGGTGGTTTGCGTGATTAACAATGACTGTGCCTGGGGGATGATCAAGCACGGCCAGGAAATGTCAATTGGCGCAGATCGCCTGCAGTGCTCGGAGCTTGGCTTGCGTCATTATGAGAAATTGGCACAGGGTCTCGGCGGGCATGGTGAATTTGTGACCGGTGATGAAGAAATAGCCCCGGCGCTTGAGCGGGCCTTTGCTTCGGGGAAACCCGCTGTAGTTAACGTGGTTGTCGATACCACGGTAACCAGCCCGGTAACACCGCTTTTTTGCCAGTCTTTGCAGATGGAGTAGCAAGAATATTGTATTTGGGGCTATCAATAGCATAAGAATTGAAGTGGATGGGTGATTTGTAAGTCAGCATTTTGCGATAAAAAAGGCGGTGGTAGCCGCTACGGCCACAAGTCGGTGCTTAGGTACTTTAAGCCTGAGTCACAGATGATTACAGCGATTGTTTTTCCTTTAAAATCAGTGCTCAAGAGGTTTAAGGCAGCTGCCACGTTTGCCCCTGAAGAAAACCCGGCGAAAATTCCTTCTTCCCGGGCAAGGCGCCGGCTTATTTCTACCGCTGTATTATCTGAAACAGTTAAAAACCCGTCAATGTGGTCTTTACGCAGCAGTGGTAGATCGGGCATGATATAACCGCCCCCCTGGATCCGGTGACCGGGATGGGTGATTTTTTCACCGGCCACGGCAGCAGCTCCCGCCGGTTCAACCACGTAGCACTTGATTTGCGGGTTGAACTCTTTAAAAGCGGCGGAACAGCCGGCAAAAGAACCGCCTGTTCCCAGGAAATCAGCAAATGCGTCAATATTTCCATCACATTGCTTGATTAATTCAGGGCCGGTGTGGAGATAATGGGCTCGTGCATTGCTTTTTAAGTTAAACTGGTCTGCGCGAAAGGCTCCGCGTTCTTTAACCAGGCGCTGTGCTTCTTGCTCGACCAGTTCAAGGTCACCGCCCGAAACCTGCCCCGGTTTCGATTGCGGCAGTTGATCGACCAGGACTACTTCAGCACCTAAAGCAGACATCATGCGAGCCCTTTCCATGGAGTTGCCCCTGGACATTACAGCAACGAAAGGATAGCCTTTAACTCCACAAACAATAGCCAGTCCAGTTCCTGTGTTGCCGCTGGTCAATTCGACCACTGTTTGGCCGGGTTTTAAGCTGCCGTCTTTTTCAGCATCTTCGATCATCTGTAGGGCGATACGGTCTTTCTTCGAAAAGCCAGGATTGAGGTAGTCGAGTTTGGCTACAATCTTTCCGTGCAGCTTTTCTGTAAGGCGGGCCAGCTCCACCACCGGGGTACTGCCGATGGCCTTAACAACAGAAGGCAGGATTTTTTCTTGGCCGGGGGATTTATACATATTTTCACCACATTTCCAGTTTAAATATTAATTTTGCTTATTTATTTCAGGCTTTAATAAGGGTAATATTATACTTTGTGCGGTGAAATCCTCCCGGGTTTTGTTCTGCCTGTGATTTTAAGCCTGGCAAAATTCATGCTATAATATGTATAAATATTCACTCAAATGCGCCAGGGTAAATAAATGGATACTTAACCTGGAG
>Ga0207421_10008004_pt1 | contig 11090 bp, 4 predicted proteins | sample SodLakKL_010_SED_4_FD_187542 | JGI IMG/M metagenome (GOLD analysis project Ga0207421, IMG submission 187542) | Alkaline sediment microbial communities from Lake Tanatar, Kulunda Steppe, Russia - 8KL_010_SED (SPAdes) (version 2) | ecosystem: Environmental > Aquatic > Non-marine Saline and...
CCCCCGAGCGCCCTGGTGATCTGGTTGCCTTCGCGGTGGACGTGTGCCTCGACCGCATCGATCTCTCCCTGTTCGACGAGACGTTCGACGACCGAGTGATCGCGCGTGAGCAACGAGATGCGTTCCTCCGGAGACCGATCCGCGTGACAGTTGACGACGTACGCCCGGCTATCGCCGACCCAGCCGAGGTAGAGCCGTCCGCCGATCATAACGCCGGCAACGATCGTCGTGTACGCGCTCTGGAGTTCGAGCTCGCGGATGAGCTGGAGAATCCGGGTGTGCGTGCTCTGGATAGCCGTCTCGAGACGGTTCAACAGCCAGGTAGCATCGCGGTCGCCGAGGGGGTTCACCAGTGCTTCCTCCTCGAGCGCTCCCGCCGGCGCACCCTCGAGCAGCTGTTCGAGCTGCCACCCATCCCAGAGCACCGCCGTCAGCCGACGCGCCACCTCGACGCTCGCGATGTAGGAGGCAATCTCGCCGGCCTCCTCGCCGCCAGCCCCGTCGGCGAGGACGAACACGCCAGCTCTGCGTTCGACGCCAAGATGGCCGTCCTCGAGGACGTTGACCGCGACGCTATCTTCGTTGATGCCGTTCTGACGCCGCTTCTGCGTGCCGACGTCGAGGCCGGTTGCGTAGGTAATCTTCGTTGTCATCGTTACTCGTTGAATCTGAGCCAGACCCCGTAGTCGGGGTGGACGAGCGTGATCGTGTCGCCGGCCTCGAGGCTCATCTGCTCGGGCAGGGCTGCGAGCTGCTGGCTCGACTCGCCCGTTTTCGCCTCGAGGCGCTTCCGGCCGGTCGCCGAGAGGATCCGGTGCCAGTCGTCTCCACGTCGGAGCCATGTTCCGTTCAGGCTCCGGTCGCGCACGAACCAGCGCTCGTCGGCGTCGGTGTCGAACTGGATCTGGACCGCAGAGATGTAGCTGTCGGGATCCTCCAGCGCGACCGAAGGGCGGGGGCCGTCAGCGGTCTGTCTCCCGATGGTGTCACCGGGGTAGATGTCGTAGGACGCCCCGGTCTGCAGGTGCGTGATCGACGCGACTTCGGGCGGCTCCGGGCTCCTGTTCTCGAGGACGCGCGCGAGCACCGTCGCGTTGCGATAGCGGTCGTCTTTGTGTGCTTGGGTCGCGCGCTTGATCGTCTCGGCGAGGTAACCCGGAACCGACCTCGTCCCCGGGAAGTCTCGGGGGTCGACGCCGTCGCCCTGTGCGGCGCTCGCCGAGAACATGAACATCAGCACCTTCCCGATGGAGTAGACGTCCGACCACGGACCCTGACGGTAGCCAACCAGCTCCGGGTCGTTGTTGAGCTCCGGCGGTTTGTACGTCGGGTTCGGAATGACCGTCCCTGCGGGGGTGCCGTCAGCTGTCACCGTCGGCTCGAACCCCTTGGCGGTGTTGAAATCAATAAGGACGGGCGTCAGATCCGACTGCATCATCACGTTGTCGGGTTTCAGGTCGCGGTAGATAATTTCGTTCTCGTGCAAGAACGACATCGCGTTGCAGAGCGCGATTCCGACGTCACGAATATCTTCGGCGTTCGCGAAGCCGTTCTGGCGTGTCACCGCGGCGAACATGTCCTCGCCGTCGATATACTCGACGACCATCACCGGCTGGTTCTGCACCGTCGCCCGCTGGAGCAGCCCCATCAGATTGGGGTGTCCCCCGGCGTCGCGTATCGATTCGAGGATTTCGACCTCGCGCTCAATGCTCTCTTTGACGACCTTCGGGTGGTTCTGTGAGTCGTAGTTCGGTGCCTTGACGATCACGCGCTCGCCGGTTCGCTCGTCGCGCCCGAGCCACACTTTCGAGACGCCTCCCTCGTCGAGAAACCGCTCGAGCTGATACCGGTCGCCGATCGTGTCGCCAGAACCGAGCGAGAAGCTCATCGGATCGAGATCCGGGTGGTGACGACGTCGGAGAACCGAACCTCGTCGCCGTCTTCCACCCGAGCCTGTTCCCCTTTCTCGACCGACTGGCCGTTGATCGTCAGGCTGTTCTCCCCGAGCCGGGTCACGAAGAACTCATCTCGTTTCCGGTCAACCCGCACGTGTTTGCGGTGGATGTACACTGCCTCCTCCTCCGAGCCGCCGGCTTCGACCATCGCGTTTCGGATCTCCGCACCGACGGCGTCGCCGTCTGCCACCGCAATCTCGCGGGTGCCGACCTCGAAGACGAGCGAGCGTGACGGTGGCTGGATCCGCGTCTCCTGCATGTCGAAGTCGGATGGTTTCTGTTCGCGTGACGGCGGGGCGGTTTCTTTCTCACTGTGGGTGTCCGGGGCGGTAGCGTCTGCGGGAGACCGCTCAACAGCACCGGAACGATCGGGTGCGCTGGAGCTGTCGGCACCACCGGAGCGACCAGACTGGCCGGAAGCGCCCGGGACAGCATCTGTTTCGTCAGCCACGTCGTCGGGATCGATCGGGGCAGCATCGATCCACTCACGGATGCGGCGGGTTGAGACACCAGTTCTCGCAGAGAGCGTGTCAGGGGTGGTGCCAACGAGGTCACCGACAGTCGTGATGCCGGCGTCAGTGAGTCGGCGGACGTACCCAGGCGTGACGGTGTCGATCGACTCGACGGGTGCAGCGGCCGGATCCGGCTCGTCTGTCGCTGGCTCCGTCTCTCCGGCAGGCTCCGGTTCGCTCGACGAAGCGGCAGACGGTGCCGTCCCAGCTGCGTCACCCTCCTCGACGAACGGGGTGAGGTCGAACAGACAGATCGGACACGTCGCGAGGCGGTCGGACGGGATACCGGACAGATCCGCCCCACAGTCCGGACACTCCTCGAGAGTCCCGTCGTCCGGGTCCGGTTCAGTCTCCGCTGGGTTCTGATTGGATTTCTGTGTCTCTCCCGACGGGTGAGACGGCGGCCCCGTCTGTCGCTCACCCGTGGCACCCTCGAGCGGGAACGACGGATGCTGCCACTCGCCACAGCTGGGGTTTGGACACCATCCACGTGTCTCGGACGGGTCGAAATGTCTGCCACAGATCGGGCAGGTCGCCTCTTCCGGCGGTCGACTCCTCATTTTGTGTGTGAATTGTGGGCACCCATGAAATACGTTTGCGTTTGCTGCCAGCTAGTCGAGCTCGAGAAACTCGCGGTAGGAGTCGAACTGCTGGGGATCGAGCATCTTGCCGTTTTTCTGGAGTTCGCGCTGGACGCCACGGACGACATGTTTCATCCCCACCGCTTCACCGCTCGCCGCCGCCAGAATCGCGGCCGTCTGTGCGACTGTCCTGATGTTTCCGCCAGTGAACTCGAACTGCGAGAGAAAGTCAAAATCGAGCTCGTCGACCGGCGTCGCGTCGGGGAAGACGCCCTCCCAGATGGCGTGCCGGATCGCTTCCGAAGGGCGTCTGAACGAGACGCTGTGGTCGATCCGGCGCATGAACGCGGTGTCGATGTTCGACTCGTAGTTCGTCGTGAGCAACACGACGCCGTCGTATGACTCGATGCGCTGGAGGAGGTAGTTCACCTCAACGTTCGCATACCGGTCAGTCGCGTCCGAGACCCCTGCCCGGTCGCCGAAGACAGCGTCGGCCTCGTCGAACAACAGGATCGCGTTCGAGTGTTCCGCCTCGGTGAAAAGTCGTTCGAGGTTCTCTTCGGTCTCGCCGATGTACTTGCTCACGACGCTCGAGAGATCGATCTTGTAGAGGCGCATCCCCACGTCAGCGGCGATGATCTCCGCTGCCATCGTCTTGCCAGTTCCCGACGGCCCGGTGAACAGCGCGACCACGCCGTTGCCGCGGCTGAAGCGCTCTTCGAACGCCCACTCCGCGTAGATCCGGCCTCTGTGGGTCACGTGTGCGGCGACGGTCCGTAGCCCGCGCATCGTCTCGGGTGGGAGTTCGATATCCGCCCACGTTGCGCCGGGTTCGAGCTGTTCGGCGAGCGTGCCGAGCTCGCCCGCGGACTGGGCGCTACAGCCGTCATAGACGTCCGTGACGGTCAGCTCGGCGGAGTCAGCCAACGAGCGGGCGGTCGCGAGCGCCGCCTCGAGCTCGCCCTGTGTGAGCTCGAACACCCCTGCGAGCACGGCCGGATCGAGCGCCTCGGGGAGATCGTCAGCGTGGTCGGCCCAGAACGCGCGACGGAGCTCGAACCCTGGGCGCGGGAACTCGACGATTGCGTCGACTCGCGTCATGTGTGCCCTGTCGGGCGTCCACTCGTCGGCCCCGGTCACCACGAGGTCGCGCTCGAACGAGGCGAACGTCTCGATGACGTCGTCGAGGTTCACGCTGGCCGAACCGTCCACGACGGCCTCGACGTTTTCCAGGTGGAGGGATCTGTCGAGCAACAGCGCCTCGCGGCGCAGCCGTCCGAGAAGGCCAGCCTCGACGGTTGCACCGAGGTCGGCGCGGAGGAACGGCCCGTCGAAGAGCGCCTCGACCGCTCGTCGTTTGCCGGTCCCGCGTGGGCCGTGCCAGTACAGCCGGCGGCCCTCGGGTCCAGCCGAGAGCGCCTCCAGCCGATCCTGCAGAGCCGGCTCGAGACGGAGCTCGTCGACCGTCGTCGCCGGAGAGACCTCCTCAAGGACATCGGCGAGTGCCGGATCGATCCCGCCGTGACCCAGCAGGTACGACTCGACGCGTTCTTCGACGAACACCGGGCGCTCGGTCCGGTGAACTCGAGCGTCGGCCGGTTCGCCGACGCTGATCAGGGCGTTGGTCCGCAACGGCGATTCGGGGCCGACCAGCCGCGTCGCTGCGAGAAACTCGGCGTCAGTGTCGGAGAAGAGAGCCGCAACGAGGCCGACCGTCGGCTGGGTGGCCGAAAGGTCATTCTGGAGCTCGGCGAACAGCTCCTGGGAGGCCGGCTTCGCGGTCGGTAACAGGCCAAGCAACAGCACGTCGCGGTGCTGGGGAGCGAGATCGAACGTCTCGACGAGGTGCTGGAGGCGGAGGGTCGTCTCTTTGGTTTCGTTCGTCCGCGCTTCGATCACCTGAACGCGTCTGTCGAGATCGGTTCCGACCTCCTCGGGCACCGCCAGGGACAGCGCAGTCGGGTCGATCCGTGCCGCCGGATCGGAGTCGACTGGTTGAGATGGTTTCGTTCCGTGGTCGAGCGTAGCGTGGTACCCCTCCAGTGCGCGGAGGATCCGGTCAAACTCGGCCAGCAGGTGATCCGCGGTGTCCTGGTAGACCATATAGGTATGGGCATACAACTCGACGGGGCGTGTGATGTACTTTACGGGCATGAGACGCGCTGGGGCGGACTGAACTCCGCACGGCAATCATTATATACGCGACAGTTGTCTGTGTGAGCAGTTAACAACCACTCTGGTAAAAAATGGGTTCCAAGGTATCACGAGTACGCATCGAGGAGGGTAACGCAGACGAGTGGGAGGGGGACGTTCCCTTCCCAGACCGGGTTCGACCACCCGCAGGCCCGGGACGGGAGAAAGCCGACTCGGGCGGCGAATCTCAGCACACGTCGGATGGGGACAGGGCGGATGTCGCGTACGATCCCGGGCCCGATTACCAGGGGCTCTCCGAGCGCTACCGCCTGGAGTTTAGCGGCAACGGGACTGCCGACAGGCTCCAGCGGTTGGAACAGGAGTTTGGTCGCGAGCGCGTAAGCCGGTGGGCAGACGAGGGGATGCCAGTCAAGGCGATGGGGAAACCGCGGGACATGCGGGCGTTCCGGGCGAGTCGGGACGACCAGCCAGCTGCCGGGCAGATACAGCCGCGTCTGGAGGTGAGTTCGCCGGCCGACCCGGCAGAGCGCGAGGCAGAACGAGTCGCCGAATCCGTGCTGGAGATGGACGAGGCAACATCTGAAGACTCCAGCGCGGTCTCGGTCCACCGCTCACCCGGTGACCGAACTGCTGCAACCGAACCCCTCGCGGATGCCCAAGAGAGCCAGCTTCGATCGTCGGTGACCGGCGGAAGCAGGCTGCCGCCGGAGACGCAGTCGTATTTCGAATCACGGATGCGGCGTGACTTCTCTGACGTCCGCGTTCACACCGACTCGGCGGCCGACCAGGCGGCGCGCTCGATACACGCGAAAGCGTTCACGCTCGGCACCGACATCGCGTTCGCGAAGGGGCAGTACGCACCCGGATCGGAGAGCGGAACGAAGCTGCTCGCCCACGAGCTGACACACACCATCCAGCAAGGCGGGGCAGACCGCATCGACCGACAGGGAGAGAACACGCCGCAGCTGCTGAACAAGGCGGCCCCTGAGTGGGCCGTTGAGCTGGCAGACTACTGGAGTGAGGTCGCGAGTTTCGGGGCCGAAGGGGTCAAGTCGGTACTGGAGTGGTTCGAGGCGAACACGGGGGTACTCGGGTTCTTCGAAAAGATCGGAAACACCGCGGAGGCGGTCGGTCTCGGTGCCAAGATCGTCGCTGCCGGAAAGCTCGTCGAACAGGGCGAGATACAGGAGGCGGTCGTCGAGATGTTCAAGATGGCGACCGAGGGTGTGCTCTCGGTAGATACGTACGTCGACACCGCCCGCAAAGTCGTCGAGTTCGTCTTCGGGAAGATCCCGTATATGAACCTCGTCGCCAACACGCTGAAGAACCTGCAGGTGGCCCAGGCCGCGGGTGCGAGCCTCGACGGTGTCATCACGCTCGTCCGCCAGTGGTGGTCGAACTGGGAGCCCGCGACGGCGGCGAAACTCTCCGAACAGCTCACAGAGCGGATGTACGAGAACTACAAGGCAGTCTATACGTTCAACGAGTTGTTGTTCGGCCAGTTCAACGACCTCGCGAAAGGGGGGTACAAGCGCGTCGTCGATCTCGTGGACACCGTCATCTCGTACGATCTCGGGCGCGCGGAGATGGAGCTCTTTTTGCGGCGCTGTCGCAACTCCGGCTACGAGGGCGTCCTCGCGCTTCTTGAGCAACACGGGAAAGGGGGGCTCCAGAACAAGGCGATCACCGGAGGAGGGAAAGCAAAAGGGAAAAACAAGGGGAAGGGGAAACGCCGAAAGAAGCGAAAAAAGAAACGATAGCCCGCCTGTGCAGACAGCGCTCGCTTCCCGTCGGTGACACGTGGTAGTGTCATCGGTCGTGTCGGCCTGTCACCCTCCAGTAACCACCGAAGGAGTACTGCGATGCTGAACGCCGGGCCCGGGCTCCGGCGCGCGACCCTGCCAGCGTTCTTCTAGCTGGGCAACCGTTTTATACTCCGGCTGAGTCAGAGCAGTAAGCATCGGGGAACGGATGGAGAAGACAGCAGCCAGAGAGCGTGACAGCACCGATACCGACGAACAGCGCACGCCCGACACAGCACCGGAATCGGCGAACAGAGGCGACGGGCGGTCGGGAGAGAGCGAGGAGCGCACCACCGCTCTCTCGCACGCCCATCACGGGGTGAGTCGGGCTGCGACGAGGGGGGGTGGAGCGACAGACACACACACCCCCGGCGGCTCCACGGCCGGGCGCATCCGGTACGAGCCGGGTCCGGATCGGAGCGCGCTGTCGGCCCGCTACGGATTTGACGTTCAGGACGGTCACGGCAAGAGAGTGCAACGGCTCGAAACCGAATTCGGAAGCGACCGCGTACAACGATGGGCTGACGAAGGGATGACCGTCGAGACGATGGGCAAACCGCGGGACATGCAGGCGTTTCGCGAGCGCCAGGACGCACGGCCGGCGGAGGTACCGCGCGATGTCGAGCGCCGAAACGAGGCGTCACTCCAGCGAAGCGTGATCGTCGCCCGCGAGGACGGCCCCGCGGGCGAAGGAGGGGTGCCCGAAATGGTTCGAAAGGTCGTCTCCTCGCCAGGAACGTCGATGGACGAGGCCGTCCAGCGCGAGATGGAATCAGAGCTAGGAGAGCGTTTTGGCGACGTTCAATTACATACTGGCCCACAGGCGGCTGCAGCGGCAGAGTCGATCGACGCGCGGGCGTTCACGGTCGGCAACCACGTCGCGTTCAACAGGGGAGAGTACCGGCCCGATACCGACGAGGGAAAGCAGGTGCTGGCCCACGAGTTGACCCACGTCCGCCAGCAGACGGACGGGAAGCCGAGCATGCTTCCGAAAGCAGGTTCGGAGCTGGCGGTCGATCCCGACCCCGCTCTCGAGCGCGAAGCTGAGCGAGTGGCACGGAACGTCACGACTGAAGGCGAACCAGCGGGTGCGGATCCGGCGACCCATCCCGAAGCGGCGATGCAGGTCCAGCGTCAGCCTGCGCCGGGAGAGAGCGCAACAGCGGAGGAGGCAGACTCGGCCGATCGGGGTGGCGAAAGAGACGGCGACGATCAAGAGCGCGACGACGCAGGCCCCAGCATCAACACCGACGAGGCGACCAGCGTGGTTGCCGAGATTCTGCGAGAGTGGGGGATACGGGCCCCGCCAGGGATGTCCCTCGAGGAGGAGTACCTCCACTCTGGCGACTCGAGCGACAGCATCTTTCTGTACATGACGGGGGACAATACCCCGACCCCGCCCGCCGAGTGGGTTATCGAGAACACTCCCGGTGAAGGGATCGCACAAGGTGCGAAGAAGGTACTCACCTTCCGGATACTGATCGCTACCAACGACGAGTACTGGGTGCAGGTGAACCAGACCTCGCTTGAGAGCGGGAAGATTGAGTACTCGCGGGGTGGATACGCCGACCGCTTCGACGGGACGCTATTAAAAGAGCAGGTCACCGGACTACTGACCCAGCTCGAGAGGGACGGGGTCGAAATCGGGTTGCCGAGCGAGGACGTCTGGATGCCTTCTGACGACGAGGAACGTGACATTGGGGACGAAGGGGACAGCGAAACTGGAGAGGAAGGGGACGAGGTCGAAACGACGGATGAGGGCGACAGTGATGCCGAGGACGAAGAGAACGAGTCCGAGACGACACAAGAACACGATGTCGAATCTGACGAGGAGAGGGGCGACGGTGACTCCGGTGAGGAGGTGGACAACGGCGAACCCGACGAGGAAACCGACGACGGTGACGGGACGTACACGATACAGGAAGGGGACACGCTCTGGGACATCGCAGAGGAGCACGACGTAGATGGGGGATGGGTCCGCCTCTGGCAGGAAAACGAGGAGGTCATCGGTGAGAACCCGCATCTGATTTTCCCGGGAGAGAAGGTTCAGATTCCGCAGGGTCCAGCAGAGAGGAGTTACGAAGACGTCGAGATACCCGAACACAACCCGGAGACAGTTCAGGCAAAGCTGGAGGTAAGCTCGCCCGACGATCCGGCCGAGAAGGAGGCCGAACGGGTGGCCGAGGAAGTGATGAAGGCGGACGAACCCCCGGGAAAATCGAAAGCGTCGGACGAGAGCGCGGGAAGCCACGCGAGGCGTGCTGTTGGTCTCGTTCGGACGGTCCCGGTCAGCCGGTCAGCGACAGGACTCGACGTGTCCGGAGAGAGCGAAGCGGCGATCAGAAGCGCAGTGAGCGGAGGCGGAAAGCCGCTCTCTGGAGAGACGCGGTCGTTTTTCGAGCCGCGTTTTGGCGTTGATTTCTCGGACGTGCAAGTGCATACGGGATCGGATGCGGACGAGGCCGCCAGATCGATCGACGCGAAGGCGTTCACGATGGGGTCGAACATTGCGTTTCGATCGGGAGCCTTTCAGCCCGAGACGGAGGAGGGGAAAAAGTTGATCGGCCACGAGCTGACGCACGTGGTACAACAGACCGATTCCCCGACGGCCTCACCGTCGCTCTACCGAGAAGTAGCCGACCCGAACGAGCAGGGGGGCTGGACGCTGGAGAAATCCGGCCTTCAGGAGGCCCTCGAACAGCGACGCGACGCCGACGATCGTTCCTCCTTCGACGATGCCGTAGACGAGGCCGTCGACCTGGAACAGATACTCATCATCCTCGATTTTCTCAACACGATCGATACGGAACTCGATGTGAAAACAGAGTTCGAGTGGAACGAGAGAATCGAGGTAGGGGACAACAGAGCGATCACCTCTGATATCACTCTCGTCATGTGGTTTTTACCGAAGGTTGGGTTCGAGTTCGAAACGTTCGAAATCGACTTTCCCGAGATCGGCGGCGTTAGGCCGGGAACGATCTCCTGGGAACCGGAGCTCACTTTCCACTACGTTTATGAGTTGCTTGGTCACCTGACCGATCTCGACGCAGAGGAACTTGAAGACGAGTACGGTGATGTGGTGGCGGTCTCAGAGATCCTCGTGGCCGTCGCCGAGGAGCTTGTGGATAACGCCGATGGCATTCCGTTTCTGGCCTACGACATCGATTTCGAAGACAACGGCGACGTCAGTAATCACATCGGCTTCGACGTTGCAGACATCGTCGCCCGGAAAGTCGACGAGTTAGCGGACGCACTCAGTGGGAACATCGACGACAACGAGTTCGAGGACATCTTTGATCCGAGCCTCAGTGGAACAGTCCAGAAGACGCTCCGCTGGAATTCGGCCCTTCTGGCGTTCGAAGACGGTGGCGAACAGATGGACTTCAGCGCGATTCTGACAGTCGATCTCCGCCGGCTCCTCCAGTCAGAAGAGACCAACTGGGCACAAGACGAGATGGATACGTACGACGATCAGCGTGATTTCGTAGTCCAGATCGGGCCGTACATCCGTGGCGAGTCTGAGGAGTTTCGTGACGTGGGTGCAGACACCCCACTCAGCGAGGCCGAACTATCCTCCCAGAGCTTTTCGATTGGGGCGAAAGGGGTAGTCCAGTTTGGCTCGTTAGAGTGGGATCTCTCACAGGAGTACGAAACCGAAACTGAGGGAGATCACCTCTGGCGGGACGAACGAACGCTGGTTCAGATGGCGATCGCCTCGGCGATCATCGAAACGTTCGACGACATGAGGCTCGACCAAGTCCAGGATGCGTGGCGATCCCAGGACGACGAATTCATGGATGCTATCGTACTGGTGATCAACGACCTCTATCGCAACTATCACCGGCAGTTTACGAGCGAACAGGAAGCAAGTTACGAAGGTGATTACGACGAAGGGTTCGACTGGTCCCGCGGTGCAGGGGATATCATTCGATCGACCGGGTCGGGCTACACAGCCGACATACCCGAAGAGGGGAGCGATATCGAAGAGGATCCCGACGATAGCACGTCGTTTGGCCCCTTTGTGAGCCCCAGCAAAGCCGCAGAGCGCCATTCTGACGACACCGACGTGTTTATGCAGCGCGCCTG
>Ga0207421_10008005_pt1 | contig 11089 bp, 14 predicted proteins | sample SodLakKL_010_SED_4_FD_187542 | JGI IMG/M metagenome (GOLD analysis project Ga0207421, IMG submission 187542) | Alkaline sediment microbial communities from Lake Tanatar, Kulunda Steppe, Russia - 8KL_010_SED (SPAdes) (version 2) | ecosystem: Environmental > Aquatic > Non-marine Saline and...
GCATAACTTCGATTTTGAAAGACGGACATGGCAAATTCCAGGAACAGACACCAAAACCGGAAAAACTCGAACAATACCTTTGTCTGATAGCGCTTTGGAGGTGCTGGATAAAATAAAATATGTAGATGGCTGTCCTTATGTTTTTCCAAACCCGGACACCCAAAAGCCATTTACTGCCATTTTCAGGTCCTGGGATACAGCCAGGAAAAAAGCCGGACTTGGAGAAGTACGGATACATGATCTCAGGCACAGTTTTTCAAGCTTTCTGATCAACTCTGGCCGCAGCATTTACGAAGTAAGCGAGCTTTTGGGCCATACCCAGATTAAAACGACCATGCGCTATGCACATCTGGCCAACCAGACACTCTTGGATGCTGTAAACAGTGTCCCATTAAACAATGTAGCATAGGCAATATATAAAAACATCCAAATAAATTTTGCTCTTTTGAAAAAATAATGAATACAGGAGATTAGTACATGGAAAAAGCTAGGCAATTTATCAAAAAACTGGAAAATATTGATTGGATGAACAGTGCGAACATCCAACAATCAGGTGATTTGACTATATTCGATGATTACGATGGTACAAGCGCTTCTTTTGAAAACAGTATGATTTGCGCAATGGATATACTTAATCAATGGATACCGAAAATTGGGGACAGACCTGAACCTGAAGATGGCCTTGGATTTAATCATCAAAAACAGATTTTTGAAGTGTTATATCCAGTCACATATGCCAAGGGAATTTTAAAAAATTGCATAAAAGATGGTATACTATATGTTAATATGAAGGATGCAATGTTACATAATGATGCTGTACAAGAGTGGTGCGAGCAAACAGCTGTATCCGGTGCAAATATAATTTTTGACGAAGAAAGTGATAACTTAATTATTGCATTTGATATAGTCAAAGACTGGATTGATGAAAAAAATATTATTGCTGCATTTGTAGCAAGCAAATTAAAACATGATTTAAGTTCTGATAGAGAAGACATGGGATTTGATGAAACTGAACAAGACTTGGGAATTAATCTGACGCATTTAATGCAAGAGTCAAGTTAAGTTAATATAGAGGAAGCAAATTTTGAAGAACACTATAGCAAAGAAACCAGTAAGTATAAGGCTGGCTGATGACGTGCATCAAAGGCTGGAGCAGGAGGCGAGGTCATCTCATGAATCCTTGACTAATGTCATCACGAAAAAGTTGTTGCGTGAAACAGAGATTGAAGATGTTATATTCAGGATTATTGAGCACTCACAAAATTTACACAAAAGTAACTGGAGCCAAGTCAGTGAAATATTAAAAGAATTGATTAAAACGCACAACAATCTGATCAAGGAAGTTAAAGGGCTAAGAAAATATTTGGAAAACAAAATTCCGTAATGAACGCTTTAATTTATGCAGTGGAGGAAAGGCTTGAACAACGAAAAGGATTGTCCTCTAAACTTAGAGGGTTGTTTGGCCAAAAATTGTATTACAGATTTGTATAAGAACGGGCACATTTTTTGTCCCGTTCTTATGGCGGCTGGTTCCATAAGCTGATCAGTGAAGCGTAATACGCTGAACTGATCAGCTTATGGAAATCACGGAGGCTGGAAGCCGTAGTGATAAGCCGCCACTGGATAAACAAAAAAACTATTGGTCGCTCAAGAATAAAATGAGCTGTCAGTAAAATACAGGGTTCCTTATGACAAAGTCAGCAGCAAGAGCTATTGCTACTCATATTATTAACTACACTCAAAATAATGACCAGGCTACAAACAATCATCTGCTTAAAATTTTCAAAAGAATTTACGCCAATGGCGGTCTGTTCAGGTATTTTCAAAATAGGAATCTGAAAAAAACGACATGGTACAAATACAAAGCAGCTTACCAGTATGGTGCCTCTCTACTGATCCGGTCCCTGTTGAAAGAGGCCGACAAACTGGAAAAAACTGACAAGACCAAGGTTAAGTTATATAGGGAAGAGGCGTTGAGGCTTGGCGAAGATCTGAAAAAACTATCTCCAGACTATGAAAAGCAACATCGACTTAATCCTCCAGCACCAGGTAACCAACCTAAACCGTACAAAAAAGATAAAATTTCTGGAAAAAGAAAAGCTCTACGTGGACTGCCCAGTAATTGGGTGGGCCAGCTCATCGATGAACTCCCCATCCAACACCAGGATGCGGCCCTGATCATGGCGTTAACCGGATGCAGGCCTGCAGAGTTGGAGAAGGGTGTATGGCTGGAGACTGTGGACCATGACCATCTTAAGGTTACTATAAAGGGTGCTAAATATATTAAAAATAAACAGGGGCAAAAGCAACGGGTTCTCAAGTTTGCACTCGAAGATGCGCACAGACTTTTCAATTTGGCCTACGAAGAACCCCGCCTGGTTTGGATCAATAAAGAAGCCTTCAGAAAAGCCATCCGCCGGGCAGCAGGTAATCTTGGGTTCAAAGGAGTTTCTCCTTATTCCTTGAGGCATCAGTTTTCAGCCAACCTAAAAAGAGAATCTGGGGAAAAATGGACACATGAGGACATGGCAAAAGCGCTTGGACATATTACGGACAGGTGCCAACAGTTTTACGGACACCCCAACCAAGCCAGGGGAAGAGGCAGTGGAATACTCAATGTCCAGGCTTCCAGCCAAATAAAATCAAATCGAGGTACGATACCAGAAAAAACATCTGGCCCAAGGCTGAGTTGAATTCATTTTGCCTTTTGAGGCCTGCCTGCCCCTTTTCTATACCCACCGTGTGATTTTCTTCTCTTGGTTGTGGCCATGATCCATGCTTCCGCCAGCAAGATGTTTTTCTTTGCCAAACCAAGATCCCGTATAAAGCAATCATTTAGTTTTTCTCTTGGGATCTCTTCTGTCTCGTAGGTGCTTGGCGGACTAAGGATATGAACCAGGTCTTCTATACAATGTGGGTTAAGAGCATGGTTTTTTATATAGCTGTCAAGATATGGCAGCCTATTCATTATTTCACCTAAATCATGCTCTTTTTTTATAATCTTTTTCGGGGCTGGAGCCCTGAAAAAATTATCATTGAAGAAATACAGCATATTGCCTGGGTCAGGCATGAAATCTTGCAGCCGATCTCTAACCTCTGACTTTAAATGGACAATTTTACCATGGTCTTTGTTTTTTCCTCCCAAGATCCTGTATGCCCGCTGATACTCCAGCCGATTAAACTGAGGATTGTGTACATCACAAAACGGTGGTTTCTTCAGGTTCTCGGAACATACAGGCACAATTCTCCAGCATAGTGAACAGGTTATAAACTTATCAAAATAATTAAGACTGTTTAAATACTTGGATCTTGACTTGACCACATGCCCAGGCGGGCGAATAAACGGCAGTGCGCCGTAGAAAGCATTTATGAATTCTTTTTCCTCTGGAGATGAACAGAGCCTGAACAAAAATCTTGTCTTCTTGGCAAGTCCATCCCAGGTAACATTATAGGGTATTTTTTCTGCTGTCATTCGCAGTGGAGGGTTATCGAATTTTGACACCTCACTGACAAGCCACCCCTTGACTCTTCCTGGCTGCAGCCCCTTGCATTGCTGTATCAATTCTTGCTCATAGTCAGATAACCATCTGCTATCCATTATTCCCTCCACAAAAATCAAGTGTAAAAAATATGCCTGATGACTTTTGATTAGTCAAGACTATATTTCACTCAAAATAACTAATCATAAAAACACAGGAGGAAGTTATGAGCAAAATCCTAAGAACAGAAGACATTGCAGAAATGCTTCGCACAACCACTGCTGCGGTGAGATGCCATATCTCCCGGCAAAAATGGGATGTGGTGCCCAAACCTTTTAAGCTGGGACGAAAATGGGCCTGGCTCTCGGAAGACGTCAATAACTGGTTAAACGATCAAAAAAATCAAGGAGGGAAAAATTATGAAGTGTAAATTAAAAAGGCTCAAAGTGGTGGTGGGGGCCACCGCTCTGAGCCGCAACGAAACGACCCTTGGGCTGAGTCATCTTTGTTATCCAAAAAATATCCACCTTCAAACCAAAAGTCAAGGAGGTGGATATGTATAAGATGGAAACCTTATCTTTAAATGCAAATAACGAACATGATCAAACAGAACATGCCTGTATCACCCTGGTCACCAGCTATTATCCTGAGTGTGTTACAAAACAGTATTGGTTGGATGACAACCAGGAGCTGCAAAAAAAGACCACTGCTTACATGGTTCGGGGAAAAGCAGAAATCATTGACATAGCTGGTCTAAGCGACTTCTCAACATTATTGCAAAACTTAAAACCGAACCAGGCCTTGACATATGGAATCCCTCCTGAAAGTGGGATCGAACTGGTAACAAGCAAAAAGTGGTTTAAAATGGGCAAGCCTGCAAACAAAATCCCAAGAACCAAGGAAATGTTTACTTGGAAAAATGGTCCTGGCGTATTGATGCTTGATTATGACCCGGATGCCGGAAACAAAGCTTTAAGCAAAGAGGAAATTGTCCAGGCGCTAAGAAGCACTTTGCCGGGGCTGGCAAAAGCAAAAATGCTGTGGTGGACATCGAGCAGCAGTCATATATTCAATAACGGTAAGGACATTACCGGACTTAAGGGTCAGCGCCTGTACCTGTTTGTAAAAGACAGTAGAGACATACCCAGAGCTGGCCAGGCATTAAATGAACATCTTTGGGCCGCCGGGTACGGGTATTACATGGTTAGCAAAGCAGGCAGCCTGCTTGAGAGATGTCTTTTTGATACCTCTGTCTGGCAGTCAAACCGACTTGATTTTGCAGCCGGGGCATACACATACAGTCCTTTGGAACAAAAACGAGGGGTGCCTGAAATCATACCCGGTCAATGCGAGTTCATTGATACCACCGTGGCCATTCCTGAATTATGTACACAAACACAGGCCTTGGCAAATGAAAAAAGAGAAAAGGCAAGAAGGGACGCTGGAGAAGAGGTCAAAACTCAAAAGAAGAAATATATCCACGACAAGACCCAGGAAATAGCTGGTTCCAACGCAGGGCCGAATAAAATCGAAAAGGTTCAAAAGACAGTTGAGCAGGCACTTGAGAAAAACAGCCTTAATTATGATTACCCGATTATTGTTGTTGATGAAAATACCCAGAAAGAATATCGGGTTACGGTTGAGCAGATTCTGGCTAACAAGAAAAAGTACCATGAGTGTCTTACCAAAGACCCACTGGAACCAGAGTATGATGGAGGCAGAGCTGTCGGAAAGTTATATCTCAAGGCCAATCCCACCCTAAATTCTTTTGCCCATGGGGGCAGGAAATTTAAACTGCTGCCCAGATTACAACGAGATGAGGTGGTTGAATATGCAAGAAAGGGAGAACTAGGATGCGCAGAATTGTTTTCCAGCCTGTTTAGAGGGCATTTCTGTTATGACCATACAGAAGGTGGCTGGTATGAATTTCTGGGGCATTACTGGCAGATGGAAAAAGTGGGCAGACATTTAAAATCCGCAATTAACAAGGTCCAAACCATCTTTGAACAAACTAAAAATGAGCTGGATGGCGAAATCATGATATTGGGCCAAAAGATAAAAAATCCACAAAATGAAAATGACAGCAAGGAAAAGATGAAGCAGGAAAAGGATAGACTTCAGGACCAGTTTCAAAATGTCTCCAAAATAGTTAGAAAATTAAACAAGCTGGCCTTCAGAAAACAGGTTGTGGAATTTGCAGCTCAGGGAGATAAAGCTTTGGGTATAAGGGGCGATGAATGGGATCTTAAGCCCTGGAAACTGCCCTGTGCTAACGGCGTTCTGGACCTGAAAAATGGCAATTTGAGGGAAGGAAGGCCTGACGACTATCTGCGCTCAGCCTGCCCTACCAGCTTCAACCCCGAAGCTGAGGCACCTACATGGGAGAAGGCATTACAGGAGATATTTGCTGAAGATAAGGAGTTAATAAATTTTGTACAGCGTGTGCTTGGAATGGCCCTTGTCGGTGATACCGTTGAGCATAAAATGATAGTTCTATGGGGATGTGGACGAAACGGTAAGTAAGGACACCATTTTGGAGGCCATAAGTCATGTGCTGGGAAATAGTCTGGCTGGTGCTGTTCAGTCCGAACTTTTGCTGGATCAGGGACGCCTTAAAAGCAGCAGTGGTCCAAGTGCCGATATCATGCGTCTGCGTGGGCTCAGGCTTGCGTGGGCCAGTGAAACAAACGAAGGGCGAAAACTGGATGCTGGCAAGATCAAGCTATTGACAGGTGGTGGCAACCTGGTCGGTCGGGCACCCTACAGCAAGTACGAAGTCAGTTTTGCCCAAAGCCATACCCTGTTTTTACTTACAAACTGCAAGCCACATGCCCCCAGTGATGATTATGCCTTGTGGAAAAGGATGGTACTTATCCCGTTTACCCAGTCGTTTGTAGACTCTCCTGAAAAAACAAACGAAAGACAGGTGGATAAATACTTGCTTGAAAAACTTAAAAACGAAGCAGAGGGTATTCTTGCCTGGTTGGTACGGGGATGTGCGGCCTGGCAGAAATATGGCCTGAATCCGCCTGGAATCGTTAACCAGGCTGTGCAGGATTATAGAAATGATGAAGATATCCTGCAGCAGTTTATTGAAGATGCTTGTTTTCAAGGTAATGATTGCATGGCTTGTGCTAGCGACCTGTATGAGCACTACAAATCGTGGATGCATAATAATAGTATGAAACCTCTTACCGGAACCAAATTTGGTCGTAAAATGTCAGAACGATATAATAAGAAAAAAGTGGGCAATATTAACTACTATATGAACATTGGTATTTTGTCCAGTTAAATTTATACTCCGGGTATGCCAAGTTTACCATCTATGTAACAAACTTTATATATGCATAATATCTATTTTTTTGAATTTTAAAAAGTTTATGCAAAATGGTCTTAACTTGGCATACCCGGCATAAGAATCAATGCAATATTTTTTGTTGTATTTCCTATATTTTTTAAAAATGGATTCAATAATAATTTTTTATATTAATTATATTTTTAATTATTGTATACATGCATTAAATATAAATCAACAGCATAACACAGTAATAGATACCATTTTTTGACCAACATGTAAACAGCATTTTATGATAATGACATAAACACAAAAAACTCCGTTTTTCTCGTAGGTTTTATCAAAACATAAAACTCCTCTCTGATTGGTGAAAATTTTCATAATACAGTCCAGCTGTAGAAAAACATTTTTGTTGCCAATTATTTATAAACTCGAATTTCATCCGGCCACTACCGCACAGCCAGGTTCCTTACCAGCATCCTGGTCCACTCTTCTCTGCCGCTCAGGGTGGGTATTTTAGCCTCATTTAGTTTATTTGCCAGTTCCACGTAGGAAATTTCTGGATCTTTCTCCTTTTCCATCCTGATCCATTGGGTGACGGCTGCTTTGTCCGGCTTGCCGTTATGGATGCTGTTTCTCACAAACTCCAGGTCTGCATAAGCATAGTCGTCCAGGGGCGCAGATTCTTGTGCTTCCTGCGGGATTGACTCAGCATCTACAAGATTGATCGATGGATGGCTGACCTGCATTTTCTCCAGATCCAGGTCGCTCAGCTCAACCCCTTCAGCTGGATCAGCCCCCAAATCATTTTCCAACTGCCCCAGCCTTTCCTCCAGGTTATTCATTCCCTCCTGGACCTGGGTGAGTGCTTTGTATACCTGCACCATGGAGCCATTTATTTCCGCTGTCAGATTTAAAAGGGTGTCTTCCAGGGCATCAGCCAAGCCCTTGATTTTTTTCTGGACTACAAGTTCAGCTTGGCTGGACACTGCGGCATAAAGCTCCTGCTGGAGTTCGTCTTTTAGCTGGGAGTTTTGAATAAAACATTCGCCGCATTCTCCAACACCATCTTTCCTCGTTCCGTTTTCTCCTTCCTCCTCAAGAATCCTCCTACCTCCTCCTTCATCCTCCTTCCTCTTCGTTCCTCCTCCTTCGTTCTCATCCCTCCTCGTTCGTCCTCCTTCCTCTTCAGCGCCACTGGTAAGGCTAGACATCAGATTGTTAAGAGCCTGAAGGCCTGACAATCCCTGTTTTTCGGTCAAATAATCCCTGATCATGGCAAATGTGTATCCGTGTTCTCGTAAAGTGAAAACCAATTCAAAAAAATCAAGATTATCAGACCAGTATCTATAATGTCTCCCGTCATAAAGGCTGCTGAGATAATCTGAAAAATAATCCTTGCAGTCGATGACAGAGCGATAACGAATACCCAAAAGTTCAGCAATATCCCTGAGCGTTAACAGGCTTTTCTCCGTCATGTGATTACCATCCCGTAATTTTTTGATACTTTTGCGGTTATGTTACCATTAACACCGTGTAACAATAAAGTTTCAGCGATAACATCCGTCATCATTTGTTACCATGCTTTCCCTCTGATGGGTGAGGCCTTTAAAATGCCCCGATCACCTTCACTCTATCAGTATTAACTACCTGATTTTACACAACCCATCAGAAAAAATCCCACCAACAAAATTTTCACCTTCTTATATCCCATCAGCTGTCGGCCAAAAGTGTCAGAACATATATAATGAATTCAAAGGATTGGGTATCAAAATCATCCACCTTATATCCCATCAGATCAGAGCTTAGGGTATCAGCTTTTTCGCCCTGAAGCACTTTCACTTGTCTTGCCCTGGATGCTGGAAAAGACAAGCTCAGTAGCATCTTTCAGGGTATCTTGTGACAGATGCGCATACCTCTGGGTGGTTGATATGTCAGCATGACCAAGAAGTTTTTGGACTTCGTAAAGAGATCTGCCACTGTTTATAAGCAGACTGGCAAAGTTATGCCGCAGATCATGTATGCGAACATCAGGAATACCTGCCTTTTTGCGTATGCGATCCCAAGTGCCATGGAAATGCTTCATAGGCTCACCTGTCTCCGGGTTTGGGAATACATACTCGCATCCATTTTCTTTACGCCTCTCCAGAACATTTAATGCTCCCCTGGACAGGGGAATAACCTTTTTTACCTTGGCTTTGTTCCGCTCTGCCGGAATAATCCAGACTCCCTTTGCCATATCCAGTTCCTGCCATGGCAGATTGACTGCCTCTGAGCGCCTTGCTCCAGTTAGAATCAAAAACTCAATAATGTCAGGTACAACAGGGCTTCTGCACTTTTTTAATTCGCTAAGCAGCCTTTCGGTTTCATCACTGCTCAAATACCTCTCTTTATGATTTTCTTCTTCAAGTCTGGAGACATGCCTGGTCGGGCTTTTATCAATGACTTCCCACCGTTCCGCCAGGTTGAATATGTATTTGACCAGGGCCATGTAGCGATTCACTGATCCCGGTTTATGCCCCATGCGCAGAAAATTCGACTGTAGCTCCTGGACATCATCTCTGGTGATCTCAGACAATTTCATATTACCCCACAAGGGCATAATTCTTTGGTTGATCAATTTTTCATCGAACTCCCAGCTTCTTTTATGCACCTTGATATACGGAATATACTTGTCTTCTACGAACTGCTTAAAGCTTGGCATATTGCGGTTTTTTTCTACCTGCTCTCTGGGATCGTAGCCCATGATTGTCTGCGATCTGATTTGTTTTGCTCTGTGACGGGCATCTTCAAGTGATATGGAATCTGTGGGGCCTATTCTGGCCTGTTTGACCCTGCCGAATTTGTCCCGGTAGCGCTGGTAATAAGTGCACTTGCCAGTGCTTCTTACTTCCAGGGTGAAGCCGGGAATGTCTGAGTCAAAATAGTCAACCTTGGCCTTGTTCCTGACAGTGGGTGGGTTGGAGACGAATGAGGGGGTTAGATGGATTTTGGGCATTGATAATCCTCCATATAATATTTATAAATATAAATTACATTTATAAGGCCTGTAAACTGTCACCATAATTAAAAATAATATAAGATTTTTTTATAGAAGTCAAGATCAATATCTGATAGTAAGAAGAAAATTGTTTCCAGGGATAAACAAATGTTCAAAGAGGTCACAGGAGAGCAAATACGAGCCGCAAGGGCTTTATTAGGCTGGTCACAAAAGAGGCTTGCTGAAGAAACTTATATGTCGCAAACTCCCATCACCAGGCTGGAACGAGGGATAGTAGACAGGGTGAGTACATTAAAGTTAGTGGTTCAAACACTGGAGGAGGCCGGGATAGAATTTGTCAACAGGCCCGATGGGACGCTCGGCGTGCACCTGTTGCCGGACAGAAATGATTCAGATAAGCAGCTTACAGAAAATGACCAGCATTTAACTTAAGCGTAGCAGACAACATATACAAACCCTTACAACCTTGAAGCCACAGAAAGCCCAAGAAGGACCTTGAAATCAAAAAAGCGACCCTTGGCTCGAACAAAACCCTTGAAGCCACACATGGGCTTTGTATGGCTTTTTAGCTGGCCGAGCTGAATTATTTAAGGAGGATAGACATGAAGGCTTATGAATACATTGCAGAAGTTTCACCAGACGGGCACATCTCTGTTCCAGAAGACTTGAAGGAAAAGCTGGCACAGAATCCCAAAGTCAGGGTAATGTTATTATTTGAAGACGAGGAAAACTCATGGAATGAATTCACAAGGTCCGAATTTCTAAAGGGCTATTCACATAAGGACTCAGTGTATGACAACCTATAGCTTTGGCGATATCGTTTTGATTGGCTTCCCACATACAAGCCAGTCAGAGATGGCCAAAAGGCCGGCACTTGTCATTTATGACTCCGCTGATAATGACTTGCTTCTGGCCAGGATCACCTCACAAAGGTACACCTCACAATCTGATTATAGAATAATAGACTGGCAAGATGCAGGTCTTATACTGGAATCATATATCAGGCTGGGCAAGCTGGCCACCATTGAAAAGAAATATGTACTTCGGCTATTGGGACGATTGCAGAAGCAAGAGCAGGACAAAGTCCTCTCTATCCTGAAGGATATAGTCTGTGGTGGGCATTAAAACTTTTAACAAGAAGGTTGCCGGATTTTGAATCCACACAAGGCCGAATAACGGCCTTAGATAGTAAAAGATGAGGCAAGGGTCGGATAAAAGGCTGGAAGCCACACACAAAAGCGTGGGGGCTATTCTTGAGGGTGTGAGGGTAAAAAGCCAGCAGAGAAATCCCCTGCTGGCCTACATAGATCAACT
>Ga0207421_10008006_pt1 | contig 11089 bp, 7 predicted proteins | sample SodLakKL_010_SED_4_FD_187542 | JGI IMG/M metagenome (GOLD analysis project Ga0207421, IMG submission 187542) | Alkaline sediment microbial communities from Lake Tanatar, Kulunda Steppe, Russia - 8KL_010_SED (SPAdes) (version 2) | ecosystem: Environmental > Aquatic > Non-marine Saline and...
TTACTGATTACACTTAAAACAAGCGCTCCGACAAGAGTGTTCAGTGCACCTCCAGCTCCTCCGGTCATTGCAGTGCCCCCGACAACTACCGTAGCAATTGACTTAAGGATATATTCATTTCCTATTGTCGGATATCCACTGAACAGATTGCTCGCCAGAAGAATCCCGGCAATACCTGCACCCAGCCCGGAAAGGGTAAATGCTGCAGCACGTATTTTAAAAACATTTACTCCTGAAAGCCAGCTCATCTTTTCATTGCTTCCCATAAGCATGATGCTTCTTCCGGTGATGGTATATCTCTGGAAAACAAAAAAGAGCAGAAACGTAACCGCTCCAATGATAATGATATTTTGTATCCCAAAAAAACTGCCATTTACAAATTCCATGACATCGTAAGCTGCCAGCGGTGCAGACAGAGGTCTTGCTGAAATCAAATACGCAATGCTCACGAAAATACCATTGGTTCCCAGAGTGGTAATGAATGAAGGAATCCTCAGTTTGGCATTCAGCAGACCGTTAATTAATCCTGCAGTTACTCCAACTGCAATGCTTACCGGATATGCCCAAAACCCAATATGCCTGAGCAGTATCATCAGAATAACCGACACTAAGGACATCATTCCGCCTACCGACAGGTCAATTCCTCCGGTTAGAATAACACAGGTTTGCCCTAATCCTACTGCAAGGAGGATTGATGCAGACATCCCTATGGTAAGGATATTATAAGAACTCAAAAAGGCCATGCTGCCGAAGGAAAAGAAAATCACAAGAAGCAGCAGCAGACCTAGGGAAAAATAGATTGCAGGGATGGGTTCCTTATCCTTACGATTTTGAAGAATTCTTTTGAATATGTGTTCCGTTCCCTTCTGTGGTTTGTTTTCACTATCCTTTTTCATGTTCTTACCCTTCCGATCATACGATTGAATCAATTAAGTCTAATGGTGTCGGTTTGTTTTCCACCGGACACTCAGCTTCTCTTACCAGTTTTCCGTCCTTCATGATCAGCATCCGATTGGAAAGCCCGATATCTTCTTCAAGGGTATCGCACATAATAATCATGCTCTTCCCTTCCTTGGCTAGTTCCCTGATTCGATGATAAATTTCATCTTTTGCTCCAACATCAATGCCTCGTGTCGGGTGATCTAATAAAAGGATCTGCGAATCAGCAGACAGCCATTTTGCAAGGATAACCTTTTGCTGATTTCCTCCACTTAAGTTTACGCATTTCATCCGTATACTGGTTGCTTTTACTTTTCCTTCTTTGATCCAGTATTCAGCATTTTCCTTTTCTTTCCTTGAGTTCAGCAGTCCCTTTGCTTTTAACCTTGGATATACGAGCATATTAATATTTTCTGCAATATCCATGTCGGTGGCTAATCCTTCCACCCTTCGATCAATGGGTATGTACCCGATATTATGCCTGATTGAGCTGTAAGGACTTTGGATGGCTACCGGTTTTCCCTCAACTGAAACAGAGCCTTTCGTTGCTCTCAGAGAGCCGCCGATGCATCGGCACAATTCTTCCTTTCCGGAACCAATCAGTCCGACCAGTGCAAGAATCTCCCCCTTACGGAGGGTAAAAGAGATGGGATCAAAAAATCCTTCCAGTGCAAGGTTTTTTACCTCCAGGACAACATCGTCTTCGGGAACTTTCTGTTCACTTTCCCGATAGTGTTCCGTGGCAAGGCCCCGCCCGACCATGAGTTTTTCTATGTTAGATATCTCTGCATCTTTCTGCATCATCTCAGTAACATAATCACCGTCTTTCAATACCACAATCCGGTCAGAGTGTTCGACTATTTCTTCCAGCCGGTGGGAAATCAATACAATTGTTGCATGCTTTTTGATTTCATTGAGGATATTGAAGAGTTTTTTAACATCCTTTTCAAGAAGAACCGTGGTAGGTTCATCCAGAATTAATACAGGGTTATCATGGTTGTAAAACTTTGACAGCCATAGGAGCCTTGTCACTTCAACCATCTGCAGTTCAGCTGGACTGAGTTTATTGCATAAGACCCCGGGATCAATATCGATGTCATAGAGCTGGAGCATTTCCCTGGCAGCTTTCTGCATGGCTTTTTCTGAAACCATACCAAACTGCTTGAACTCTTCTTCGTGGCAAATAAATATATTTTCTGCAACCGTTAGATTCGGGATAGTGCATCCTTCCTGAAACACCATGCCGACTCCTTTTCTGATTGCATCCAGCGAATCGGTAACGGTTTCCGGCTTTCCCCCGATGAGGTAGGATCCTCCATCCGGCTGGTAATTCCCTGTAAGGATTTTCATGAGTGTTGACTTGCCTGCTCCGTTTTCACCAACCAGCCCCATAATTTCCTTTTCGTATATGGTTAAATCAAATCCTTTCAGTGCGGTAACACCTGGAAATTTTTTGAAGATGTTCTTCAACTCAATTACCGGTTTTTTCTTTTCAGCAACCTGCTGCATCATCGAAACAACTCCTATTTTATGATACCGATTTTTTTCCGGTCTATTGTCATTGCTACTGCAGAAATAAGAACAATTCCGTTTACAGCGCTTTGCGCATAGGGATTAACCTGCATCAGTACAAGGCCGTTATTTAATGCAACTACGATAAGTGTTCCCAAAATTGCATTAAATACCCCGCCGATTCCTCCAGAAAGAGAAACTCCTCCGACTGCAATCGCAGTCATGGCAGGAAACAGAAGATTATTACCCAATCGAGCCTGGGCTGTATTGAGGCGCGCAACAAGCAGAAGTCCTGCAATCCCGTATATCATCCCTGTGATAGTAAAAATCATTATTTTCACCCGGTCTACTTTTACTCCGGCTTGTTTTGCCAGGGTCTCATTGCCTCCTATCGCATACATATGCTTTCCCAGCTTTGTTTTATGCTGAAGGATGTACAAGACTCCGGCAACGAGTAACGCAATGATGAAAAGAAAAGGGATTCCCAAAAAATTACCCATAATAACTTGCTGGAAACGAACGTCTAACAGCCTTATTGAACTTCCTCCGCTGATCATTACAGCAAGACCAAAGAGCACCCAGCTGATACCTAACGTGGTAATAAAAGAAGGCATTCTCCATTTTGTATTGATAAGACCGTTAATCATCCCTGCAATGCCGCCGATGATTATTACTATAGGTAAAATCCATATGCCCACATCAATCATTGTTCTTGAATTGTGGATCAGCATTCCCGAACTAACCGCTGCTATAGCTACGACCCCTTCCACTGAAAGGTCCATAGCTCCCATGATAATCACCAGGTGCATGGCAAGACAGATTATCATGGGAATCCCTACTAGACCGAGAATAGTTCTGATATTCGATATGGCCAAGTACCTTCCCGAGGTGCCAACCGTAAAAATGAGAACTACTATCCCAAGTGAAAGGATTTGACCGGAAGCCGAGCCCTTAGTGTAAAGTGCTTTGAGCCGCTTTATTGCTGTATTAATGAAAGGTGATTTCCTTTCCTGTGATATTGTTTCTTTGTTTCCATTCATGGATTCATCAACTCCCTCGCAATTTGAAGCAATATGTGCTGCACCGGCTATCTATCGGCCGGTGCAGCTGAATGCATGGTGTTTATTCCATCGGGCGGGACCATTTTCCAAAATAGTCACTGAAATCATAGTCCGGTGTTCCCTCAACATATACTTCCACAACTTCTTCAACATTGTCCGCATTAACATTTACTGCATCGGCAAAAAACTGCCTGTGTTCTCTCGGCATAGAAGCAACATCAAGTTCTCCTCTGTGAGCAGCTAATGCAATCGCAAGAGCGATTCCTGCCTGGTATTTTGAATCATTATACACCGTTGCCGCTGCATAACCATCCTTGATTGCATCAAAAATTTCATCTACTCCGTCTACACCAGTTACAAGCACATCTCCTGCAAGACCTTCGCTCCGAAGCGCTTCAAGGGCACCTAACGCCATGTTGTCATTTGCTGCCCAAACACCGTCAATGTCAGGATGAGAGACCAGCATATTCAATGTCTGTTCATAAGCTAAGCTGCGGTCCCATTCCGCTGATTCATAAGCAACCAGCTCAACACCAGGGTTTTCCTCTAGAGCATTTTGCAGTCCCTGGAACCGTTCAATGGCAGGTGCGTTATCAAGCAGTCCCTGCAGGGCAATGATTTTGCCTTCCCCGCCAAAAGAATCAAATAATGCCTGAGCAGTAAATTCTCCAGCACTGATTCCGTCGAAGGAAATATGGCTTACCCAGTTATCATAGTCCCAGACATTTACTTCTTCCGGCTTGTTCCACCATGAAACCCAATACACACCGGCATTGTCCAATGTGCGTGCTATTGGCACTGCAGTTGTTGCTTCATTCGGATCAACCATGAATACTACATTTCCGCCTGTTCGAGAGACAAGCGCCCTGATGTCACTGACTTGTTCTTCACTTGAACCTTCACAGGTCAGTACAACATGTTCCAGCCCTTCCTGTTCAGCCAGCAAATCCCCGCCAACCTTGTAATTTGCCTGGTAGGGGTTTGTAAGTGTCCGAATTGCTGTTCCAAGAACAGGGTCATCTACTACTTCTTCCCTCTGTCCGGCAGCAAATACCATAGTTCCTGCAACCAGCATTACCAATGCAACTGCTGCTGCTACCTTCAGTCCTCTTACCATTTTCATCTAAAACCTCCTAAATTATTCATACCTGCTTCGCAGGTGTTTTTTCGTTACGTCAAGAAACCTGTTCTACTCTTCGGGAAGAGTAATCGGCTAGGTTAAAATATTTGCAGACCCCATAACTCCCTGCCCCTACAGCACCTCTTTCATCACCAAAGGAGGAATACACCAGATCAACTCCTCTTTTCAAGTGAGGAAACGACAGCTGATTGATCGCTTTTCTTAGCTTTTCTAAAAAGACATGGCCGGCCTGATTGTAAATCCCTTGAATGACAATCAGCTGAGGGTCGTTTATCATGACCACATTATTCAGCCCCCTTGCAAAGGCTGAAGCAATATCTTCAATTATCATTACAGCGTATGGGTCAAGCTCCTCTGCTGCCTTAAACAATTCCCGTATGCTTACTTCTCCGTGTTTTGTACCGCGATAAATCAGAGATTCCCGGTGTGCATCAAATCCGCTGCGCATTATCCTAGTAACATTCTTTACAGACACAATAGACTCAAAACAGCCTTTTCCCCCGCAAATGCATTCAGGACCGTCCGGGTCAAGAATCATATGTCCTATCTCTCCTGAAAGATAATGTGTTCCGTAAAGAATCCTTCCATCGACAATGATCCCGGCACCTACGCCTTCCTCCATTGCGTCCACAATGATAAAATTCTTTTTTCCTATTGCTTTTCCTTTTATCTGCTCTGCGAATGCCTGCAGACGGTTCACTCCGTCGATATATACTGGCACTTCTACGGGGATAAGGCGGGAAAACTGTTTGACAAAAGGATATTTAGTTCCCCACTGAGGAAAATGAGGAGAATATACTGATTCCCCGGAATTTGGATTTACAATACCAGGAAGCGCTATGACAATATTCTTCAGCTCCTTCCCTTGAGTCCATTCAAGATGAAGGAATTCAATAACCTTATCTGCAAGGATCTGCACTGCTTCATCGGCATGCACTGATGCAAAACCATGCTGGGTTGAATGTACAGTATTCATAGCCAGGTCCATAATTCCTGCATACAGGAAGGTAGGCCCAATATGAAGGGCGATTACATAGCCGTGATTGTTGTTCAGCTTATACAGTTCCGGCTTCTTCCCTCCGTCCTGCGAAGACAGCCCTTTCCCCACACAAACCACCAGTCCAATTTCCAGGAAGTAGTTTATCACCTTTTTCACGGTAGTCTTGCTGATCTGCACCTGTTCAGAAATGTCTGCTATCGATACAGTCTGTGAATTGCGTAATATTGTAAGTATGCGCTTTCGATTGCTTTGTTTTACCGAACTTTCCCTCACAGCCCTCTCCTGCCGTAGCAACTAAATAACGTAGAAATAAGTCTAACATAGCAAATATGTTTGTCAAACTATTTTTTTAACTATTTTTTATTTTTCTCATTCCATAGCAAAGGATATATGTTTTTATGACTTGCTTGTTAATACTGTGTGTTTTATGTATTATATATAGGTGTATTGGTTTTTCGGCAGCACTTCAGTATCCCAGTCGACGGATAAGTACTGTATTAGTTTTAACATGTATTTGCCTAACAGATTGTAAATCAAGTTATCAATTGAGCGGTATATGTTCAAAGAAACGGAACACGCCGAAGCATGCTCCCCCTATGATCCCCCGTTCTTCACCAAACTGGGAAAGTTTGATTTGAATATTTTTCCGGATATAAGGCAGGGAAGAAACCGCTAGTTTTTTACGGATCAGTTCTACAAACCTCTCACCCCCCGCATTATAAATCCCCTGGAGGATAACAAGCTGGGGATCATTTACCATAATTAAATTATTTATTCCTCTGGCAAACCATGCTGCCATCTGCTCAACAATTTCTGCCGCAAACTGATCTCCATGCTCATATGCAGAGAAAACTGTTTCAAGACTTACCATATTCGGACTGTAGTTCACAACTATCTGAGAATCCGGATGCTTTGTCTCCCCTTCACGGATAAGCCTGTGGATCTGCTTCATGGAAACAATCGCCTCAAAGCATCCTTTCCCTCCGCATATACAAGTCGGCCCATTTGGATCCAATACCATATGACCTACTTCCCCGGAAAGACTTTGCAGTCCATGGCGCAGCATTCCGTTCACTACAACTCCGGAACCAAGGCCTTCTTTCATGGCATCCACTGTCATGAAATTTTTTATCCCCTCTGCCTGACCTTTTTTCATCTCGGCAAATGCCTGAAGTCTATTGATTCCTTCAGTATATATTGGAATTGTTACGTGAACATGCTGGAGGATCATTTCTACAATCGGACTGTCAGCATGCGGTTCAGATATATGGGGAGAATAGATAAGCAGGCCTTTTTTCACATCTACAATACCGGGAAGTCCCAGCACGATAGACTGGGGAGGGCTTTTCTCTATCAGCTGATTTCGAAAAAAAGCATCTATGAGTGAAACAACAGAAGAAACAATGCTTTCTACGGTAACCTTTTCAAGGAAGGAATAATAAGAATGGAGAATTTCTGCATTCATATCGGTAATGGCGCCGTATACAAAATCAGGACCGACATGAATACTGATGATGCTGCCGAAAGCTGGATTAAATCGGTATAAATTCGGGCGCTTGCCTCCCTCTTCTGACGATCCTCCTTTGCCTTCGTAGGAAATAATATTCCGTTCTTCAAAATAATTAATTATTTTCTGGACTGTCGGCTTGCTTACCCCGGTCTTTCTCACTGCCTCAGATACTGATAGTACTTTCGATGTCCTGAAGACTGAGAGTATCGATTTTCGATTGTGCTGTTTTACAGAAATTTTTTTCACTTGGACTGCCTGTTTATCACATGTTATATTTCAAGAAGTCGGCAGTTCAGGGTGTTTTCTGCTGATGCAATAATGCCGATTCATACCCTTGCAGCCGTACCGTTTTCTTGCTTTGAAACTCTACTGCATATAATGTCTGTTTAACAATATATATCTGAGATAGGGGAATAAATCAATAAGAATAATTGAATCGGACTCTTCCGCAGTGCTTCTCCAGCACTTGGAAGAGTCCTGCCGTATGCAGTATTTAATCTTTAAACGGATGCTTCTCTGAAAATGATTCCATGACTGAGAGAAGCTCCCGATACCGTATCAGCCGCTGCTTGTAGTACTCATACTGGTTTTCCGGGCATCCAATACTTTCTCCTGTCTCAATCCAAGCATGAGATGCTTCTGTGAAATCTGAGAATATCCCTGAAGCAACAGCTGCAATCATAGCAGTGCCCAGGGGGGCGCCCTGATTCTGCTGAATTCTTACTACAGGAGTTTGCAGCACTCCTGATTTCATGGTATTCCACAACGTACTTTTCTCACCCCCGCCTGTTACACGGATTTCCTTCATCGGTAAATCCGGCTTTAATGCTAATGCTGCTTCCTTGTAGATGCCGTACTCTAATGCAACTGATTCCAGGACAGCCTTATACAGTTCCACCTTTCCGTGGTCCCAGTTCATTCCGGCAAACACTCCCCGGAGTTCAGGCTTGCTCGGCATAACCCTGCCTGCCATGTGGGGGATAAATAACGGAAGGGAGAGAGAATTCTCTACTTGTGATGCAAGCTCTTCAATCTCCTTAAACCGCAATGCTCCTTTAGCATCTCCGAAGAGCTTAACAAACCATTCCGGATTCATTCCTCCGCCGTTAATATATGCATAGGAATACCATAGCCCAGGAACAACCGACGCACAGCATCCGAGGATGCCGCTGCCCGTATCAGGAAGGAATGCAGAATGGGCTGATGCAAACACACTTGCAGTACCTGCAACATCAACACTTAATCCTTCTTCAACCGCCCCGCTTGAAAGAAAGCTTGCTACAGTATCTCCGCAGCCTGCTGCAACAGGAGTTCCTGCCGGCAGACCGCACTCTTTTGAAGCTTCATTGCTTACCCTTCCAATTATTTCTGCCGGCTCTACTATTGCAGGCAGCTTTTCTTCAGGCATTCCAAAGGCATGGCAGAGCTGTTCATCCCATTTCCCTCCTTGGGTATCAGAAAAACCTGAAAAATGAAGATAGGTTTTATCAATGAACATCTGCTCTCCTTCCAGCCCGCAGAGCCTGGCAGCGGCATACCCTCCCGGCTGTACAAATTTAGCAATCCTAGAAAATGTTTCAGGATGCTCATGCTTCCACCAGAGCTTCTTTGGTCCATGGTTAAAACTTGGAGCAGTACCTGCTTTCTTCAGAATTTCATCACCGGCTTCCTGCTTCATTTTTTCAACATAGCGGGCACATCGTGTGTCAAGCCAGGAATCATAGGGGGTTACTGCTTTTCCGTCTTTCCCCACTCCGATGATTCCTGCCATCTGTCCGTCCATGGCAAGGGCTGCAACTTGCTTTGCAATGTTCCCTAAACCGCCTTGTTCCGCTTTTGCTAAACAATTTTTGATTACCGATAACACAGAACGATACTGGTACTCAGGGTCTTCTGTGATTGCTCCCTTTTCAGGATGCAGCAGCTGTGATGATTCGCTGCTCTCTGCCCTGCATATTCCGTCATCACTAAAAAGCGCTCCCTTTACTCCCTGGGTCCCGATATCAATACCCATAACATATGACTTCATTCCATCAGCTTTCATACTCTTTCCTCTCTCCTGCTTACGAGAACATAATCGCTTTTTTCAAACCAAACCCTTGTTTTACTTCTTTTATTGCATCTTCCACCTCTTCGAGAGGGCTTCTCCCGGTAATGATACCTTTCAAGTCAACGGCATTTTCTCCGATAAGCTCCAGGCATTTCCTGTACTGCCGCAGACTTTGACGGGTTGTCCCCCCGACAAGAAGCTGCTTATAGTGGATCTCGTTTGTATCAAGGCTCACCGTGGAATTCCCTTTCGGCAGTCCGCCGAAAAACATAACCCGGCCGTTTTGGCCTGCCAGCCCAAAGGCTTGCTCCTGGATTGCTCCCACTGATGCTGCGGTGATCACTAAGTCCGCTAGTTTGCCTTTTGTCTTTTCATGGAGCAGCTGATACTGCCTTTCATCAGCAGGGATCATTTCAATTCTGTTATCAATTGATTTTGCCAGCTTCATCCGTTCTTCTGATATATCGCTGATGAACACCTTTGTTGCCCCTGCCAGAAAGGCAATCTGACAATGCATAATTCCTATAGGACCGCTGCCGACAACCAGCACAGTGTCCCCGGGATATATCCCAATTTTTTCGTAGGCATTATATACACAGGAAAGCGGCTCAGTAAGAGCTGCTTCTTCAAAGGTAACCCCTTCCGGTATTACCGCCAAGTTTCCCTGCCGCACTGCCGGTTCAGGGATTTTCACATACTCTGCGAATCCCCCGTCTTCCGAAACACCTATAGCTCCTGACTGCCTGCACATTTCACTGTGACCGCTGATACAGAAATCACAGGTTCCGCAGCCGTAATTGGGTGCTACGGCTACCGGCATACCTGGTTTATATCCGCTTACTTCAGCTCCTGTTTCACTGACAATACCGGAGAATTCATGTCCCAGTATCCTTGGATGAGCCTGATCAACACCCGGCATTCCATTGAAGTAGAACCGGACATCTGTACCGCATACAAATGCGCTTTGTATTTGCACCAGCACCTCTCCAGGCCCGACTTCCGGCTTTGTTATATCCTGGAGAGCAAGGCTCTCTTTTCCTGTTAACATTACTGCTTTCATACGTACCTCATGCTTTTTTTCTCGGTATCAGGACTGAACGCTGTTCTTTAATTGATGTGTTTCCAGCATTCACTACCCGCACTGCTTCCAACCCGTCTACCCCCGTAACAAGCGGCTGAGCATCATGTAGTACTGCTTCAATAAAAGCTTTATCTTCATGAAAATATGCATCAAGAAACAGTGTTCTCCAGCTTGAAACAAAGGGAGTGCTGATTCCCTCAGGGGTTACAGTTACCACAGAGTAGTTCTGGTTTCTGCCGACATGGATAATGCCGTGGGTTCCAAGAATTTCTACCCTTGCATCATATCCATACTGCACCCCCTGGGCCCCGTCAATAACCCCCTGCATTCCGTTTTTACACTTTGCAATCATAACAAAATTGTCATAGAAATCAGGGTAAGCTTCTCTTGCCTGGGGGCTCCGGTAGTTTCCTCCTACGGCATACACCTCCGAAATATAGCTGTCTGCATACCAGTGGAGGGTATCAATATCATGACTGGAAACTTCTGCCATTGGTCCGTTGCTTTTTGCAATATCATACATCCAAGGCTGAGGAGTGCTTGGTCCGTGAGTAAGAGACTTTACTTGGACAACATCGCCGATATCACCTCTTTCTATTTGCTGCTTTGCATACTGAAAACTCTGATCAAATCTTCGCATAAATCCGATTTGAAGTTTCACTCCGTTTTTTTCAGCTGCAGCATTCATTTCCAAACATTCATCCTCATTCATAGCCATAGGTTTTTCACATAAAACATGCTTCCCTGCTTCTGCCGCCGAGCAGACAATATCCCTGTGATATATCGTAGGAGTAA
>Ga0207421_10008007_pt1 | contig 11085 bp, 9 predicted proteins | sample SodLakKL_010_SED_4_FD_187542 | JGI IMG/M metagenome (GOLD analysis project Ga0207421, IMG submission 187542) | Alkaline sediment microbial communities from Lake Tanatar, Kulunda Steppe, Russia - 8KL_010_SED (SPAdes) (version 2) | ecosystem: Environmental > Aquatic > Non-marine Saline and...
TATCAGCCGCCGCGGGTGGCCTGGATCGATGAGTCCATCTGCATCGGCTGCACCAAATGCATTCAGGCCTGCCCGGTGGACGCCATTGTCGGCGCCCGTCAGCGCATGCACACCGTGATCGCCGACGAATGCACCGGCTGCGATCTTTGCCTCGACCCCTGCCCGGTGGACTGCATTCACATGCTGCCCACCGAGCGTGAACAGGAACCGCCGGAGGCTCGGGCACGGCGCCGGGCGCTGGCGAGAGATCGCTACCGGCAGCGCAATCAGCGCCTGGCCCGGCGGCGGGCCGAAGACAATGCCCGGCGGGCCGAGCGCCGCAGTCGCCGGCAGGCCAGCCCGTCGGTCCTGCCAGATCGTGAACAGCGTCGCGCCCGGGCCCTGGCTGCCATGGAACGGGCCCGCCGGCGGCGGCGCTCCAGACAATCGGACCCCAACCCGTGAATCGAGACAAGCGGCAGGCCATCTTCGAGTGTCTGCGGGCGGCCAACCCCCACCCCACCACCGAGCTGACCTTCAACTCGCCGTTCGAACTGCTGGTGGCGGTGATTCTGTCCGCCCAGGCCACCGACCGCAGCGTCAACAAGGCCACCGAATCACTGTTCGCCGTGGCCAATACGCCCGAGGCCATTCTCGAGCTTGGCGAGGCGGGTCTGCGGGAGCACATTCGCACCATCGGGCTGTTCAACAGCAAGGCTCGCAACGTCATCGCCACCTGCCAGGCCCTGGTGGACCACCACGATGGCCAGGTCCCGCGGAGTCGAAAGGCCCTGGAAGCGCTGCCGGGGGTGGGTCGGAAGACCGCCAACGTGGTGCTGAACACCGCCTTTGGCGAGCCGACCATGGCGGTGGATACCCACATCTTCCGGGTTGCGAACCGAACCGGCATCGCCCGCGGGCGCAATGTCCGCGAGGTGGAGGATCGGCTGGTGCGGCTCGTTCCCCGGGAATTCCTCAAGGACGCCCACCACTGGCTGATCCTCCACGGGCGTTATGTCTGTGTGGCCCGCCGCCCCCGCTGTGGCGCCTGTCCGATTTACGACCTCTGCGAGTTCAAGGCCAGAGCCGACTACGCCGAGGCGACCTGACCGCTAGTCACCGCGTCGGGCGGCGACCCGCAGACGCAGGGCATTGAGCTTGATGAAGCCCTCGGCGTCCTTCTGATCATAGGCCCCGGCATCATCCTCGAAAGTGGCGATGCTGGTATCGAACAGGCTGTCGGTCTCGGACTGGCGCCCCACCACAATGACGTTGCCCTTGTAGAGTTTCAGGCGAACCGTGCCGTTCACCCGGGTCTGGGTGTTGTCGATCAGGGCCTGCAGGGCCTCCCGCTCCGGGCTCCACCAGTAGCCGTTGTAGATCAGCTCGGCGTAGCGGGGCATGACCTCGTCCTTGAGATGGGCGGACTCCCGGTCCAGGGTAATGGACTCGATGGCCCGATGGGCCCGGAGCAGAATGGTGCCGCCGGGGGTTTCGTAACAGCCGCGGGACTTCATGCCCACGTAACGGTTCTCGACGATGTCGATTCGGCCGATGCCGTTGTCACCACCCAGGCGGTTGAGCGCCAACAACAACTCATGGGGAGCCATGGGTTCGCCATTGATCGCCACGGCGTCGCCGCCGCGGAAGGTCAGATCGATCTCGGTGGGTTGATCCGGCGCCGCCTCCGGCGAGACGCTCCAGCGCCACATGGACTCCTCCGCCGGCGTCCAGGTGTCTTCCAGCACACCGCCTTCGTAGGAGATGTGCAGCAGGTTGGCATCCATGGAATAGGGCGATCCGCCGCCCTCCTGTTTGCCTTCGATGGGAATACCCCGCTCCTCGGCGTAGGCCAGCAGCCGTTCCCGGGAATTGAGATCCCACTCCCGCCACGGGGCGATCACCTGTATGCCGGGCTCCAGCCCGTAGTAACCCAGCTCAAAGCGCACCTGGTCGTTGCCCTTGCCCGTGGCGCCGTGGCAGACGGCATCGGCGCCGGTGGCCCGGGCAATCTCGATCTGGCGCTTGGCGATCAGCGGCCGGGCAATGGAAGTCCCCAGCAGATACTCACCCTCATAGATGGCATTGGCGCGAAACATGGGAAAGACGAAATCACGGACGAATTCCTCGCGCAGATCGTCGATGTAGATTTCCTCCACTCCCAGATCCCGGGCCTTGCTCCGGGCGGGCTCCAACTCCTCGCCCTGGCCCAGGTCGGCGGTGAAAGTCACCACGTCACACTGGTAGTGGTCCCGTAGCCATTGAAGAATGACGGAGGTGTCCAGTCCGCCGGAATAGGCAAGCACCACCTTTTTGATCTCGCTCATGAAATGCACTCTCGCGTCGGTTTGCCGGCAATCGGGGTCAGGCGCGCATGATCGTCGCGCTGCCCCGCAGAATCAAGCCGGGCCGGTGCCGATGCAGACCGACTGGTACACTGACCGCCATGGACACGCTCACCCTGACCCGCCCGGACGACTGGCACCTGCATCTGCGGGATGGGCCGGTGCTCGAGCACGTGGTGCCCTGGAGCGCCGAGCGTTTCGGGCGCGCCATTGTCATGCCCAATCTCATTCCGCCGGTGGTCACCACCGAGCAGGCCCGCGCCTATCGTGACCGCATCCTCGCCGCGACCCCGGCGGACAGTGGGTTCCAGCCCCTGATGACCCTCTATCTCACTGATAACACCACGCCCGCCGAAATCGAGCGCGCCGCTGCCTGTGGGTGGGTGCATGCCGTCAAACTCTACCCGGCGGGGGCCACCACCAATTCGGACTCCGGGGTCACCGACATCGCCCGGTGCGCCGACGCACTGGATGCCATGGCCGAACAGGGTCTCGGATTGTGCATCCACGGCGAGGTCACCCGGCCGGAAACGGATATCTTCGACCGCGAAAAGCTCTTTCTGCACGAGCGCCTGGCGCCATTACTGGAACGCCACCCGCGGCTTCGGGTGGTGCTGGAGCACCTCACCACCGCGGACGCCGTCGATTTCGTCCGCCAGGGGCCGGAGCGGCTTGGCGCCACGATTACGCCCCAGCACCTGCTCCTCAACCGCAATGCGCTGCTGGCCGGTGGCATCCGCCCCCATCATTACTGTCTTCCGATTCTCAAACGGGAGCGGGACCGCGAGGCACTGGTGGAGGCGGCCGTCTCCGGGCATCCCCGGTTTTTTCTCGGCACCGATAGCGCCCCGCATGCCCGGGGGGCCAAGGAAAGCGCCTGTGGCTGTGCCGGTGTCTTCAGCGCACCGCTGGCCATCGAGCTGTATGCGGAGGTTTTCGATGAGGCCGGCGCCCTGGCCCGCCTGGAGGAGTTCGCGGCCCTGCACGGTGCCGACTTCTACGGACTGCCCCGCAACCCCGACACCATCACCCTGGAGCGGGCGCCACGATCCGTTCCCGACCAGCTGCCCTACGCCACGGAAACCATCATTCCCATGCGCGCCGGCGGGACCGTGGCCTGGCGCCTGAAATCCGCCAACCCAGCCCCCTGACGGAGCCACCATGCAACCTCCCCTTATCAGTCAGCGCTTTCGTGGCTTTTTGCCCGTGGTGGTGGACATCGAGACCGGCGGCGTCAAGGCCGCCACCGATGCCGTCCTGCAGATAGCCGCGGTCATGGTTCACATGGACGACCAGGGACGGCTCTATCTGGGCGAGACCCATACGCACCACGTCCAGCCCTTTGAAGGTGCCAACCTCGACCCCAAGTCGCTGGAGTTCAATGGCATCGACCCGGACCACCCGCTCCGCATGGCCATCCCCGAGTCCGAGGCCCTGCCGCAGATTTTCAAACCGATCCGCGAAAACATCCGCGCCACCGGCTGCAGCCGGGCGGTTCTGGTGGGTCACAACGCCTGGTTTGATCTGGGTTTTCTGAACGCGGCGGTGGCGCGCTGCGGCATCAAGCGCAACCCGTTCCATCCGTTTTCGTGCTTTGATACCGCCACGCTGTCAGGTCTGGCCTTCGGCCAGACGGTGCTGGCCCGCGGGGTGGCCGCGGCGGGGCTGGACTGGGATGCCCGCGAGGCGCACTCGGCCATTTACGACGCGGAAAAGACCGCCGAGCTGTTCTGCGCCATCGTCAATCGGTGGGACGAGACCCTGGGACGGCCCGGCGGCGCCTGAGCGGACGCCTCAGCTTTCGCCAGCGGACTCGCTGCCGGCGGCCTGCACGGCTTTCTGCAGATCACCGCTCTCATACATTTCGAGAATGATGTCGCACCCGCCCATCAGTTCGCCGTTGATGTAGAGCTGGGGAATGGTTGGCCAGTTGCCGTAATCCTTGATGCCCTGCCGGATGCCCTCGTCCTCGAGGACATTGACGTAAGAGAACTCCACGCCACAGCCCGCCAGAGCCTGGGCGGCGCGCATGGAAAAACCGCACTGCGGGAACTGCGGCGACCCCTTCATGTACAGCAGCACCGGGTTGCTCTGTACCTGCTCGCGAATGGTGTCCTGAACATCGCTCATGGCTGACTCCTATACAAATGGGACGGATGACGTACACATTCCCTCAGTTTACGGACTTTGACCCGAGCCGACGAGGGCAAAACCCCCGCCAATGCGTTATGCTCCGCGCCCATGGAACAAAATCATCTCTCTGACTCGACTTTCGCGGCCCACGATCTCCATCCGTCTCTCATGACCGGCCTCGAGGAGATCGGATTCACCCACTGCACGCCCATTCAGGCGGCTGCCCTGCCCATCGCCCTCCAGGGCCGGGACGTGGCAGGCCAGGCCCAGACGGGCACCGGCAAGTCGGCGGCCTTCCTGCTGGCCTGCATGCACCGGCTGATGACCGTGCCGGTGGAAGAAGGCAAGACCGGCCCCTGGGCCATCATCCTGGCGCCCACCCGGGAACTGGCCCTCCAGATCCACAAGGACGCCGAGCGCCTGGGCTGGTTCACCGGCCTGGATTTCGCCTGCATTTATGGCGGCACCGGCTACGAGAGCCAGCGCAAGGCCCTGGAGCGGGGCACGGACATCCTGATCGGCACCCCCGGTCGGATCATCGACTTCTACAAGCAGGGCGTCTTCAGCCTGGAAAACATCGAAGTCTGCATCCTGGATGAAGCCGACCGAATGTTCGACATGGGCTTCATTGCCGACATCCGCTACCTGCTGCGCCGCATGCCCGCGCCGGAAGAGCGGCTCAACATGCTGTTCTCCGCCACCCTGTCCGAGCGGGTCCGGGAGCTGGCCTACGAGCACATGAACGAGCCGCAGTCGGTGCAGATCGAGTCCGAGACGATTACCGCCGACCGGGTCCGGCAGCAGCTCTATCACGTTGAGAACAACGACAAGATCGGTCTGCTCCTGGGAGTGCTGCGCCAGCAGGAGCCCACCCGGACCCTGATTTTTGTCAACACCAAGCGGGACGCGGACCGAGTCACCGGCTACCTCAAGGGCAATGACATCAAAGCGGCGGTGATCTCCGGGGATATCCCCCAGAACAAGCGGGAACAGCTGCTCTCCCAGTTCCAGAACGGCGACCTGCCCATCATGGTGGCGACGGATGTCGCGGCCCGCGGACTGCACATCCCCGAGGTCAGCCATGTCATCAACTATGACCTGCCCCAGGACCCCGAGGATTACGTCCATCGTATCGGCCGGACGGCCCGGGCCGGCGCCGCGGGCGACGCCATCAGTTTTGCCTGCGAAAGCTACGTCTACTCCCTGCCGGACATCGAGGCCTACATCGATCAGAAAATTCCGTCGGAGATGGCACCGCCGGAGCTGATCGCCACCGATATCAAACCGGCGGCCCGGATGGACTCCCGCCGCGGTGGAGCCGGTGGTGGGCGCAGCGGTGGCAATGGCCGCCGGAGCAGCGGCAATGGCGGCCGGCGCCCCCGCTCCGGCTCCAGCGGCGGCTCACGCCCCGGCAACGGCGGCCCTGATCAGTCGTAGTCGAAGGAATAAAAGATATCCACGGCGTTTTCGGCGCCGCTGACCGCTTCCAGGTAAAGCTGACGGTTGAAGTAGTACCGCAGGCTGAGGGTGTTCACCGGCTCGAACACCCCGACGCCGTATCGAATCAGGAGGTTGGGGGCCAGATAACCACTCAGGGCCACCTGGGTTTCCTCGCCCCGACCGACGGCCTCCAGCTGGAAGTCTTCCACCCCCAGTTCTTCCGCCAGCGCCTCGCCAATGCGGGCACCGCCAAACAGGCCGAAGGACAGTGCCGCCTGGCCCAGCAACGCCTCTTCACCCGGCGTACCGCGACCCGGAGGCTGGCCCGTGAGCAGGTAGGCCAGAATGGTGCCCTGCTCCAGCACCGGCTGCGAGAATAGCGTCACGCTGGGGCTGCGGACGGACCCTTCCAGCCGGACACCGGCCACCACATCACCCACCTCGCGAACCGCTTCAATATCGATCCGCGGGTCCTCCAGCGGCCCGGTGAATACCAGCCGCCCCCGGCGGATGCCGAGTTCCTGCCCGTAAGCCCGGTAGCGCGCATCCCGCAGCTCCAGGACTCCGTCGCCCTGGACCTCGGCACCACCGGCTTGACGGAGCCTCAGCTCACCGTCGACTCGACCACTGGCTCCGTAGCCCTCGAAACGGACATCGTCGCCCAGGCGGATGAGTAGATCACTCTCCAGCACCCGACCGGCCGCCTCCATGACGTCCGGGGCTTCGGGCTCGGGCCGATCAACGCGCACGGCATCGGGTGATACCCGGACAGCGCTAGAAGGCGCCGACATCAACGCGATACGCGCCCACGGCACCCGGAGATCGCCGCTGAACTGAATCCGCTCGGGTTCGAGGGACAGCTGCAGATCCGGCGAAACCCGCAAATCCGCCAGCGCCCCCTGATCGATTTCCAGGGATTCGCCGGCAAGGCGAAGATCACCCATCAGTGTCCCGGCGGACCAGTCCAGCTGGCCGTCGAGTTCGGCACGGCCCTCCCCCGCCGACACGGCGCCGGCGAGCTCCGCCCGGTCGCCGTCCACGTCGGCCACCAGCGAGATTGCCTCAAAGGCGGAGGCCAGGGCGGCTGGCCAGACCTCGCCGTCGCGGATGGCCACCTGGCCCTGAAACCGCGGTGCCGGCACGGTCCCGGACAGCGCCCCTTCGACGGACAGTCGTCCGTCCACGCTGCGGACCTGGGGCAGGGCTCCGGCCAGGGGGGCGAGGGGAATGCCGTCGAACCAGACCTGGCCGGCCAGCGGCGTCGCCGTGGGCTCGGTCGCCATCGCCGCCGGATCGAATGCCGCCACCAGGCCACCGGTACCCAGATCCGGCGCGGCAATACCCAGCCGGACATTGGCCCGCTCCGGCCGCAGGTCGGCGTCGAGGACCATTCGATCGTAGGGAAGCTCGAACGGCGGCTGCTCAGCGTCGGGAGTCACCACCAGCTGACTGTTCTCGCTGACCAGCGTCAGACGGGCCTCCGGCGGCCGGTCCGCCTGCCAGCGCAGCAGACCGTCCCCCGCCACCTGCCCCGGCAGTTCGATCCCCGGGGGTAGCCAGGGATCCAGTAGGGCCAGATCCACGGCCGGCAGGGAAAAGGCCAGCCGTCCGGATTCCGGCGTGGCTCGCAGGGGCTCGGCGCAGATCCGCAGCTCATCCCGACCCCAGCAGTGGGCGGCCAGCATGAGCGAGGGCGTCATTGGGTTGAGCTCCAGCGCGGGACTATCCTGCAGTCGCCAGATGCCATCGGGTGCGGTGATCTGCGCCTGGCGGACCACACCCCGCCAGGGATCACCCACGGACTCCACCCCGCCTTCCAGGGTCATCGACGCTTCCACCGGTCCTTCGCTCACGTCCAGCGCCAACTCGTGCGCCTCGGGCGTACCCTGTAGCGACAACTCACCGCCGCCCAGTGCATCCCCGTCACGGGAGACCCCGCGGGCCGAGAGCGCCAACGAGCCGCCATCGGCCTGCCGCCATTCCCCGGCAAGGCGGGCTTCGTCAACGGCGAACTCATTCCACCGGAGTGCCTCGGCATCGAGATCCGCCGCCGCTGAAAACGCGGCCAGGGTGCCGCGGACCTCCAGGTCGCCCCGAAGCTCACCACCGAGGCCCGGCCAGAAGCTGGCCAGATCCGCAATATCCACCGTGGCATCCATGGCCAGCTCATCCATGAGCTCCGCTTCCACGGACAGATGACCACCCGCTGCCCGCGCCTGACCCGACACCCGGAGCGGGCGCTGGAACGCCTTCAGGGTGGCATCGAACTCCACCGGTCCGGTATCCAGCCCGTCCACCGTGCCGGCAAGATCCAGCGCCTCCGGCACGCCACCGAGGGTGGCGTGAATGTCCAGAGGCAGGTCTGCTGTCAGGCCTGGCTCCGGCCGCAGCCGGGCCTGCAGCTCCAGTGGCCAGTCGCCGGTGGTCCTCACCTGGCCCTGCAGGTCCAGTTCGCCATCCGGGCCCACGACGTCGAAATATTCAAGCACCAGCTGCGACTCGGACCAATGCGCGGCCAGCGCCACACGGTCCAGCGTCTGGTCGGTGTCGCCGGACCGCAGCCGTACGCCCTCAATGACGGCATCGCTGAGGATGAGCTCCACGGGGATGGCGATGTCCGGGAGCACCAGCGGCGCGGGCTCATAGGCCTCGTCCGGTGCCACGACGGCTTCCAGCGGATCCACGGCCACTGCCGGGGGCCGCTCGACGCTCAGATCCGTGACCCGGAGTTCGTCCATGCAGACGGTCCACTCGCGCAGGCAGAGGGGCGTCCACCGGAATGACAGCGATTGAGCGCCCACCCGGAGATCCTCCGCCTGCCAGCGTGGCTCGGTGAGAACCAGGCCCTCCAGCAGGGTGCCGCTTTCCACCCGGGCCGAGAACGCAGGCACTTGCTCGCTGCCCTGTTCCACCAGCCAGCGGGCGCCGCTGGTGGTGCTGACCAGCCAGGCGAGGGCCACCAGCATGGCCAGCAACACCGACACGGTAATATAAACCAGCGTCCGCATCAGAACGGTGGCCCCACGGAGAGGTGCAAGCGCAGCGGATTGTCATCGCGGCTGACACCCCAGGCCAGATCAATTCGCAGCGGCCCCACCGGCGAGCGCCAGCGCACCCCGAACCCGACCCCGACCTCCGGGTCCACATTGTCCCACTGGTCGAAGGCGTTGCCGGCATCCACAAAGGTGGCCACCCGCCAGCCGGCCACCATCGGGTAGCTGTACTCGGCGCTGCCGGTGGCCAGATAGCGACCACCCACCACATCGCCGTCATCGTCGGTGGGCCCGAGGCTGCGGAAAGCAAAGCCACGCACGCTCTGATCGCCACCGGCAAAAAATCTCAATGAAGTCGGCACGTCACTGAACTCGTTGGTGGCGATGCCACCCAGGTCCCCCCGCAACTGAAAGCGGTGACTCTCGCCCGCGGTGCGCAACCAGGTCTGTCCCACCCGCAGTCGCGCAATGTCCACGTCCGAGAGGATTTCGCGGGCGCCGGCCTCCAGGGAATAATCCTGGCGATCGCCCCAGTGGGGGTCCGGTTCTCCCCGGGATCGCGTTCGGGAGAACGACAGGCCGGGCAGGAACAGCTGGCTGCGGCCGGACTCGGCGCCCACGGAAAAGCGCTCATCCAGAAGCCTGACCGACTGGGTCCGCACCCAGCCCGAGTTGAACTGCTGCCGGCGACTGACACCCAGGCTGTAGCGCTCACTGCGAAGGCCATCAATCTCCTCGTTTTCCCAGCCGGTACTCACCGTGAGGTTGTCCCGCAGTGGATCACGAAGCGGGATTTCATAACGGGCATCCAGGGCCTGACGGACCTCGGAAAAACGCGACTCCGCCGTCAACCGATGACCCCGGTTATTGACGTAATGGCGGGTAAATCCCAGGCGCAGGCGCGGGCCTTCATCCGTGGAATACCCCACCCCCGTGGAAACGGTATTGCGCTGGCGGGTTTCGACCTCGGCGTTCACCGGTATCTGCCGGTTGTCCGGCTCATCAGTGGCCACGTCCACCCGCGCATCCTCAAAATAGCCGCTCTCCAGCAACCGGGTATTGAAGGTGGCCACCTCCCCCGCGTCATAGGGCGTGCCGGGTTCAAACGGCACCAGACGCTCCAGGAATGCCTCCCGGAACGGCGAATCGGAAAACGTCACCGGGCCAAAGACGTAGCGTGACCCGGAGTCGAACACCAGTTCCACATCCGCCCAACCTTCCTCGCCGTGCACGGCCAGTCGGGCGGTGGTGAACTCATGGTCGAAGTAACCCCGCTCCCGCGCCAGACTTCGCAGCGCCCGCTTACTGGCTTCGTAGCGCCCATGATCCAGGCCATCGCCACTGGCGATGGGCAGCCGCTCCCGCAGTCGCTCGAAGGCACCGTCCTCAGCGCCCTCCCCCCGAATCACCACATCCACCCTGCGCAGGGTGACCCGCGGCCCCGGATCGATCTCCAGGTCCAGATGCCATTGGCCGTCCCGTTCCTCCAGATCCACGGCGATGTCTGCCTGATAGTGCCCCAGCGCTTCGAGTGCCTCACGGACCTGCTCCTCCACCCGGATGCGGTGGAGGCGGGCCGCCAGGGGCGAATCCAGTTCTACCCGATCGTCGACAAACGCCACGACATTGTCCCGCAGGTCCCCTTCGACACCGGCGATGGTCACCTCGAGGCCGGCGGCCGCGGCCAAGGACGCCGCCCCGAACCATAGGGTCAGGCAGAGGGCGGCGAGCTGTTGGGCGCAGCGCGGCAAGCAGAATCTCCTCTCAGAGGCGCGGAGGCGGGCCGTCGGCCCGCTCCACCGCCGACTGACAGTTCACGCACCGGGCGGCCGACGGAAACGCCTCCAGCCGGGCAAAGGGAATGGGCTCGCCGCAATCCAGGCAAATCCCATACCCCCCGCTGTGCCAGGCCTGCTGGGCTCGCTCGTTGGCCTGCAGAGCCTGAACATGCCGATCGATGGCGGCGTACTCGATGTCGGCGAGCAGATCCACCACCGACTCTTCGCCGGAGTCGCGGACACGATCGGCGATGTCCTCCGCCCGGTGCAGGTCGGCGGCCAGCAGTTCACTGCGGATTTCCTCCCGCAGATCCTCACCTTCCTTCTCCAGGGCGTGGCGCAGGGTCTGGCGCTGTTCGGCGGTTAAATGCTCGGACATCGTTGCCTCCTTGTCTGACGGGTCAGACACTCTGACGT
>Ga0207421_10008009_pt1 | contig 11083 bp, 9 predicted proteins | sample SodLakKL_010_SED_4_FD_187542 | JGI IMG/M metagenome (GOLD analysis project Ga0207421, IMG submission 187542) | Alkaline sediment microbial communities from Lake Tanatar, Kulunda Steppe, Russia - 8KL_010_SED (SPAdes) (version 2) | ecosystem: Environmental > Aquatic > Non-marine Saline and...
TGCATGTGTTTTGGTTAAAAAATTCAGCTGGTTGGATTGAAAGGTCGGTTATTTTCATTTATGGTCAGTTATCTTCTTTCATGATGGTATGGTAACCCGATTTCAGTATATCAAGGGCCTCTTCCTTGCTGCCTGCTTCTGCATATGTTCTGAGTACGGGTTCTGTTCCTGATGGTCTGATCATGAGCCATTGGCTGTCGCTGAAATAATACTTGAAACCGTCCAGTGTTTCTGTTTTCCGGACGGTATATTCACCGAAATGCCTGTAAGCTCCCTGATGACAGTTTTTTACAATTCTTTCCTTGTCCTGTTCGCTGACTATCAGATCAGCCCGTTCGAATGCAAAGGGGCCGGTGATGGCATATATTTCATCGATTATTTCTTTCAGGGAAAGCCCGGTTTCAACCATGGCCTCCCAGATGATCAGGCCGTTGTAAATTCCGTCACGTTCCGGAATGTGGCCACTTACGGCAATGCCACCTGACTCTTCCCCGCCCACCAGTACCTCCTCACGAAGCATGGTTTCACAGATGTGCTTAAATCCTATTTTGACTACATCCACCGGTATATTGTATGCTTCACAAAGTTTGTGGATCTTCACCGAGGAGGAAAATCCGGTAACCACTTTCCCCGTTTTCTTTTTGTAATGGTGGAGATAGTGAATGAGCAACAATATAACATGATGGGAATCGATATAGTTACCTGACGGATCTGCCAGTGCTGTTCTGTCAGCGTCGCCATCAACCGCCAGGCCGCAGTCGATATTCCCTTCATGCCGGATGCGTTCCAGGAAACTGCCCAGGTTTCTTTCCAGAGGCTCCGGGGGTATCCCGTCAAACAGGGGTTGCCACTCGCAATGCATAAGCAGGCTGTCGGGAAACAGTCGTTTCATCACATTCTGACCCGATCCGTACATGGCATCAAAGGCAAAACGCAAACCTGATTTGCGAATTTTTTCCAGGTCAAATTGTCCCTCGATATAATGGCAGTACATGCTTTCCAGATCCACATATTCAAGCAATTCCTGTTTCTGCAGATCTTCAGGCTTTATTTGGTCAAGGTCCTCCGCATAGCTGTCCGGAATGTGTTTCTCGATTTCCCTGATCTGTTCTTCAAGAAGCGGGCCACCATAGTGTCCTTTGAGTTTGTAGCCATTGTAAATGGGCGGGTTATGACTGGCGGTAATAAAAACACCCGCCGTGGCATTGTACCTGAGGCATCCCATGGAAACCATGGGAGCAGACACAAAACTGCTGCTCAGAAATACTTTTATGCCATTGCGGCACAACACCCTTGCAACTGTTTGAGCAAATAGCTCTCCGCCGAAACGGCAGTCGTAGCCAACGAGAATTGACGGTTCCGGGTTTTGTTTCAGTGCCCAGACAGCGGTGCCCTGCGCAATACGCGCAACGTTTTCTGTTGTGAATTCTTTGGCTATCACAGCACGCCAGCCGTCTGTCCCGAATCGTATTTTAGTCATATTCATTGTTTTTTGGATGATGGCATTGGGAGGCCGTTACCGGAAAATCCTTCTTTCGTTGAGTGCCTGCCTGTAACGCCTTGCATTGGCAAGGTGCTCAGCATAAGTTTCAGCAAAATTGTGATATCCGCTGAAGTCTTCCTTTGCGCTGAAATACAGGTAATTGTGTTCCTTATGGTTGAGTACTGCATCCATTACTGCAGGTTCGGGCAGTGATATTGGCCCCGGTGGAAGACCGGCAAATTTATAGGTATTATAGGGGGAGTCGATTTCAAGATGCCTGTTCAGTACGCGACCAATACTGAGGTCGCCGTGTGCATATACATGTGCATATACAACTGTGGGGTCAGCCTGCAGCAGCATGCCCCTGTTGAGCCGGTTAATGTAAACCCCGGCAATTTTGCCCATTTCATCTTGTTTGCTGGTTTCCCTCTGAACAATTGAGGCCAGAATCCCTACTTCCTCAGGACTGAGTGAGATATCAGATGCTTTCTCACGGCGCGTTTCGTTCCAGAAGGAATTGTGCTCTCTTTGCATCCGGTTCAGCAGGCTGCGGGGGGAAGTGGTCCAGTAAACCTCATAGGTGTTGGGGATAAACAACAATTTAATCGTTGCCCTTGTAAAACCCGTTTCCTCAAGTATTTCCTCATCATTCAGTAAACGGATTACCGACATAGAGTCAGCTTCCAGCTGCGAAGCAATGGTGCCGGCCAGTTGTCCTCTGGTGTGGATGTTGGTGAAAGTCAGGCGCACTGGTTCCTGTTCTCCTGAACGCAACAGGTTGATAAGCTCATTGTTGCCCATCCCCTGATGAATACGGTACTTGCCGGGCTGCACCCTGGAAGGGTAGTTCTTTCGCTGCGCCAACCAATCAAAAGTTCTGATACTGACCAGTATTTCTTCTTCTTCCAGCAGTTGTCTGACGTCTTCATAGGAACTGCCGGAAGGAATGTAAAGGTGTGTTGTTTGTTTGTCACCCAGGTCGGTATTCGGGGAATACACCACCCTGTATAGTAGAAAAGAAAGCACAATTCCGCCCAGGATGACTGCCAAAATTGCAGTAAGCAGTAAAGGGTGTACAGGTATGTTGCGTTTTTTACCCATGGTTTTTATTGGTCAGTTTCCTTGAATCTGGCCGGGCAGTCGAATATCCGCTGCAGAAACAACTCATCTTTCCAGGTTTTTCCTGACAATCTCCAGGCTTTCCTGGTTCCGGTATGCTCAAAGCCATTATGTGTAAATAAACGAAGACTTTTGTGATTATCCCCGTCTATGCCACAGTACAATTGTTTTAATTGCAATACTTTTTCGGCGTAGGCAATCAGCATTTGCAGGGCTTCTCCTGCATAGCCATGACCCCGTGCTTCGGGTGATATGATAACTCCCACTGCTGCCCTGCGGTGGTGTGGATCGAACTCAAACAGATCAATGATCCCCAATGCTTCACCAGATTTACGGGTGATGACCAGCCGCAGCTGTTTATCCACATAGATATCATTCGAGGCATTGAGAATGTATTGTTCCAGGAAGAAACGTGACAGCGGATTGAGGTGATCACCGGCATGCCAGCTATCCATGTCATTCTCAAGCTTGTATAAAAGATCCAGGTCTTCGATTTCTACCGGCCTGAGGCAAATACGGTCACTGTTCAGTAAATTCATTGCTTTGTGTTATAAGCTTTTCGAGGGTAGCCATGTCCAGCTCTCCACTGAACACAAATTGTGCCGGACCCTCTAAACGGATGTCTGAAAAATCCTGAAGGTGATCATCCGGTGGCCGGAATGATACGTTCAGCTTTCCACCGGGGGTCAATATGCTGTAATTGCTGTGATCATTTTTCTGATGGTCATGGGCCCAGGCGGCGATGGCTGCCGCAGTAACTCCTGTTCCGCATGAAAAGGTTTCTTCCTCAACGCCTCTTTCGTATGTTCTGACGGCCAAAGTGTTGTTGTCCCTTATTTCGGCAAAATTCACATTGACCCCTTCCGGAGCCCACTCCTCATTATATCTGATTTTTCTTCCCAACTCTGCCACATCCAGGTTTCCCAAATTGTGAACAAAGCGAACCAGGTGGGGTGAACCCGTGTGAACAAAGAAATTATCTGCAGAGACATTTACCGGGGCCTTAACCTGATTCAGGGAAACAGATACTATTGAACGGAAGTGTTCCGGGTCCATGACAATGGCGTTGTGTACTCCATCCACAGCCCTGAAACCAAAATGTTTACTTCCCGGGGTTATGAAATGAGCAGCAAAGGCTGCTGCACAGCGGCTGCCGTTGCCGCAAAGGCTTCCTTCCTTTCCGTCGCTGTTGTAATAACGCATCCGAAAATCTTCTGAAGGATCCTCATCAATAAGGATTAATCCGTCAGCCCCCACCCCGTAGTGTCTGTGGCAGATATGGGCAATTATTGCCTGTTCCTGCCCTGAAGGGGGGCTAAACTCCTTTTTCCGGTTGTCAATGATAATAAAATCATTGCCGGTTCCGTGGTATTTAAAAAAAGACAACTGCATGTTCTGGCAACATCAAAATGAACTGTCCGAACCGGACTCCGGTTGAACAGACCAAATTAACAAAAAATTCATAATCACGAATGCTGCGTTTTTTAAATTTTATTAAGAGTTCCTTGCAGGTTGAGGCATACTTATTGATTGTTATAAGTGTGCATTTTTTTTGTGTCAGAATGACACTTTAACGGGGCAAATTAAGAACAATTTGCAGACAATGATTGTTCTAAAGAATGGATGGCGCATTCTTTTACGTTCGCCCATGCTTGTTTTTGACTGGTTTAATCAAAAAACAACAACAGATGAAAAAATTCCTGAGTTTATTGTTTGTAGCAGTTTTAGGTGGTTTTGTTGCGATTGGAGTTGATTATTACCTGCTTCCATCAGGCAGTGACGGAGGTGCTGATGTGTCAGTAACGATCCCCCACAGGGAAGACCGGGTTCCCGCCGCTCTGGCAGCCAGGCTGTCAGATCCTGATTTTTCCACCACCTTGCCCGACTTTACCCTTGTGGCTGAAATGACAGTTGATGCTGTGGTGCACATCCGTTCTGAATTTGAAAGGCAGCGCAGTCCGCGCAGCGACAGATTCGGTCCTGATGATTTTTTTGATTTCTTTTTCGGGCCCAGGGGGCCTGACCAGAGGCAGCCTCAACCTTCTCAGGGGGCCGGTAGCGGCGTTATTGTCAGCCATGATGGATATATTATTACGAATAATCACGTGGTGGACAATGCCAGTACCATTGAAATCACCCTGAATGACAACCGGATGTTTGAGGCAGAGGTTGTGGGCAATGATCCCACCACAGACCTGGCTTTGCTGAAAATTGATGCCGGGGATCTCCCATTCCTGGATTTCGGCGACTCCGATGGCGTGCTCGTTGGGGAATGGGTTTTGGCCATCGGCAACCCGTTTAACCTTGAATCGACTGTTACTGCGGGTATTGTCAGTGCCAAGGGACGAAACATCAATATTCTCAGGGAAGAAATGGCCATTGAGTCCTTTATCCAGACAGATGCCGCTGTCAATCCGGGTAACAGCGGTGGAGCATTGGTCAACAGCCGGGGGGAACTGATCGGAATCAACACAGCCATTGCTTCTACCACAGGGACCTTTGCCGGTTATTCATTTGCTGTTCCATCCAATATTGCCATGAAGGTGAAAGAAGACCTGATGGAATATGGAGAAGTACAGCGGGGATTGCTTGGCGTCCAGATCTCTGAATTGACCAGCAGGAGGGCGGATGAGCTTGAAATTGGTATCAACCAGGGTGCATTTGTGGAGAGTGTGAACGAAAACAGTGCTGCCGAGGAAGCCGGATTGCGCGAAGGTGACGTGATCATTGGCATTGATGATACTACCATCAGAAGCCCTTCAGCGCTCATTGAAACGGTTGCCCGCAAGCGTCCCGGTGATGAGGTCCGTGTGAAATATTACCGGAACGGACAGGAAAAGGAAACCAGTGCAACCCTGAAAAATGTTTACGGAGAGTTCGAAAGGGTGACACGAGACCGGCGTGAGGTAACCGATATGCTTGGTGCCCGTTTTGAAACGGCATCTGCTGAAGATCTTGACCGGCTGAATCTGGATCACGGGGTACAGGTTACTTCAGTTTCCCAGGGGCTGATCCGAAATGCCGGCATCCGTAGTGGGTTCATCATCACCAGTATAGCCAACGAGCCGGTTCGTAAACCCGATGATGTTTCCGAAATCCTGGAGGATAAATCAGGCGGAGTCCTGATAGAGGGTGTATACCCGGACGGAACCCGTGCCTATTACGGCATTGGTCTTGACTAGGGCCTGTTGCGTCTATGCCGGATTTTTTGTACCTTTGGGGGCTTTTTGCCCCCGAGGTGTTTTATATCAGCATCATCATTTCAGCAGTAAGAAAAATCATCAGTAAAACCATATAATTTCATATGCGACAGTTAAAGATTTCCAAGTCAATTACGAATCGCGATACCGCGTCACTGGATAAATACCTGCAGGAGATTGGTAAAGTTCCCCTGATTTCTGCTGAAGAAGAGGTTCAGCTGGCACAGCGTATCAAGCAGGGCGATCAGGTTGCCCTGGAGAAGCTGACCAAGGCCAATCTTCGTTTTGTGGTATCTGTGGCCAAACAATACCAGAATCAGGGATTGAGCCTGCCCGACCTGATCAACGAGGGGAATCTCGGGCTTATTAAGGCCGCCAAACGTTTTGATGAAACAAGGGGTTTTAAATTTATTTCTTATGCTGTATGGTGGATCCGGCAGTCCATCCTTCAGGCACTTGCCGAGCAGTCCAGGATTGTGCGGCTACCCCTGAACCAGGTGGGTTCACTGAATAAGATCAAAAAGGAAGCCTCCAGGCTTGAGCAGCAGTACGAAAGGCCCCCTTCTTCAGAAGAACTTGCCAATGCCCTTGAAGTAAACGAAGACAAAATCACCGAGTCTTTCAGGATATCCACCCATCATGTATCTGTGGATGCACCGCTTGTACAAGGCGAAGATGCCAGTTTACTTGATGTATACGTAAATCAGGACTCCCCCAATGCAGACTCCACCCTTGTAAGGGAGTCTCTGGCCAGAGAGATACAGCGATCACTCGCCACCCTGACAGAAAAGGAGCGGGATGTGATCAACCTGTATTTCGGAATCGGAATGAATCATGGCCTGACCCTTGATGAGATTGGCGCCAAATTTGATCTTACCCGCGAAAGGGTGCGTCAGATTAAGGAAAAGGCGATTCGACGCCTGAAGCATACCTCAAGGAGTAAATTGTTAAAAGCATATTTGGGTCAGTAACATGAAAAGGTCTTTGCTAAGGTTTCCCGTTCTTTTTCTGCTGGCGTTTACGCTGTTTTCTGCCAAAACCGAAGGCAGGGAAATTAAAATCCAGGTTGCTGCCACAGCTGATGTACATGGCCGCTTTTTTTCCTACGATTTTGTCAGAAACCAGCCCGCGAGTTCTTCACTTGCTCATATTCATTATTTGAAAAGGGCCATAAGCCAGCGTCAGGGTTCAAACCTGATACTGCTGGACAACGGAGACCTGATTCAGGGCACTCCGGCAGCTTATTATGCCAATTTTGTTCAGGAATCAGATAAAAACCTGATTGCCCGTGTGATGAATTATGTGGGTTTTGATGCAGCAACCATCGGGAACCATGACATTGAAGCCGGCCCTGAGGTTTATAACCGGCTCAAAGAAGAGTTTGACTTTCCGTGGCTCGGGGCCAATGTGCTTGATGAGGAGAGTGAAGAACCTTATTTTACACCATATACCGTAATTGAACGGGAACGTGTCCGGATTGCTGTACTGGGGCTTACCACCACCGGTGTTCCCACCTGGCTTCCGCCGCATTTGTGGGAAGGCCTGATATTTGAAGATATGGTTGAGTCTGCGGCTTACTGGGTTGATCATATCCGTGAGAATGAGCAACCCGATGCCATTGTCGGTTTGTTTCACAGTGGATTCGGATCGCTTGATCCTGACCCTGATTCCCATCCCCTGGAACATGCATCCGGTTACGTGGCCAAAAATGTTCCTGGTTTTGATGTGATCTTTGCCGGCCATGATCACCGCAGGCGTGTGCAAACCGTTACCAACGTTGACGGAGACCCTGTTCTGGTACTCGGTCCCGGACATTTTGCAGAGCATCTGGCTCTGGCGGAGCTTACCTTCAAACGCGAGGCCAGGCGCACTTTTACCCTTAAAGGCGTGGAGGGAGACATGATTTCCGCTTCCAGGGTAGTTCCATACCGCGAATTTGTCCGGACCTTTGAGGATGATGTCAGTGAGATTCTCAGGTATTCCAATGAAAGGGTTGGGGAGTTAACCGAACCGATGCATTCCATGGATGCATTATTTGGCAGTGCGCCCTTTACGGATCTGGTACATGATATTCAGCTTTCTTTAACCGATGCTGATCTCTCATTCACTGCACCGCTTGCCTTTGATCAAACCATCCGGCAGGGGCCGTTGCGTATGAGGGATTTTTTCAGGTTGTATGAGTACGAGAACTACCTTTATACCATGGAACTTTCCGGAGTGGAGATACTGGATTACCTGGAGTACTCATATGGTCTGTGGCTGAACGAAATGGAAGGCGAAGATGATTACCTTTTAAACGTACACCAGGATGCCCTGGGTCGTGTGCCCGATGACCGCCGTGGCAGGGGGTTGCTTAGAAATCCTCCTTATAATTTTGATTCAGCTGCCGGCATTCGGTATACGGTGGATGTTAGTTTGCCTGTGGGGGAGCGGGTTGAGATTCTTGAAATGGAAGATGGAACCGACTTCAACCCTGAATCGGTTTATGTGGTTGCCATCAATTCTTATCGCGGGAGTGGTGGAGGCGGTCACCTGACAGATGGTGCCGGAATTCCACATGATGAACTTAATGACCGTATTCTTTCTACCACCGATAAGGACTTACGCAGTTATATGGTTGACTTTTTCAGGGAAAAAGAATCTTACACCCCTGAGAGTCGTGAAAACTGGGAAATTATACCTGTTGAGTGGCGGGAAAAAGGCAGGGAAAGAATTGAACCTTATTTGCGGAACGAATAGGTGCCGGGTTACAGGAGGTCTTCCCGCAAACGAAAATTTTTCCTTAATATCTCACCGTCACGGCGGACTACAAGATGAATGGAGTGGCCTATCCGGGCTGACAACTCATCCAGGATAATTTCCATGTTCAGTTCCTGACTCCTGTGTGAGTTCATGGCAATAATTTCATCTCCGGGCATGATACCTGCTTCGTAACTCACAGAGCCCGGTCTTACATAATGAATTTTGTAATTGTTCATGCGACGACCCGTGGCGATTACCTCCAGGCCACTCAGGTTCGTATTGAAGGGCTGTTGCAGAAACCGATTGCGCCTCATTAACAGTTTTCCTTCCTGGTAGTCAATGGTCACAGTGAATCTTTTCAGGATGGCTCCGCCTATGATCCCCTCCCAGCTGATTTCCTCATCATAAAAGGTCAGAAATTCTGCATCCGGATAGGCAACTACGGGCTTATTGATTTCCACATCCCCGATCAGCAGCTTTTCGGCGCGGCCTTTATGACCCATGAGGTTCCCGCTGATGCCTTTGCCCAGAAATCCTTTAATGGTCGGGCCTGAGAGGTGCTGATATCTTTGGTTGAGATAAACCGGATGACTGGCTCCCAGATCCAGCAACAAGTGGGTGTTCAGTGTGTCTCCCTGTTCGCTGACAATGCTTGACCGGATATATGGTTTGCCGTCGATCAGCCGAATGGGAACGGTGGTTGTCCTTCCCCTTGTGCGGTAGGTGGATTCTTTGTAAACCCGCATGGTTTCTGAGCTGTAATTGATCTCAACCGGGAAGTGGCTGAAAAAATCGTGACCAATGATGCCGTATACGGGAAATCCGAACACTTCGGAAAACGACAGAATATCCTCAGGGATTACCAGCAGGTTCTTGTTGTATCCTGTTATGCCCCTTCTCATTTCAATTGTAACACCGGTGGCAAGAGCTGCCGGTACAACGCCTTCACCTCCCAGTCCGTATACCATGATCTCCCTGTCGATATTGAGGTCTAGCATGTGAGCGACAAGGGGTTCTGTGAGGATGGTGGTATTTACCCCGGTATCGAGAATAAAGTGAAACGGCCCGTTTCCGTTGATATAAAGGGGAACAACGGCCAGGTTATTCCTTACCGTGATTGGCAGACTTACCCTGTTTCGGCTGCTTTCAAACCTGAAACCAGATTCCGGGGATGCCATCGCAGGGGTCAGGATGGTCAGCAGGATACAATACAATAACAGTTGTCTGGTAAATATTTTCATTGCACCCATATAACAACAAAAACTTGGCCAAAGTTCAGTTTTTTGGGTTGATTAAACCGATTAACCTTTTTGCTGGATGATTACTGAAGGATGGCCCGGTTGATTTTTCTTGCAATGGATGGCCCGGTATAGATAAATCCTGTGTAAACCTGAACCAGGGATGCGCCTGCCTCCAGTTTCTCCCGGGCGTCTTCTGCATTAAGTATTCCCCCCACCCCGATAATGGGGATGGATCCTCCTGATTGTTTGTGCAGATACCGGATCGTTTCGGTTGATTTGTCACGGATGGGTTTTCCGCTCAGGCCACCCTGTCCGATGGCTTCAACTTTCTCCGGCTTCGTTTTCAGGTTTTCTCTGCCGGTGGATGTATTGGTGGCAACAATGCCATCCAGACCGGCTTCTGCCACAATTTCGATGATTTCGTCGAGCTGCGGTTTGTTCAGGTCTGGGGCAATTTTTAGCAGCACCGGTTTGGGCGTGGCTTTGCTACGGTTGATTTCCTGAATGGCATGCAGGATCTTAAGCAGTTCCCCTTTGTCCTGCAGCTTGTTTAATCCCTTGATATTCGGGCAGCTGACGTTGACCACAAAATAGTTTACCAGATCATGAAGTTGGTCAAAAGTATAACAGTAATCGTCAATGGCCTTTTCGTTGGGGGTTTGGGTGTTTTTGCCGATGTTTCCTCCGATGATAATCCCGGGCTTATTTTTTCTGATGCGCTTGACAAAAGCCTTCACCCCATGGTTGTTAAACCCCATCCTGTTAATCAGGGCTTTGTCCTGGGGCAGCCGAAAGAGGCGGGGTCTGGGATTTCCCTTTTGCCCTTCCGGGGTAACTGTACCAATTTCTACGTGTCCGAAACCAAAGTTTGCCAAAGAGTTATAGAGTCCAGCCTCTTTGTCAAAGCCGGCAGCTATGCCGACGGGGTTTGGAAAACGGATCCCGAAAACCTCTCGCTCCAGTGAAGGATCGCTGACCTGGAAATTTTTTCTAACCAGCCATCCCACGCCCGGGATGGAAAAAAGAGCGGGAAGAATAGCTGCCACGATACGGTGAATCCGTTCGGGGGGGAGCAGGAATAATATGGGGCGAATCAATCCAGGATACATCGTACCTTATTTCTGGCCCGAGCTGTCTTCTTTGCCAGGTTTTTCTTCTGCCGGACCCTCTTCTTCTGCAGGCTTTTCCTCTTTTTCTTTTTCTTCTTCTTCGGGTTGTGTGATCAGGCCTTTCTCCAGCAAGATATTGTACCAGGTAAACACTTTCCGGATATCTGAAAAATGAACCCTGTCTCTGTC
>Ga0207421_10008014_pt1 | contig 11076 bp, 6 predicted proteins | sample SodLakKL_010_SED_4_FD_187542 | JGI IMG/M metagenome (GOLD analysis project Ga0207421, IMG submission 187542) | Alkaline sediment microbial communities from Lake Tanatar, Kulunda Steppe, Russia - 8KL_010_SED (SPAdes) (version 2) | ecosystem: Environmental > Aquatic > Non-marine Saline and...
CCAATTTTACAATTGGTTTGGCTTTTTCATACTATGAAATGTATTTGGTATTTTTCACCTGTCAAGTGCATTGCCGCTATTTCAGTTATAGTCAAAACCAGTAGCGAATGTCCATGAAAGCCCTGTCATTATAGCCAATTCCATCAAACCATATCAGATTCCCGGATTGGTATAACGCGATCCCGCCCGCCAGGGTTATATTGTCCCGGAATTCATATTCAGCCTTTATCCTCTGGAATGCACCGTCGCTGCCATCCAGCGCATACATTAGGTTAAGGAAGCTCAGGCCGAGGCGGTCATTCATGAACATTCTTTCGATTCTGAAACTCCATTGGAATATGTTTTTTTGCACGTAATCCGGCTCCTGCTCCAGAATGTCTTCATAGTCATGGATGTACCTGTTCGCGGCCTCCAGGAGAATATTGGTGTTTCTGAATCCATAATATGCGAAGCCGCCAAGAATATCCGTCCGGGAAAATTCATTTTCCGAACCGGCGAATTCGAATGCGTCATTATAAGCGGCTTCGAATATAAAGGTACAGTCCCGTATGGCTTTAGCCAGGGCAAATCCATAAAATCTTATCCGATTATGTTTTGAACCAATAACAAGCTGATCGTTTTCGAGTCTGATTTCGATAGAAGGCACATCCCGGTAAATGTTTCTGTATAGGTCCGCCCAATAAAACGCTATGTCCCAGTTGTTTATGTTACTTTCAAGGGAAACCCCGTATTCTGCATTGCGAACCCCGGATGACGGTTTGTCCTCCGGGGGCAGGGGGTCCGGGTATGTATAAAAATCATGTCCGAATTCGGGCCGTTTAGTAAAACGGATCTCGGGTATAAATACGCCGGTCAGGCGCCAGTTTTGCCGGAAATAGTCCATGCGCGCCATTCCGACCGGAAGTTTTAGATCACCGACGCTTGTGATGCCCGGTTGCCGCCAGTCGAGCGGATTTATTACATCCGTTACCCGAATAAGATCCGAATTGCCCCATGCCAGAATCTGCCGGCCGAATGCAACATCCAGATTGTCAGATACAGCCCCGAACAGATACGCCTCGCCCAGTTCGGTTTCGAACTCGTATTCATCGAGAACGTCGTCCGTATAATTCTCCCGGCCGTTGATTCTGTAGGCCCAGTCAAAAAAGCCGTGCCCATTGATGAGCAAATGCCATTTTCCGGAAAACGACGATGAATACTCGAGCCACAGTTTGGTCCGCAAGCTGGATATTCCGGACCAGTCCGTGTCAACATTGGGTGGGGAGTGGCTGTAAAAATTATAGGACCCGCCCAGGCTGACAAATCCCCTGACACCGGGCAGTTTAAAGGGCGTCTTTCTTTCCTTGCGATCATCGCCGGTTGGAATATCGGACGGCTTTTCCGGGTCGTCGAAGCCGTCAAAAATATCCGCACGAACAACATCCACCCCTCCACCACAAATCCATCCCATAATGAAAAGCAGCATAAAAAATAAAATTTCAGCCGTTTTGAGGAAAACAGGCCGTGCATTCGATTGCCGCATGGTCGACATGTTTTTTTTTCTGTTGCTTTCCATGGCTTTTTATGGCCCCCGCTCTAAACGCCGAATTGTAAACATGTCTAAATCAAAATCTTGATTGAATTTGACATTTTTAAATTTTAACAGGGTCTGATGCACGGTTTCATTGCCGCGCTTCCGGTTGACATGAATCGATGTGCCTATCCAGATACCATCGATCAATTCAAGGGACCTGACATCGATATATTTGACATAATTTCCGTTGTCCTCCCATTGGATTGCACGGACGACATAATAATTGTCCTGCCTCACGAGCAGCAAAGAACGCTTGTATCCGGTATTGTAAATAATATCTTCCGACTTGGGGGTTTCAGTGATTACCCACACCGTTTCACCCCTTACTTCCATTTCTTTTTGATCATAAAATTCGTATGTAAAATCATCGAGATTCCGGGATGTCATATCCGAGTAGTTTAAATCGGAGCCCATGAAGCTGTCGCTTTGGTTTCTTGTGGATATTTGCCGCGTCCTTTGGGATGAAGGCATGTAGATCCACATCCTGTCATCCCGGTTATTGTAATCGACTGTTAAAAAGCCGGTGTTTTTCACATTGGACGGATAGATAAAAAACATTAACTGGTAGTCCGTCTGATCTTCGTCCCGCTTTTTATAAGCTTTCAGTTTTCGCAGGCGTTCATTGCCATGTCTGTCGATGAGGATCATTTTCATATCTGCGGATTGATTATTTCCTTCATCTCTTTTTTCAACCCTTTCCATGATTTCACTTGCTGATAGCGCATGGGCCCCGTCGCTGCCGGAAAAGATCAAAATACATGCAAGCAATACAAGGACGGCAGTATTTTTCATTATAAGACTCCTTCAAACCGATTAGTATACTGTCAAACATTTTTCCGGCTTATAACCAGAAGGGCGGGGGCGATGAAAAGATCCGCCAGCAAAGCCATCACAATCGCGACGGCGAACAGCAATCCGAAATCATGAAAATTATTCAGCGTTGCCGCCAGAAAAACCATAGATCCCAGGGATAAAACGATCGTCGTCATAACAATCGCCCGCCCTGTGGTTTCAAACGTTTTCTGGATGGCGGTTGAAATATTTTGCTCAATTTCCATATTTTTTTTGAAAATATGGAAAAAATGTATGTTATCGTCCACCGCAAGGCCAATGGCAATGGAGGCAACCATGATGGTTGTGATATTCATCGGCATATCGAGCCAGCCCATTAAACCGAGGGTAAAAACAATGGGGAAAAAATTGGGAAACAAACTCAAAAATCCATAGCGGCGACCGAGAAACAAAAACAATAAAAAAGAAATGGTTGCAAAACTAAATAAGTAGCTCCTGGCCATGCTCACAATGGTGGAGCTGAATATCTGAACATAAATTTTGAAAATGCCGCTTATGGCGATCTCGGCGTCCGGGAAGCGTGTTTCGAAGTGCTCCCCGATCTCTGTAATCATCTCATCATAGTAAACCGCATCAAGAAACGGAACCTTGACCAGAATCCGCGCTTTGCTGTATTGCCTGTCAGTATAATTGCTGAGATCGTCAGGCCTGCTGTTTTCAAACAGCAGCAGCTGCTGGGCGATGGCCTCCCGGTTACCCGGAATCCGATAGTGTTCGGGATTCCCTTCATGTAAAGCCTTATTACTCTCCTTGATCAATTGGGTGATCGACCAGGTCTTGCCCACCCAAACGGGGCCGGCGGTCAGGTTCTCAATCGTGGATTTGGAATCATAAATCTGCTGCAGAATAGCGGGGCTATGCAAACGGTCCTTGCGTTGAAAATCAAGCATCACATGCAAAATGCTGCTGCCGTCAATGGCATTGTCGATCGTTTCCGTACCTTTGCGTATCAGGGATTCCTCGGGCATCCACCGGATAACATCATGCCCGAAACGGATATTGGTTATGCCCGCAATTGAAAAAGCGGTTATAATCAGCGCACCCGCAAGTATTGTATACGGTCTTCCAACCGAAAAACGGGCTATGACAATCAAAATCCGGTTGATTATTCCCGAAATGCCCGCCCCTTTTTCCAGGCGATAGAGCGACGCCGGCATGCATGAAACGATAGAGGGAACCATGACCCATGTGTAGTAAAGCGTAAATAAGACGCCTATGCTGGCAAAGAAGCCAAACGCCTTTACCGGGGCGAGCTCTGCCGTTAAAAAAGACAGCAGGCCGCATGCGGTAGTAAACCCTGTTAAAACGATCGCGAGTCCGGAGTGTTTAAATGCATTGGCAACAGCTTCTTCCTTTGGTTGTCCTTCATCAGCGCAGTGGTAAAATAATGACAGTATGTGAACGACATAACTCACACCAATGGCTATCAAAAATGAAGGCAAAATTTGTGATGGCAGTTTGAGGGGCTCATCGAGCAGCACCATTACGCCGATTGTGGACAGAAGGGCAGAAAGACCGACTATCAGTGGCATCAACACGCCTATAAACGACCTGAAGATCAGGTAGAGGGCAGTGGAAATAATCAATACGGATAGGGCGAGAAATTTGAGCATATCATTCGTTATCGCCGTTGAAACATAATGGCTTACCGCCCTGGATCCGGATATATGGATTTCAAAATCATCCGAGCAGTAATTCCGCGTGATGTCATACGCCGCGGTGACTATTTCCGCTGCTTCACCAGAGGTTAAAAACGCTTTTTCCACCTCCCCGGGGTCACTGTTTTCATTGAAGCCTTCAAACAAATCCGCCTGTGGGTCGTAAGTCCTTCTGTATTCCTCGGTTTCGACGAGTATCGTTGCAAATTGAAAGTTTTCTGAATATAAAGTGCCGGACAGCAAGGGGTTGGCTGCCAACTGCAGCCGGATATCGTTTAGCTGCTCCTGCGTAACCGGCCACTGATCGAAAAGTTTTTCCAAAACCAGCATATCGGATTCACTATCGATATGCCGGGTGTTGGCAAGACTGTTGACATCGACCGTATATGGCAGTTTTTCCTCCAGCTCGTCGTGCAGGTTTTTTAATCGGTTAACGAAATCAACGGATAGTATATCCGGCCCCTTAACAGCGATTATCAAATCCTGCATTCCCCTGCCGTATTGATCGATAAGCTCCCGATAATCCTCAAATATGGGATGATCATCGTCCAGGTAGCTTGTCACAGATGCGTTGACCGTAATTTTGGTAAGTTGAAAACCAAGGAAGGCAATCAGGGCGAGATTGAATATCAGAACTTTAATGCGGTTTTGATGGATCCAGCCGGTTGTTCGATATAGTGCTTCATCAATGTGCGGTCTGATGCGTCTCATAAAAAAGCAGGATGCTGCAACCTAAACGCTCAGTTTAGGTCGTTTTTTGATAATTGCGGGGAGGTGCCAGGCAGCCTCCCGATTGTCAGAAGGCGTATTCGGATTTCCGCTTGTTTTTACTCAATCGCCTTGCACGCGCCTGTTCGACAAAAGCTTCGAGGCGGGTCTGAAGGTTCGTCTGCTTCAATCCGTCGAAAGAGGCAAAAAGCAGGGGGAGGCTGCCGTTATCTTCTGCCATGCGCCGGAAGACCGGCTGGACCATGTTGCCGAGCATGCAGTTCAATACAATGGGGCAGCATATCCCATCGACTCCTTTTTCGGTAAAATCCCTGAACCGGGCTATGAAAAGGCTTGATACCGGATCGATATCGGAGTGAATGTTTCCCCGTACAGCCCGTTCAATCTCTTCGGGCATCAGCATCCGGCTTATGGCGGCTTCACCATTCTTTTCCCCTTCGAGCCCGATCCGATGCGCCCAATGAACAATCCACCGTTTCATGGCATCATAATATATGGCCGGCAGCAGGCTGCCGCTGCGAAATCGCTGGCGTGCATAATAATGGCCGTAATAATATATCAGAACATTGGTTATCATAAATCCTTGCGGCACCACTTCCGCCCCCAGTGATTCCAGGCGGTGGACAAGATTCTGGTTGGCATACGAATTGAGTTCAGTAAAAAACTCTCCGATAATGCCGATCCTCGGACGGTCCCGGACATGGCGCACGGGTACGGAGTGTATTTCATCCAGCGCCTTGCAAAGCGTATCCATGAAACGCCGGTCAAAAAAGTATCCGGAAAACGATGCGTCGGCCAGTGCATTGGCCATCTCCCGCACACCAGCGGCATACGCTGCATCGGAAGCTCCCGGAACCAGTTCATAGGGCCTTGTGGCATAAAGCCGCCTCAGCAGAAGTTCCGTTGCAAGCCAGCCTTTCCAGAGCGCTTGAGTGGTGTGCATCCCGAACAGCCTTGTAAACTCCTCGGATCGGGTGCCGGTGATGGGTGCAACCACCGGAACCTGCCCGAATCCCATTCTATTGAGAAAGAGCTTATGGCTGTGAGAAAACTGGCCGAGCCGGCACGCTCCGTCGTAGTTCAGCATGAAAAAAGCGGATTCGTCCGGGGCGAAATCCGTCCTTTCGACAAGGCGTGCAAGGTCCCCGGTGGTCAGGATAAAGGGATGACACTCATTGCCGCCGGCATGTTTACGGCCCAGCTCTTCGACGCCTTCGTCCTGGGGCGGGAGGCATTTTGCATGAATGCCGGCCCCATGCAGGGCAGCTGCAAGAACTTCGTTCAATCCATTGCAGATATGCGGGATATAGAGCGTCCTGCCCTTCAGGGTCCGGAGAAGTTCCGGCGAAGGCTTAAATGGCGCTGCGTTTTTTTTCAGGCGCTTGAGTACGGGAATCTTTGGCACAAAAGCCGTTCGGGGTGTCGGGCGCTTTTGCGCCGTGTCCAGAAAAGCCTCCAGGCGGGTAATCAGACCTGCATCCGCCGTGTGTTCATCCATCTCGATATGAAGGTGGGGATGCCCTTGGAGGATTTCCTCAAGATATCCCGCCACAAATGAATCCGGACCGCAGCCGAAGTTGGTCAATAGTATCGTTGGAAGTCCCAGACGAACCGAAAGGATTGCGGCCCGCATCAGGTCCCTCGCATTTTTCCAGCCGACATTGTCCCAGCTCTTCGGAAGTGCCGCTTCACCGAGCGGCAAAAAATCGTAGGGTATCGCTGTGATACCCATGCTGCGGAGTTTTTGATCCACCTGCATGTTTTGGCCGTCATCATACAGGTGATGCGGTTTTCCCAGCAGCACAACGGCGCTTCGCCGACCGGCATGCGCCAGTATTTTTTGCCCGGATTCGGTGCACGCTGCTTCAAAACGGGACTGCGCCTGGAGGGCGGTTTTCGCGGCCCCGGCGAAATATTCCGGGGGCGCGTTGAGCTTTTGCGCAACATCTTTCATGGCGCCGAGCATGTTTTCCCGGTCCCCCGACATGTAAATGCCCGTAGTAACGATTCGGGCGCGGGTGCCGAAAGCAGCACGCATCATATAAGGAGCGCCCGGTATATAGGGGCAATGAAAGGACCTTGGGCCGTCTTGTTTGTCGGGCAGCTGCTCGAGCTCGGCCGGCATGAAAATCGTTTCAACGCCCCGCGAGAGCAACTCTTCCACGTGCCCGTAGCATAGTTTTACCGGCATGCAGGTATCGGAGCGGGTCTCGCGGGATGCATGCCGATATATATCGGGATCGGTCGGAGCACTGATCGCCACGCGAAATCCAAGCCCTGAAAGAAAGGTCTTCCATAGCGGCAGGGTATAGAAGTAGAAAAGGGATCGTGGCAGGCCCACCACCTTTTCTTTATTCCCCGGCAGTCGATCTGCACCCGGCCGAGGTTTTCCCGGGGTGCATGTTTTATAAATCTGCCCGCGTTTTCTGAAAAGATCGGGTTTCTCGTCGTGGTGCGCCTTTTGTCCGGATGAATCGTAGCGATTACAGGTGGCCCCAAAGTAAACCCACTCGCCGGATTCGAGGCGCAGGCCGGACACCCTGCACATGTTGCTGCAACCCTTGCATATAAACCGCCGGATTTCGAATTGGCTGTGGTCCGCCTCAAATCCGCGAAACAGGGTCTGCTTTCGATGGCAGGACATTTTTTCCATCGCAAACAATGCGGCCCCATATGCTCCGGTAACGCGATAAAACGGCGATACAATAATGGGTTTTCCCAGTGCGCGGGTCAGTGCTCCGGACACGGCCGCATTTCCGGCAACGCCGCCCTGCAGATAGATGCGATCCCCGATCCGCCGTCGGCCGACTACTTTTTCCAGATAGTTGAACACGACCCCGTAGGCAAGGCCGGCAACAAGATCTTCAAGACGGGAGCCGTTTTGCTGGTGGTGAATAAGGTCCGACTCCATAAAGACCGTGCAGCGTGTACCCAAATCACAGGGCATCTCCGCATCTTGTGCAAGCCGGGCAAAATCGGTTTCGACATCGATTCCCAGGCGTGCGGACTGCTCCTCCAGAAAAGAGCCCGTACCTGCGGCGCATGCCTTGTTCATTTCAAAATCCGTCACCACGCCATGATCGAAGCGGATGTATTTGGAATCCTGTCCGCCGATCTCAAAAAGGGTGTCAATCCCGGGGTCAAGACGCTGTGCCGCGGCGGCCTGCGCGGATATCTCGTTGACAACAGAATCCGCCCCGAGAAGAGCACCGATTAAATGACGCCCGCTGCCTGTTATTCCTGCGCCCCGTATACACATGCGGCGGTCGAGGCGTCCGCCGAATTCCAGCAGACCGCGTTGCACCGAATCCAGGGAATTTCCCTGGTTCAGTCGATACCACGATTCCAGAATCCTGCCGGACGAATCGATCGCCGCCATCTTTGTGCTGGCGGAACCCACGTCTACGCCTAAATACGCATCGCAGGCACCGTTTTCAGAAAACGGAAGCGAAGGAAACGTTTCTCCTTTTCTTTCATGATGGCCCGTAGAAACCGAATAAGGCTTGATTTTCGGAAATTTTGGATGTTTTCTTGCTGCGGGGCTTCTGGCTGAACAATCGGTGCCATTTTGATCCAGCCGCCAATCTATCGCCTCGGTGATTGTTGCCGGTGTAACGGGCGTCATTGAACTGCCCTGGCCGTCCATGGCAAAGAGGGCCGCACCGAAAGCACCGGTCACCATGAAATGCGGCGGTATCCTGATCGATCCCCTGGGCAGGTCGAGTTCGTGCTCGAAGGCTGCGACAACGCCTGCATTGGCAGCCACGCCGCCCTGAAAATTGACAGGTGTTTCGAGTTGTCTGCCCCTGGCTATCGTTGAAATGAAATTGCGCGCCAGAGCAAGGCACAACCCCTCAAGGATTTCATTGCGTAAAACGCCCTGCTGCTGAAGGTGCATCATGTCGCTTTTGGCAAACACCGAGCAGCGGCCCGCGATTGCGGCGGGATTGGACATGCCGGCTGCCAGGGCGCCTAATTCTTCGGCTTCAATGCCGAGACGGGCCGCCTGCTGCTCGAGAAATGATCCGGTACCCGCGGCGCACACATCGTTGAGGGCATGATCCCTTACTTGCAGGCGCCCGTTTCCGGGGTCGGGTTTCAGGAGTATAAGCTTTGCGTCCTGCCCCCCGATCTCAATAATGGTTCGTACATCCGGGGTAAGCGCTGCCGCGGCCCTGGCCTGGGCCAGAATTTCGTTTTTCGGTGATATTCCCGCTCCAGGAAGATTTGCGAGCAGGTTCCGGCCGCTCCCGGTGACAACGACGCCAGAGAATTCGGGGAGACCCATGCATTCCTCAACCATCACGTTCCGGAGTGTTTCCAGGGGGCGCCCCCGGGATCGCCTGTAGGCGCTGCATTCGACCTTTCCTGAATCGTTGATTACCACGAGCTTCAGGCTTACCGATCCCAAGTCCACTCCAGTCCAGTAACGCCCGTTATTTACTGCCAACGGCACACTCCAATCAATAGACCATGTGGGCAATACCTGCGGAGAAACCGGCGCTTCCCACAATCAAAAGCATTTCCATGCCCCGCTCCAGATTCCCTTCATTGAGTGAAATGGACATTGCAGCGGGAATTGAAGCAGACACGACATTTCCGATTCGTGGATAGAGGTTGACCGTTTCCTGAAGATAGCCGATTTTTTCTGCCACGCGGTCGATGACGGGTTTGGATGCGGAATGCCCAAAGGCTATGTCACAGCCCCGCTGCCTGAATGCCGGCGTATCATGATACAAGCTGGGGATCATGTTTTCCGCGGCAGTCATCAGGTCGTAGCTGTATGCGAAAAAAACGAGCGGATCGAGCGATGGACAACGCTCCGAATCATTGTAAGAGGCGATTTGGGGCAGGGGGATTTTGCATAGGTCGTGGAGAGAGGGATCCGTCCGAAATGCGAAAAGAGGATCGCAAAGGCTGTCATCATCGGACAGGATTGTTGCGGTTGCCGCTTCGCCGATAGTCATCTGGGCGAAACGGTAGGCAACTTCCTCTTCGTTTCTGGTTGCCAGTTCATTGTATTCATAATTGAATTCCGCATTGAGAACAAGAATGTTTTTGTAGACGCCGTTTTTCAGAAAGTGGTGCGAAATGTGAAGCGCCCGGAGCCAACTCAGGCAAGCATCAAGGATATCAAATCCCGTTGCGTTCGTTAAGTTGCATTCCTGCTGGAAAAAGGTCGCCATCCCGGGTTCAAGCCAACCCCTTCCAACTCCGACATATATAACGAGATCGATTTCCTCTGGCTTCATAGCGGCCCGCTCAATCGCCTCGGATACAGCCCGCCTGGCAAAAGTCATAGGGCCTTTCACCGTCGTCCCGCCAGCGCCTCTCCTTTGTTCCCGACAACTGGAGGAGCTTACTGAATCGTCTTATCACACCGTCCGTTTTGCTGTTCAAGTATGGTTTGCTGTGTTTTGCCACCAGATTGAGCACTTCGTCGTTGGTTACGATTCGTTCCGGCATGCTGCATGCAATACCACGAATTCTCATGGTTCCTCACTATAATGATATCGTTGGCATGGAATTGTAACTGTTGAAGGCTTCGTAAAAGTCCAATATCTGCATCTGCGAGCAACTTCAGAGAATCTCACGTACGCCAGGTACGCTGTATTTTTCGAAACTGCGCAAGCCTTGACCTTGAACTTTTTAGAACGCCGTCTGGTCGCCACTTTTTACGAGGGCATCAACTGTTGATCGATTGAAGAAGAATACAGGCTGTTTAGCTTGCATGAAATTCTGATAAATCACGTGCGGGCCCGGACATTATGCTTTTTACGAAGTCGTCAACTAGTGAAATTCAGATGTTTCTTCGTTTAACTGTACACGAGTTTAAAGGCTATTTCAAATCAAACCGTTTGCCCGCCCGGAGGATAACATGCCGGAAAAGTTTGTCCGGTTTTGATTCACCGGCTTCTCCGATGGCGTTAATACCGCCGGCGTCGAGCCTGTTTCCCGTCTTGCACGAGCGATTTTCAAGCTTGGCGTGGATACGGGGAAGCGGATGTCGCGCTATGATCCGATGGACCCTCTATTCGGGGTTTACAGCAAACGGGTCAGGCAGAACACCCAGATGCCGGCGATCAGTCCCTGGAACGTGCCCCAGGCAATGTCCACGACGGTTATGAACAGGGGGTATTCCCTGATAAAGGACAAGTTGGTCAAATCATAGGTGCAGTAAAGTACAAAACCGGCAAACGCGCCGGTTCCGGCCGCGGAAACCAGTCGGTTGTCGACCAGGATGGCAAGCGAAACGAACACCGC
>Ga0207421_10008016_pt1 | contig 11074 bp, 8 predicted proteins | sample SodLakKL_010_SED_4_FD_187542 | JGI IMG/M metagenome (GOLD analysis project Ga0207421, IMG submission 187542) | Alkaline sediment microbial communities from Lake Tanatar, Kulunda Steppe, Russia - 8KL_010_SED (SPAdes) (version 2) | ecosystem: Environmental > Aquatic > Non-marine Saline and...
GGCCCTGCCGATCGGACCTGCCGCCTACCGGACCACCAGAACGGGGCACTGCGCGTGATGGATGACCTGCTGGGAGACCGACCCGACCAGCAGGCCACGGAAGCCGCCGTGGCCACGGCTACCGACCACGACCATGTCCGCCTCGCGGCTCATCTCGATCAGGGTCTTCGCGGGATCGCGAGCCACCACCAGTTGCTTGACCACCGGCCCCGTGTCGTCGGCCTCGATCGAGCGGAGCGCATCGTGGATGAGCCGCTCCGCCTGCTGCCGTGCGATGGTCTCCTGCTCCGCGCGGTCCTCTCGCTCCCGCGCCGTGAGCCGCTCCATGGACTCGGCCGAGAGGTGGGAGTACGAGTACGGGTTGTGGCGGCGGACCGCAGGCGACGTGTAGGCGTGCACCACGACCAGGGCCGTATCACCCCGTAGCTTCGCCTCGCTCCAGGCCCAGGCGAGGGCTCGGTTCGATACGGCGGACCCATCCACTCCGACGACGATCTCCATCATGCTCTCTACTTCCTACCCGTGCTCGGGGCCGCGTTCGGCCGGTACAGATCCCTGGGCTTTCCGGTTCGGTGCCGGATCGGGTGCGGTATCTGCGTGACGGGGCCATCATGGGGCACGGGACCCGCGGACCGACAGGGTCGGAGGACCACCTTCGAACGCCGAAGGGCCCCAGCGTCGCAAGCGCTCGTCGTGATCAGCGCAGCGCGCGGTTGACCGCGCTGACGAGCGCCTCGAGCGACGCCGTCACGATGTTGGCATGGATCCCGACGCCCCAGAGGGTCCGACCCTCGACGGCGCACTCGATGTAGGCCGCGGCCGTCGCGTCGTGGCCCGACGACATCGCATGCTCGCTGTAGTCGAGGACCCGGACATCGACGCCGCGGGTCCCGAGCGCCGCACAGAAGGCGTCGATCGGGCCGTTGCCGCGCCCCTCCAGGGTGAGCCGCTCCCCCGCATCCTCGAGGTCCACCGACAGGTCGTCGACCTGATCGGCACGGGAGACCTGGCGGCTGCCGAGCAGCCGGAAACGTCCCCACGGGCCAGAGGGCGACGGCAGGTACTCGTCGACGAAGATGACGTGCATGTCGGCGCTGGAGACCTCACCGCCCGCGGACTCCGTGCGGGCCTGCACCACGTGGCTGAACTCGATCTGGAGACGACGCGGGAGGTCGAGTTGGTGCTCGGCCTTCATGATGTAGGCGACGCCGCCCTTGCCGGACTGGGAGTTGACACGGATCACCGCTTCGTAGGTGCGGCCGACGTCCTTGGGGTCGACCGGCAGGTAGGGCACCGCCCAGGTCATCTCGTCGACCGGGACCCCGGCCTCGTCGGCGTCGCGCTGCAACGCCTCCAAGCCCTTCTTGATCGCGTCCTGGTGGCTGCCCGAGAAGGCGGTGTAGACCAGGTCCCCGCCCCAGGGGTGCCGTTCGGGGACCGGCAGTTGGTTGCAGTACTCCACGACGCGCCGGATCTCGTCGAGGTCCGACAGGTCGATCATCGGATCGACGCCCTGCGTGAACAGGTTCATCCCGAGGGTGACCAGGCACACGTTGCCGGTGCGCTCGCCGTTGCCGAACAGGCAGCCCTCGACCCGGTCGGCGCCGGCCATGAGCCCCAGCTCGGCCGCGGCCACCGCGGTCCCCCGGTCGTTGTGGGGGTGCAGCGAGAGCACGATCGCGTCGCGGCGCGCCAGGTTGCGGTGCATCCACTCGATCGAGTCGGCGTAGACGTTGGGTGTCGCCATCTCGACGGTCGCGGGCAGGTTGAACACCAGCGGGCGCTCCGGGGTCGGCTCGAGCACCTCGCCCACGGCGTCACAGATCGCGACCGCGAACTCGAGCTCCGTACCGGTGTAGGACTCCGGGGAGTACTGCCAGAGGATGTCGGTCTCCGGGGTGATGGTGTCGGCGAACTTCATGGCCATGCGTGCGGCGCCGGTGGCGATGTCGATGATCCCGGCCTGGTCCAGATCGAAGACCACCCGACGCTGCACCACCGAGGTGGAGTTGTAGAAGTGCACCATCGCCTGGTCGGCCCCGCGCAACGACTCGAAGGTGCGTTCGATCAGCGGCTCGCGGCACTGGGTGAGCACCTGGATCACCACGTCGTCGGGGATCAGGTCGTTCTCGATCAGCCGGCGGACGAAGTCGAAGTCGAGCTGGCTGGCGGCCGGGAACCCGACCTCGATCTCCTTGAAGCCCATCGACACCAACAGCTCGAACATGCGCAGCTTGCGATCGCTGTCCATCGGGTCGATCAGGGCCTGGTTGCCGTCGCGCAGGTCGACGGCAGCCCAACGGGGCGCGGAGCCGATGCGGCGGCCGGGCCAGGTGCGGTCGGGCAGTTCGACCTCGAACTGCTCGTGGTAGGGCTCGTAACGGGAGAACGGCATCCCGGACGGCTGCTGGACCGGGGTCCAGGCACGAGCGGCTCGAGGTGCGGCAGGGGTGGCACTCATGGCGGCGGTTCTCCTCGCGGTCATCATCGTGACGCGGTCGTCATCGTGACCGGCAGCACGAAAACCACCGCGGCGAGGGAGCCGGTCTAGCCGACCTCGCCGCGGCCGCGAAGGAGGAGGTGCTCGGTGCGCCGCATGGGCGACAGGGTAGACAACCACGCGGCGTTGCGCCATCCGCGGCGATCGACGAAGTCGGGCCGTTCGGCCCCCGCCATCCGGTCGGTTATGCCCTAGCGAACGCCGCATCCTCCCGCGCAGGGTGCACCAACGGCCGGTGTACCCCACGTGGAGTCGTTCACGACGCCCGGCCCGTTGGGAGCCGATCCGTGGAGAACCTCGCCGTCCTCAGCCTGCTCGCCTTCTTGCCGATCCTGGTGATCGGGATCCTGCTCGTCGGCCTGCGATGGTCCGCGCGGAACGCGATGGCGGTGGGGTTCGTGGTGGTGGTCGTCGTGTCGTTCGGGGTCTGGGAGGTCGAACCCGTCGCCATCGCCGCCTCGGTCGTCGAGGGCCTGGGCATCTCGCTCGACATCCTCTACATCGTGTTCGGGGCGTTGCTGCTGCTGGCCACCATGACCGCCTCCGGTGCGATGTCGAGCATCCGGGCCGCGTTCACCCGGGTCAGCCCCGACCGACGCGTCCAGGCGGTGATCATCGCCTGGTTGTTCGGCTCGTTCATCGAGGGCGCCTCGGGCTTCGGTACACCGGCCGCCGTGGCCGCACCGTTGCTGCTCGCGCTCGGGTTCCCCGCGATGGCGGCGGTGATGTGCGGGTTGATCATCCAGTCGACGCCGGTGACCTTCGGGGCGCTCGGCACGCCGGTGATCATCGGGGTGAACGGCGGATTGGCGGGGACCGCGGCCGAGGCCAGCATCGTGGAGGGGGGTGGCACGCTCAGCGGCTACCTCGGTGACGTGGCGCTCGGGGCCGCCACCGTCCACGGGATCGTCGGGCTCCTGATCCCGCTGTTCATGGTGTGTCTGCTCACCCGCTTCTTCGGACCGAACAAGCGCTTCAGCGAGGGGCTCGCGATCTGGCCGTTCGCGATCTTCGCCGCGCTCGCGATGATCGTGCCCTACTGGCTGACCGCGTGGCTGCTGGGTCCGGAGTTCCCGTCGCTGTTCGGTGGCCTGATCGGGTTGGCGATCGTGATCACCGCCACCCGCAAGGGGTTCCTGCAGCCGGCCACGCCCTGGCAGTTCGCCGAGCGCAGCACCTGGGCGGACGAGTGGATGGGCGACCTGCAGCCCGATGACGCCGCCCCCCGCCAGGTCATCGGCACCGCACGTGCCTGGTCGCCCTACGTGCTGCTGGCCGTCATCCTGGTCCTCACCCGCATCCCCGAACTCGGGCTGCAGGCGACGCTCCAGGGCGTGAACCCGACCTGGTCCGACATCTTCGGGGTCGAGGGCCTCAACGCCGGCTTCCAGTTCCTCTACCTGCCCGGCTTCGTCTTCCTGGTGGCCGTGATCGCCAGCTACGGGCTGCACCGCATGAAACTCAGCGAGATCCGGTCCTCGTGGGCCACGGCCGGCAGGCAGATCCTGAAGGCCGCCCCGGCGATCCTGATCGCGGTGCCCCTGGTCCGGATCTTCATCAACTCCGGCGTCGACTTCAACGCGAGCGACCTGGCGTCGATGCCGCTGACCCTCGCGGAGGGCGCCGCCGCGGCCACCGGGTCGGCGTGGCCGCTGGTCGCACCGTTCGTGGGCGGGCTGGGAGCGTTCGCCGCCGGCTCCAACACGATCAGCAACCTGATGTTCTCCCAGTTCCAGTTCGCCACCGCGGAGGGCATCGGCGTCGCCACGGTCCCGATCGTGGCCGCACAGGCCGTCGGTGGCGCCGCGGGCAACATGCTCACCGTCCACAACGTGGTCGCGGCCGCCGCCACCGTCGGATTGGTCGGACGCGAAGGCGATCTGATGCGTAAGGTCGCCATCCCCTGCCTGTACTACCTGTTCGCCGCGGGCATCGTCAGCTACCTGATCGTCTGGGGTGTCGGCCTCAATGCCGGGACCGTCGGATTGTTGATCGCGCTGGCGCTCGCCGCGTTGGTGATCCGGACGGGGGTCAAGGAACGACGCACCAGTGAGCCCTCCCCGAGGAGTGATGTGTGACCACCGCCGAGGGCGCGAGACGACGACCGTGGGCCCGGCGCGCGGCGACCCAGCCGGGTCCGCTCCCGTGGCTGGACCCGGGGGCCGACCTGACCGACCGCGAACGGGCACTGCTCACCGCCGTTCACGCGATCGTCGGTGACGACGGTCTGCGCGCCGGCGAACTCGGCCGGGCGACCTACCGCCGGGACGCGTCCTTCCTCAACGCCGACCCGTTGGGGGTCGCGCTGCCGTGGACCGTGGAGCAGACCGCCTCGGTGGTGCGGGCCTGCCGGGACCACGGGGTGCCGTTCACCCCCCGAGCCGCCGGCACGGGCCTGGCGGGCGGCGCGACACCCACCGGCGAGGGTGGCGTGCGGCCCCTGGTGGTCAGCGTGGCGCGGATGGACCGGCTGCGCGAACTGGACGTCGCCAACCGACGGGCGTGGGTCGAGCCGGGCCTGGTCAACGCGCGCCTCGGCCGCGCGGCGGCGGTCCACGGCCTGCGGTTCGCCCCGGACCCCGCGAGCCAGATCGCGGCCACGCTCGGCGGCAACGTCTCGACCAACGCCGGCGGGATCCACGTGCTGACCTACGGGGTGATGAGCCAGCACGTGCTGGCGGTGGAACTGATGGACGCCGACGGGGTCGTGCACCTGCTGGACGGCACCGCACCGGAACTGGGGGGCATCGATCTTCGCGGTGTGAGCGTCGGCGGCGAGGGCACGCTCGGGATCGTCACGGGCGCCTGCCTGCGCCTGCTCCCGGCCCCCCCGTCGGTCGGCACGATGCTGGCCGGGTTCCCCTCGCTGCGGCAGGCCGCGGCGATGGTCGGCGACCTGGTGACCTCCGACCGCCTTCCCGACGCGGTGGAACTGATGGACGCCCGCGCGGTCGGTCTGGTGGAGGGCTACGCGAACGCGGGCTACCCGGTCGATGCGGCGGCCGTGCTGCTGGTCGAGTTCGAAGGCCTGCCCCATGCGGTCGCGGCCGGGATCGACACCGCCGATGCCCTGGCGGAGGCCAACGGCGCCACCTCGGTCACCCGCGCGAAGGACGCCGCGGAACGGGCCCGGATCTGGAAGGGACGCAAGGCCGTCGCCGGCGCCATCGCCAAACGCGCACCCGACTTCTTCCTGCAGGACGTGGTGGTCCCCCGCTCACGCCTGGGCGACATGTTGGACGCGGTGGTCGCCATCGGCGAGCGCGAACGCCTGGAGATCCTCAACGTCGTGCACGCGGGTGACGGCAACCTGCACCCGTTCGTGCTGTTCGACCGGCGCGAGGAGGGGGTCCTCGACCGGGTCTTCGCCGCCGGTCACGACATCGTCACCACCGCGCTCGACCTCGACGGGACCGTGACCGGCGAGCACGGCGTCGGTATCGAGAAGCGCGACTTCCTCGCCCAGGTGTTCAGCGAGGACGACCTGGCCGTCCAACGCGCGGTCCGTGTGGCGGTCGAGCCCAGCGGGCTCGCCAACCCCGACAAGGTGCTCCCCAGCACCGTCGGCTGCCTGGAGGCCCGCATGGTCCCGGAAGGTGCCTGGGTATGACCGCCACCACCGGCGAGCTCACCACCGCCGAACAGGTCCGCGAGGCGATCATGGACGCCCGCCGGGACGTGACGCCGATGGAGATCCGCAGCGGCGGCAGCGTGCTCGACCGGCTCCCGGCGGGCGATCACCCGGTGCTCTCGGTCGCCGGGATGACCGGGGTCGTGGCGCACGCCGCCGAGGACCTGACCGTCACCGTGCGGGCCGGGACCTCCCTGACGGAGCTGTCGCAGGTGCTCGCCGACGCCGGCCAGGAATGTCCGATCGAGCCGACCGGCGGGGCGGGTTCGACCGTCGGCGGACGCATCGCCACCGCGCTCGCCGGACCCCGCCAGCTCGGGGCGGGACGGGTCCGCGACTGGCTGCTCCGCGTGCGGTTCGTGACCGGGGCGGGGCAGATCGCGACGGCGGGTGGGGTGACCGTCAAGGACGTCACCGGCTACGACCTGTGCCGGCTGATGACCGGATCGTGGGGGACGCTCGGGGTGATCACCGAGGTGACGCTCAAACTGCGCCCGTTGGCGCGGCACCGGGCGTGGTACGCCACGGACCCCCCGCGCCACGACCTCGATGCCCTGCTGTACCGCCCGAGCGCATCGATCACGACCCGTGACCGCACCCACGTACTGCTCGAGGGACATCCCGACGACGCGGTGGAGCAGGCCGCGCTGGCCGAGCTGGTCCCGGCCGACCCACCGACGCTGCCCGTCACCGCCCGTGCCTCGGTCGACCCTGCACGGCTCGTCGGGTTGGTCGAGGCGTGCGAGACCCTCGGCCTGGCGTGGGCGGCGCAGGACGGCGTCGGGGTGTGCCACCTCGACGGTGACGGTGACCAACTGGATGCCGCCCGTACTGCGGCGGAGAAGCGAGGTGGCTCGTTGCTCGTGCTCGATCCGGACCTGCGACGACCGGCCTTCGGTTCGCGGGGCTCGTTCCCGCTCGACGAACGCGTCCGACGAACGTTGGATCCTGATGCGGTGCTCGCACCCTGGAGGTGGACCCGATGACCACGCCGGAGCCCATCGATCGGCCGACCCCGCCCCAGCCGCCGCCACCGCCACCGCCCCACACGGCCAGCTCGCCGCACACGGTCACCGAGCCGTCCATCTTCGATGCGGACCTGCTCGCCCAGTGCGTGCAGTGCGGGTTCTGCCTGTCGTCGTGCCCCACCTACGAGGTGACCCACCTCGAGGAGCACGGCCCGCGCGGCCGCATCCTCGCGATGCGCCTCGCCGACGCCGGGGATCTCCCGCTCACCGACCCGGACGTGAAGGAGTCGCTCGAGACCTGCGTGCAGTGCCGGGCCTGCGAGCTGGTGTGCCCCTCGCTGGTCGAGTTCGGCTCGCTGATCGAGACCGCCCGAACCGAGATCGCGCGGCGCGAGCCTCCCCGTGGGCTGCGTGGCCTCGCGCACCGCGTCGGGTTCTTCGCCCTGGCCCGGCGGTCGTGGCTGCGTGCCGGGGTCGCCGGGCTCGCGATCATGCAACTGCTCCGGCTCGACCGGGTCCTGCCCACCACCATGCGCCCCGCCCGGCGGGTCCGACTCCGAGAGCTGCGGCGCGGCTACCAGCGACCTCGAGGTATCCGCACCCGCGGGCCCGCCTACGTGTTCCGGGGGTGCGTGATGGACCAGATGTTCCGCGCTACCCATCAGGCGGTCGCCGACGTGCTGGGCTCGATCGGCTACGACCCCCGGTTCGAGCCGGCCCCGCCATGCTGCGGTGCGCTGCACACCCACGCGGGTCGCGAGGACCAGGCGCGGGGCCTGGCCCGGGAGACCATCCGGGCCTACGCGGGCACGGAGGGACCGATCGTGGTCGATTCGGCCGGTTGCGGGGCCGCCATGAAGGAGTACGGCCATCTGCTGGGGACCCCGGAGGCCGAGGCCTTCAGCGCCCGCGTGGTCGATCTCAGCGAACTGGTCACCCCCGCCGAGGTCGCGGCACGCGCCCGACCGGTCCCGCTGGAGCTCGCCTACCAGGCGCCGTGCCACGCCCGTAACGTCCAACGGCTCGGGGACCTGCCGCTGGCGTTGCTGCGCGCGATCCCCGGACTGACGCTGATCGAGCCGGACGACGAGCACCTGTGCTGCGGGTCCGGTGGCATCTACTCGATCGAACAGCCGGAGTTCGGCAACGCGCTGCTCGAGAAGAAGGACGCCTCGCTGCAGCGCACCGGCGCCCGGGGCGTGGTGTCGGGCAACCCGGGCTGCGCGATGCAGATCGCCCGTGCCGGATGGGAGATCCACCATCCGGCCGAGCTGCTGGCCCGCGCGATGCGCTCCGGCGGGCCGGTGTGAACCTTCGACCGCTGCCCCTTCGCCCCCCGGCTCGTCGTACGCGGTCGGGGGTTGCCGCCCGGTCACACTGACCGACTGGCTGCGGCTGCCGCGGAGGGCCGTTCGGGCGCCTCCGGCCCGGTCCCGGAGGACCCTTCCGATGGCGCACGACCCGACCCCTCTCGCCGATGTGCTCACCGCCGGACTCGACGGCGGTGGTGACGAGCTCGACCGGATCGCCTGGCCCGCAGCGGCCGACCGCCGCGACCGGTTCCTCACGTTGCGCCGGATCTACGCCCTGCACACCGCCCCGCTCGCGCAGGTGGGTGAGCACGTCCGCTGGCAGCACCATCCGGCCGTCGCCGCGCTCAAGAACCGCCTCGAAGCCATCTGGATCGCGGAACTCGACCAGGGCACACGCCCGTTGCTCGATCCGGAACTCACCGAGGGCGAGATGCGCAAGCTCGCCGCCCGGGACCGCTCGCCCGACATCTACCGCTGGATCGCCTCGCACGCCTCGTGGCAGGAGGCCCTGCACTTCCTCGCGCTCGAAGGTGGCCCCGACGACGTGTTCGACGACCTGGTCGCGGTCTGCCAGGTCGGGCTCCCGCTCGGGTCCGCCAAGATGGAGCTGGCCAACAACTACTGGGACGAGATGGGCAACGGACAGTTCGGCAAGGTCCACAACGTGCTCTACCGACGCTTCGTCGAGGCCGTGGACCTGCCGAGCGTCCCCCTGGAAGCCCAGCCGGTCGAGGCCCTGGAACGCGCGGCCGTCCTGGGCCTCGTCGCGTCGAACCGCTTCCTGCAGCCGGAGATGTTCGGGGCGCTGGGACTGATCGAGCTGGAAGCCGGCCCGCACTGCCGGTACGTGGACCGGGGCCTGGAGCGCCTGGGCGCATCGGACGAGGCGCGCGAGTTCTACCGGATGCACGCGGTGGTCGATCCCGTGCACGGCCAGGGCTGGCTCGAGCACGGCGTCGGCCCGCTGGTCGCGGACGACCCGGCGTGGGGGCCGCGCATCCTGCGCGGAGCCCGGTGGAAGAGCCAGGTCAACAACCGCTTCTTCCGGTGGGCGGAACGGACGCTCGTGCCCGTCGCCGCCTGAGCGCCGTGATCGTCGCGGACCCGGTCGCGGCCGAACCGTCGGCGGGGTACGACAACCGCCCCCGGGTCACGACGACCACGGCCACGGTCGCCACGGTGACCAGGGCGAAGGCGATCACGTCGCCGGTGGTGCTCCGCGGCACGAGCTCCCCGGTGGCGTTGAAGCCGGCGTGGGCGAGGGCGACGAGCAGGATGCTGCCTCCGGCGCCGTTGGCCAGCCAGACATAGAGCACGCCCAGCTCGACGAGCACGAGGTTGGTCAGCCAGAAGCGCAGGGAACCGACGCCGAGACCGTGCTGGTAGGAGCCCTCGATGAAGTACAGGGGAAGGTGCCAGAGCGCCCAGAACACCCCGATCCCCATCGCCGCGAACACCGGGCGCGTCCGGGCCTGCCAGAGGTCGGACGCCGCCCCCCGCCACCCCGGCTCCTCGACGAGCCCTGCCGCCAGCGCGAACGCGACGACCCCGGCCACGGCCCCGAGGCGGTGATCGGGAACGGTCGCGGCCGCACCGGTCGCGCCGGCGAGGCCGGCACCCAGCAGCGCGGGACCCGCAGCCACGGCGACGAGGGCCCACCACCACACCGCGGCGATCCCACGTGGATCCCAGATCCGCCGCACGAACGCCCGGTGGTACGCCGGACCGCGCCGGCGCACCACCCACGCCGCACCCACGAGCGGACCGAGCCCGCCCGTCAGGAACAGCATCGCCGACAACGGACCCGGAGGCGCGGGCAACCACGCGGCGAGCCACCACAGCGACCAGGTCCACGCGAACACCACGACGAAGTACGGCGCGACGGCCCCACGAGGCCCTCGAGGCCCACGAGGCTGATCGCTCATGACGACCTCCCACCTCCATCACCCGGCCGCTGCGTCAATCCCACCGGAACCGGACGACCGCCAGCACGGCGCCGGCGACCGCCCAGGCACCGACGACGGCGAGTTCGCGGACGAGCAGTCCCCCGGTGGTGAAGGCCTCGCGGACCGCGTCGACCGCCGGGGCGATCGGCAGCCAGGCGACGACCGTCGGGATGATCCCCGGCAGCGCGTCGCCGAGCGGGAAGATGCCCGAGAGGAACACCAGCGGTAGGAACGTCGCCAGCGTGATCGCCGGGACCGTGTCGGCGTCGGGTGCGAGCGCCGCAACCGCCATGCCGAGCGCCGCGAAGCCGGCGACCGTGACCGCCAGGACCAGCAGCAGCGCCGGCCAGGCCGCAGCCACCGGGGCCGTGTCGTGGAGCAGCCACCCGGCACCGAGGACGATCGCCACGGTGATCGACGCGATCCACAGGACCGACAGCACGCGACCGGCGACGAAGGCCCAGGCCGGGAGCGGGGTCCCCCGCAGCCGCTTGAGCACGCCCTGATCGCGCGCGGAGGCGATCAGCTCCGGCATCGCGACGTAGGCGATCAGCGCGGCGCCGAACACCGGCATCCCCGTGGTCATCCACGCCGCGAAGCTCAGCCCGTCGATCTCCGGGTTGCCGACCGCCACGGGGAGCACGGTCACGAACAACGTCGGCAGGACCAACGCGAACCCGGCGAAGACCGGCTCGCGCCAGATGCTCCGGTTCGCA